>Ga0315279_10001639_pt1 | contig 36590 bp, 20 predicted proteins | sample YL17G06_20_MG_FD_203694 | JGI IMG/M metagenome (GOLD analysis project Ga0315279, IMG submission 203694) | Sediment microbial communities from Yellowstone Lake, YNP, Wyoming, USA - YL17G06_20 | ecosystem: Environmental > Aquatic > Freshwater > Lake > Sediment | place: USA: Wyoming | collected...
GATCAACTCGCGGTAACGCTCCTCGCTCTCCCGCAGCGCCGCCTCAGCCTTCTTGCGCTCTGTGATGTCAGACATCATCATCAGCAGGTGCTTCTCGCCACCGGACTGGAACGAGGAATACCTGACATTCAGCCATACGTTCCTGCCGAAGGTGGTTGTGCCGGGGGTCTCTATTTCTTGTACCTTATCGGTGCGGAGTGCTCCCAGTGCCGCCTCATACAACCCGAACTTCTTCCAGGCTTGAAGCTGGTGGAAGTTTAGCGCCAGCAGCCCAGCCACGTTCGTTCCCACTATCTTGGCAGCCGCTTCATTCGCCGAGACGCACTGGCCCGACTCCCGGCAGGTGAGGATGCCGATGGAGGAATTGCTCAAGATCTTCTCGTTGAATGCCAGCGCTTCGGAAACCTTACGTTCGCTCTCGCGCAGCGCCTCCTCCGCGCGCTTGCGCGCGCAGAGATGGCCGAGAGTGCCGGCATACAGTTCCAGCAGTTGGCAAAGCTGTGGAGTGATAGGCTCGTGGCGCAAGAAATTATCGGCAGCCACGTAGCCCATAAATTGCTCACCGGCCCAAAGGCCCGCTATGGCCAGCGCGCCTGAGCCAACTGGCTGGGGCCGGACGCCATATAGCTGCGCCTGCGGCACCAGCATCGAGCGTAATTTGCCGGCCACCATCGTCGCGAGCACGCTGTCCTCAAGCACAGGGCGGCACAGGCCTCGTTCGTCGCGCAATTGCCCGTTCTCATCCACGCCGAATGAACCGGCCAAGTTGCCCTTGCCATCGGCGAACCAAAGGCCCATGCGCTCGAACCCCAGCTTGCGGCAGCCCAGCTCGACTGCGGCGCGGCAAAGGTCGTCGAAGCTGGCCGCTTGCTGCAATTCGTTGGTCAGCTTGCTCAGCGCCGTCAATTGCTCCGAGAAGCGCCGCTCTTCCTCCGCGCTACGCCGCAGAGCATCATTCGCGCGCTTGCGCTCGGTGATGTCCTGTAAGGTGCCAAGGAGACGGACGACGCGACCGGTGTCATCACGGACGGCTTCGCCACGAGCAGTTGCCCAACGCCTTGTGCCGTCGGTGCGCACAAGTTCCAGGTCAATCTGATATGGTTCGCCTGTTGCCACGCATTGCTTGATGTTTCTTTCGATGAGCAGACAGCTTTCGGGGGAATATCTGTTGGGAAGGTCCTTAAGGCCCGGGGCAGGCAGTTTGGTGTCCCAGCCGAAAATCCCATACATCTCTTCCGACCAAGTGAGCGCGCCGGTCTCAACCTCAAGTGTCCAGCTTCCTATCTGGGCCAGGCGTTGTGCTTCTTTGAGCTGGGCTTCACTGGCCTTGTGCGCCTCCTCGGCGCGCTTGCGCGCGGTGATGTCGCGTCCGTAGACGTTCACGTATCCAGAGGGCACAAACGGCACCCACAGGAGCATGAACACGCGTCCTTCGCATTCGATCTCCGTGTCCACTTTTTGCCCGGCTCTCAACGTCTCGGCGGTCACTTCCCACAGTTCCTCCGGCAAGCAACCACCAACCTTGCAGTCCCATTGGCGCAGGAGGGGGGCGGCGGCGTCATTGGCATAGAGTACCGTCAAGTCCAAGGCTATGCGCAGGACTGGGTCGGGGGCCTCGCGAGGGAAGGAAGCCAGCTTGCGGATTTCCTCTTCCGCGCGCTTGCGTTCGGTGATGTCGCGCAGAAACGCGAACACCAGCTTTCCTTCCGGGTCAAAACTCGTGACAGCAACCTCCACATCTATGATGCGCCCGTCTTTAGTGCGATGGCGGGTTTCGAAACGGTGACGCCCATCCAGGACGATCCTCTCCATGTGCTGCGCCACGTCCCCTGGCGTGGGTTCATTGACCTCGAAATCGCTGATGCGGAGTGACAACAATTCCTCCCGGCTGTAGCCCGACATGCTGCAGTAGGCGTCATTGATTTCGCGAATGTGGCCATCGTGGTCCGCCACCCAAAAGCCGTCCATGGCGGTGCGCAGGATCTTCCGTTGCAGTTCCTCGCTCTTTCGCAGCGCCTCTTCGGCGCGCTTGCGGTCTGTGATGTCCCGGACCGTCGCCTGTAGCATCGCCTGCCCGTGCCACTCGAACCTGGTCAGGAGCACCGTCGCCGGGAACTCCTCGCCGTTCAGGCGCTTGTGCGTCCACTCAAAGAAATTGGTACCTTCTCGGACCGCCTTCGCGATCATCTCCTGCGCCTTCTCAAGGGAGGGGCGTCCGTCGGGCTGACGCTCCGGTGACAACTCCCAGGGCCCTTTCGAAGTAAACTCGGCCTCATCCGTGGCACGGAACAGGGCGATGGCAGCAGGATTGCCCGAGGCGAACCGCCAGTCTGGCGGCTCCAGCGTCACCATGGCGTCACGGGAAGAAGCGTAGAGCACTCTATGCTTCTCCTCGCTTTCCCGCAGCGCCGCCTCCGCGCGCTTGCGCTCGGTGATGTCCACAAGGGCGCCGGTGATCCCCATGAAGTTGCCCCCGGCGTCGTGCTTCACCTTGCTGTTGTCCAGCAACCAGATAACGCGGCCATCGTTTGCCACCATCCTGAACTCAAACGGCCTCCCCTTGCCAGTTTGCTTCCTGGCGGCGAATTCAGCCGCAACCGCCGCCTTGTCCTCCGGGTATATGAAGTCCAGGAAGCTGCGTGAACGAACGTCCCTCTCACGATAGTCATAGTTGAGGATTTGCGGCCCCACGAAGTCCACAATTCCATCGGCGTCCAGCGAGTATACGACGTCATTGGTGCCTTCCACCAGTGCGCGATACTTGTGCTCGCCTTGGCGCAGCAGGTCCTCCGCCCGTTCCTGCTCCTCCATTGCGCGCGCCATTCGGCCGCCGCCGAAGACTAGCCCTCCGAGGGCCGTCGCCCAAATCACGAGATGCACCAACGCAAGGGTCCGCAGAGCGCGTGTCTGTATGGCCCGAAAAGGCTGCATCGGCGCAGCCACACCTATCCCGCCACGAATGTCTCCTTCGCGATACCCTTGACTGGCATGGCACTTCAGGCAGCTCTTCTCGGTAACCAGCGGACGCATAAGGCGCATACATTCCTGACCGTTCACATCCTCAAGGGAGCTGGACTCAGCCTGTCCACGGTTAAAGGCCGCCAGTGCCCTGGCTTCAAAGGCATCCGGAGTGTTTTCAGGGCGGAGTGGTTTCGCACTCACGATGCTCGCTTGAACACCTTCCCCGTGCCGCAGGAATTCATACGCCCGCCGCGTCATGTGCGCTGGATTCACCAATGTCAACCGCTTGCCCGAAGGCGTGGTGATGTCTCTCTCGGGGTCGTTGGCAAGTTCCGGGATGGGCTGGGTTTCCGCGGTCACATGCACATAGATTCCGCCGTGCATGGCGTTCCAATGGCGGTAGGCGACGTCCATGTCGAACGCCGTACGCGCCTGTATGCGCGCGGACTCTTCGGCGTCATACTCTCTATCCCTGACATGCCAGGCCGCGGATGCAACGGCAAGCAGCGTCCAAACTACTGCCAGGGCCAAGACGTGGCGCCGCACCTGGCGCGCGCGCGTTTCAGTCTTCGCGGGTTGGTTCATACAGTCCTCCCGAAGCCAAGGGTTCGCGAGGAAATAGATGACACAACCTTGCCTGGTCTTGAGGCCGTGCTCTTCGTTACCGTGGCGGTCACGTATCTCCTCGCGAGCCCTAATCCTACCCCACTGCCTGAATCGCTTCCATAGCAATAGGCCGCCGAAAAGGTAACCTGCATTGCTCACGCAGGGCAGGCTTCCAGCCTGCACCGTGCACACGGGATGAATAGTTTGGTTTGCGAGACCTTGTTTCCGGCGTTCTAGGTCTTAGTAAGGACAGACTGTTTCAAGTTGCAGGTTTCAAGTTTCAAGTTTTGTACTTGCCGTGCTCAACTTGAAACGTGAAACCTGAAACTTGAAACCTGAAGCCGCCGTCGCCCCGTCCCGCACTTGCACTTTTGACGAGTGACGTAATGATTCCCTCCTTGATTCCGTGAAACGGATGGAAACCTTCAAAGGAGAGAAAGCATGGCCAAGAAGAAGCTGCGTGTGGCGCTCATCGGCGCCGGGGGCATCGCGGGCACGCATACGGAGAACTACCAGAAGTTCGAGGACGTCGAAGTCGTCAGCGCCTGCGACGTCAACGCCGAGACGCTCAAAAAGTTCGGAGCGAAGTTCGGCGTTACCGGCCTGTTCGACAACTGGAAGGACCTGCTGCAGAAGACCAAGCCCGATGCCGTCAGCGTCTGCACGCCCAACGGACTGCACCTGCAGCCCACCGTGGACGCGCTTAACGCGGGCGCTCACGTGCTGGTCGAGAAGCCTTTGGCGATGAACGCCGTCGAAGGGCAGAAGATGCTCGACGCCGCCAGGAAGAACAAGAAGCATCTGGTCATCGGCTTCCAGCACCGCTTCGAGGGCCGGACCAAGATCATCCGCCGGGCCTTCGATGAGGGCGTCTTCGGCAAGGTCCTCTTCGTGCGCGTGCAGGCGCTGCGCCGCCGCGGCATTCCCAACTGGGGCGTCTTCGGGCGCAAGGACCTGCAAGGCGGCGGTCCGCTGATTGACATCGGCGTGCACGCTCTGGAAATGGCCCACTACGCCATCGGCACGCCCGAGCCGGCCGCGGCCACGGGCCAGACCTGGACGTACATGGGCAACAAGCCTTCGGACACGATGTCCATGTGGCCCAACTGGGATTACAAGACGTACACGGTTGAGGACCTGGCGATAGGCCACCTCCGCATGAAGGACGGCGCGGTGATCCACATCGAGGCCTCTTTCGCCACGCATATCGAGAAGGACGTGTGGAGCTTCCAGGTTTTCGGCGAGAAGGGCGGCGCGACGTTTGAGCCGCCGATGATCTTCCAGGACCAGGGCGGCGCAATGATGAACTGCACGCCGGGTTACGTGCCCAAAATCGAGATCTTCCCCTACAAGATGCGGCACTTCGTGGACGTGTGCCTGAACGGCCGCAAGTGCGAGGCGCCCGCCGAGCATGGCCTGATGGTCCAGAAGATGCTCGACGGCATCTATGCGTCGTCGGAGCAGGGAGGCAAGGAAGTGAAGATCGGGTAACGCTGGTAGGTGGTAGGTAGTAGGTGGTATGAAGCTAATGGGCGGGCCTCTGGCATCTTCTCGCCAGAGGTCCGCCATGTTTCCCGAGATTGGCGTTGTGCGTTGTAGCCGCGCTATAAGCTCGCGAGCATCGCCTTGAATTCTGCGAAGCCCTTGGCCTTTTCCTCAAGCGGTGCGTCCGATTCGTGTTCGTAGGTCACGGGACCACAGAAACCAGTCTTTTTGAGTTCGGCCAGGACGCGGCGCGCTTCCGCGTCGCGCTTCTGCCCGGACGCGTCCTGGTACGTGAGCTTCACGTGGGCGTGGCCGGTGAGGTCGAGAAGCTTCAGGTTCCCCGCGGGGCCATCCATCATGTTGCCCGTGTCCAGGTTCACACAGATGTATTCGGAGTCGCACGAGGCCATCAGTTCGCGGAACTCTTCGGCGTTGTCGGTAATGGGGCCGTGCGCCTCGACTGCGAGCACCACCGCTTGCCGCTCGGCATAGGCGACGACGTCCTTCAGGCACTCCAGCATCTCCTTCTTGAGCCGCCGGCCCTGCTCGCGGTCTCCCCAACCGGCATGGAAGACGTTGAGGACGCGCGCACCGAGGAACGAGGCGACGTCCACGAAGTCTTTCGTAAGCTGGACCTCGCGGCGCCGCTCGATATGGGTGGGGCAGTTGAAGTGATTCTGAGCGGCTACCGCGACGCAGAATAGTCCGTGCTTGTACAGCAGGCGTTTGAGATTCCGCACGCCTGCCTGCGACCAGTCCGGGTACGTGGTGCGCGGGATCTCAACTATGCCGCAATCCAGGGTCTGGCGCGTGAACCGTAGCGCCTCGTCAAAGGTCATCTTCTTCTGGCCAAGCTCCTTGTGGAGCAACCACGTGGAGAATGCCGGGTCCATGTTTCCCTCCTTTGTTTTCGCCTGTGCCCTTGCCTGATGCCTGCTTTCAGTAGCGCCCAGTGACTTGCGGGGCAAGTGTTAAATTGGACGTAACCGTTCAGTGGGGGGAGGCCAACGAGCACGGACTAACACGGACTGACACGGACTGACACGGACTCCCCCGCCGTGGAGTGGCCGAACGGTTACAAACATGGACAAGTGCCGGGAAGTTTGTCTCCTTGGTACCCATGGTACATTGACAAGAGGCGCCTGCTCGCGCATTGTACGTGTGGCAGTGACGGGGGTGATTCATGCGGAAGAAGCTTACTCTTACCATAGCCAAAGACGTTTACGATGGGCTTCACCAGGTGGTCGGGCGCAGGAAGATCAGCCGTTTCGTTGAGGATCTGCTTCGTCCGCGCGTGCTCAAGCGGAAGCTAGAATTAGGTTACGAAGAGATGGCCGCAGACAAAGATCGCGAACAGGAAGCCTTTGAATGGTGCGAGGGAATGTTATCATGTCAATGCGACCAGCAGAAGACCTAAAATCCAACGGTGTTCCTCCGCTCTCCGCGGATGTGGAAGCGCACATCCAGCGCCTCGCACGGGCGCATCCGGGACTGGTGAAGGTGCGGGCGGTTCTGCCTTCGGTGGAGGGACGGCCGATCTATGCCGTGACGGCAACAGACTCGCGCGTGCCCGACCGCGACAAGCAAAACGTGCTCATCGCCGGCGGCCAGCATGGCGAGGAGGAGTCCGGACGCATCGTGGCGCTCGCCATCCTGGACTGGCTGACTTCCGCAGCGGCCGCGGAGACGGTCAGGAAACAGAAGATCGTCGTCATGCCCAACGTCAACCCCGACGGCGCGGAACGCGACTCGCACGGCAATGCCAATGGCGTCCAGCCCAACCTGGATCACGCCGTGAGCGGCCCGCTCACGCCCGAGGGCAAGGCGCTGGAGACCGTCGCTTATGAATTGGCGCCCGAAGTCTATGTTGACCTGCACGCCTGCGGCTTCACCGGCTGCGGCGTGGACATAGTCCTCTATCCTCCGCCCAAGGACTATACCGAAGACGACTTTTTTCTGCATCGGATTGCGGATGAGATGTGCCAGGCCGGAGAGAAGGCCGGCATCCCGCAGTTCACTCACCCGCTGGCCTGGTGGGAGCGCATGGACTGGGATTGTCCCAGTTCCACCATGTTCTGCTACCGCAACTTCAAGTCGCTGGTGCTGCTGACTGAAAATACCGAGAGCAACGCATATTCCTATCCTGCCGCGGACCGCGCGCGGGCGGGCCTGGCCAAGGTCAAGGCGCTCCTCGCCTGGGGCAATCGCCGCTACCCGAAGCAGTACTATCCGGGCTATCCCAACATCCTGGCCGCCGGCCAGTTCAACCGCGGCATTGCCGCGATTGGCAAAACCGCGGCGGCCCGGCGCGCCAGCCGGCTGGGCATCTGGAAGAACGTCACCCTCTTCAAGAAGCTCGAGATTGAAGCGCCGCAGAAGCCTCTGGAGAAAACGATCCGCATCGAATACTCCGGTGAGCGGCTGCGCTCCGGCGCGGGAATCCAGACCTGCGCGCGCGGCAAGCTGGCGGTGGAGCGCGTTCTGTGGGACGGCCAAAGGATGCGCCCGTCAGAGACGCACGGCTATTACTCCTGGTTTGATGGCTGCGCGACGTTCGTCGTCGTTGCGGTGCGCGACTTTAGGCCGGGCAAACACGAGGCCACGATAGCTCTTAGCTCTTGGCTCTTGGCTCTTGGCTCTTGGATGCGACGCGGCGTGGCAATGCCATGGGCTAAGGGCCAAGTACAGCGACGCAGAAGTAAGTGACCCTTCGCGAATCGTGCCACTAACCCCCGGCTTCAGCCGGGGGAAGAAGGCGGAAACACAACCCAAAACCGTCGTTTACGACGGTTACCGGCGGTGGCCGAGGGCTTAAGCCGAAGCGCCTATGGTAAGCCCCGTGAACGGGGCTACAGTGGTCCATCCGACCTGCCACCCCCGGCTGAAGCCGGGGGTTAGCGGGCCAGGCATTTCTGCCGGGCTGTACCAAGAGCCATGAGCTAAGAGCCAAGAGCCAACAGCCAAGAGCTCACCAGGGAAGCGGTTCCAGGCCGAAGAACTCGCGGTACGCTTTTACGGCGGCAACGTAGTTCTCGGGCTTCACGTCCTCGTGAACGGAGTGGCTGGCGTGCAGAATGTGCCCGCCTGGTCCGGTCTGGCCGTAGCGGAGGCACTCGATCACTTCGCGGCGGACGTCTTCCGGCGTGCCGTTGCACAGCGTGTGGCGCGCGTCAAGATTGCCGAGGATGCAGACGCGGCCGTAGACGCCTTCGGCAATCAGCCGCGGCCAGGTCATCCCCGCGGCCTTGTCCACTTCCTTGTAGCCGTCCACGCCGGAATTGAAAAACAGGTCGTCTTTTATCAGCCAGTGGTTGCCGTCGGACGTGTACACTACCCGCGCGCCGGCGTCGTGGATGAGCCGCACGTGGCGCTGGATCGCCGGCAGGATGAACTCATGGTACATGCGCGGCGAGAGGAACGGTCCCTTATCGCAGCTCACGTCACCGCCGATTGCGACGACAGAGCAGCCGTCAGCAATCATCCTTTGGGTGAGCGGGAAAGCCCTCGCTATCTGCATCTCAATCCAGCGCCGGACAAGCTCCGGTTCTTCCGCCAGCCACATCAGCATGAACGGCGGGTAAAAGGCTACGCCCGTGCCGCAGCCGATCTCGGCCATGTAAACCCAGTCGAGGCCGTCGGCGGCCGCGAGTTCCTGCACGCGCCGGAGGAATGGATTCGTGGAGGCGCCGGCTGGCGGTTTGCCGTCCCACGCCAGAATTTTCCGCCGCAGTTCGTCCTCACTTTGCTTGACCGAATCGGCCGCGCCCTGTCCGGGGTCGAGCGGCTCGACCATTTTCGTGCGCGGGTTGACCACGTACTGCGTGCCGTCAAGTTCCCAGCGCGCGGCGCCGAGTTTCTTCGGCCGCGGATAATTTCGTCCGGGCGCGCCGTTAAGGCGGACCATATCCACGCCGAAGAAGCGATTGATCTGGAACTCAGCCTGCGCGGTGGCTTCAACCAGTTCTTCCCAAGCGATGCCGTCGCTCATGGCATCCCAGGCCAGCGCGGCGTCGGTGGCGATATTCCGGCCACAGACCGGCCAGTGGATCGGATGGTATGGCTGGAAAATCTCGAAGAGCGGCGTGCGGTCGGGCTTCTCGAAGGCAAAGGCCCTGCGGACTCTTTCCGCTGCACCAGTCATCATTTCCTCACTTGTTTATGCAGCCACTCAATGACCAGGGCCTGCAACTCCGGGCCAAAGCGATTGTAGTCTTCCGGCTTAGCCTGCTCCAACGACGACTCCGCGCCCAAGAGCTTGTAGGCGGACCGGGCCGCATCAACCGCCTTCGTAACGTCCTCTGGTTTGGCCTCGCGATCCAGCGTGGGGCTTACTACCAGCAACGGACGCGGCGCGAAACTCGCCAGCAGTTCGTGGACGTCATAGGGCACGCGCGCTTCCTCGCCGATGAAATAGCCGAGCTTTGGCACGAGCATGTACTGTTGCGACCAGCGGCCGAGGCCGCCCGCGTGCCGTTCTGCCGTGTCGAGACGGAACGGTTCGGGCACGCAGACGGCCGCGAAGCCAGCGAACCTGCCATCAAACGCGCCCGCATGCAGCCCCACGAGGCTCCCCATGCCATATCCCAAACCAAAGACGCGCTTGGCATCCACATACGGCAGCCGCGCCAGCACTTCGAGCGCGGCGCGGCTATCGCGCACCATCTTGCCCAGCAGCGACCAGCGGGGATAGCGCTGATAGAAGCCCGTGGATTCCTCAATTCGCCGCCCCAAGCCGATCTGATCGAAACAGAAGACCACGAAGCCTTCCTTGGCCAAACGAAGGTAGACCTGCTCGCCCCTCTTGTACGCCGCTCCATAGCCGTTCGAGAAACACGCCGGATGCAGCCACAGGACCGCAGCCGCTCTTTTGCCGGATCCCTTCAGCTCCGCGGGCATGTAAACATCGGCGTTGATGTACTCGCCGATCACAACCTGTTCCTTCACGATACCCGCCGGCGGTGCGCCGCGGCCCAACAGGGACGACAGGTACGATTCCTCTTTGCCGTAGGTGGAACCGGGGTTGAGCGCCGCGGGCGGGGCGTCGCCAAGCATCCACTCGGCCGCCGCACGTATCTCCGAGAGCTTCTTCGTCCAGGCGGCGGCATCGCGCACGGGCGTTCCGTCCTTCAGGAGCAAAACGTCCGGCTGGGGCGTTGCGGCAGCGACAGGCGGGGACGCCTGTCCTCCTTGCTGCTTGCGCCAGGAGTCCCAGTCCCACGGATTGTAGAACCGTTCAGGGAAACTGTACGTTGCCCTGCCGAACTGCTGGTCGCACCAGTCCACGAAGCGCTCAATCGTCGCCGGCCCCGTCCCGTGGCTGCCCGGCCGCCACTCGATCCGCAAGCGCTCCTCTACGCCGAGCAATCTGTACGCTCGCCGCGCCGACAGGTACGTCTGCTGCATGGCCCAGGAACTCTCGACGGAATCGTTCAGGGCGATGGAAAGCAGGCACGCGCGCGGCGCGCTCAGCACCACCAGTTCATGCAGGTCCACCGGCAGCTTGTCCTCACGGCCTGAGAAGAAGCGGAAGCGCGGATGGAACCAGTCCGGGAAGACGCGCGTAAGGAATTCGATGCCTTCAGCCTGCTGCTGTTCGCAATAGAAGCGCGTGCTCATTGCGCCGCCCGCGCCGGAACTGCTGGAGATGACCACCGCGAAGCGCTCATCCAACGCGGAGGCGATCAACGCCAGTTTCCCATTGCGCGAGTGGCCCGTGACGGCCACGTGCTTCATGTCCGCGCGCGGCTGCGTCTCAAGATAGTCCAGACAGCGGCTTGCGGCCCAGGCCCGGCGCGTCAGGCGCGACCAATCGCACTGCGGATAGGCTGCCGGGAAGGTGTCGGTATCGTCACGGTCATCGCAGCCGGCGTAAACGCAGCCCAGGTAGCCGCGGCGCAGGGCAATCAGCGCCCAGCCGCGATGGGTGTCCTGAGTGACGAAGACCGGAAACGGGCCGGCGCCATTCGGGATGAGCAGCTCAAGCCTCAGACGCGCCTTCCGCTCGGGTCCGAATGTCAGTTCAACCTGGCGCGCCGTGGCGCGCTCTTCGGCGGCTTCGCTGACAACTTTCGCCTCCAGATTGTCGGGCCGCGGCGGTACGGTCCCGAGCACCCAGTGGTAAAACAACGACTTCAGTTGTTGCCGCCGCGCCTCCCAATCTTTCGGGTCAGTGACGGGCGAGCGCCTGCCGTTGTCGTCCCTCAGCAGTGGATCAGGCAAGGCATGCTCAGACGGCATGGCGTCGAAGTCGGGCGGCAGTTCGCCGCTCTTCGCCAGCCAGTCGTTCCAAGGCTTGCTCTGCGGCAAGACGCGCTGGAGCTGCTCCAGGAAATGGCGGCGTCTGTCGGCGTTGTCCATTTGAGGTTCACCTCCGCACAGTGTGAGAGCGGCAGCCAGCAGGCTGGCTCCGAGAATGATGTGGCGTCGCATACGCGCGATTCTCGTCATCCTCGTTGTCCAAGCAAGGCAATTCTCAGCCGCGCGGTGTATATAAAGTGAACCTCATTGGAAAGGAGAAAAAATGAGAAGATTCGCGATGTTGGCAACGTTGGGCCTGGTGTTGCTGGGTCTTGCCGGCGCAGCGCCCGGCGCGGAAGAGGGCAAGGGCGGAACTCAGACTAAGACGGGCACTGTCAAGAAGGTGGATGAAGCCGCCAAGCAGGTGGTGGTCATGGTCACGCGGGAAATGACGTTCGCGGTGACGGACGCCACCAAGGTCGTGCAGGGCGAAACCGCCAAGAAGCTCTCGGACCTTAAGGTGGACGCCAAAGTGAGCGTGGAGTACAAACGCGAAGGCGACACCCGCACCGCGGTGAAGATCACGATCCTTCCGGACAAGTAGGAACTCGGTGGTTGGATATCACACTTCGAGGTTCTCAGCGGCGGGGCGGTAGTCTCCCGCCGCCTGGTAGGCGATGCTGCCGATGATCACCGCGCCGCCGAGCAGCGCCCAGGGCCCGGGAATCTCCTGGACCGCGATGAACGCCCAGAGCGGGTTCAGCACCGGCTCGATCAGCGTCAGCAGGGAAGCCTCGACAGCCGGCAGGTGCCGCATGCCCTTCGCAATCAGGTAGTAGCCCAAGCCAAGCTGCACCACGCCCATCACCGCGACCACGGCCATGGCGAAGACCACTTTCGGCAGGCCGGCTTCGGCCACGGGAATCGAGTGCAGGAACGGCACGCAGACAAGCACGCACATTAGATTGCCCCAGACCAGGATCAGTTCTGCGTCGGTAGGCAGCGGCGCCTGGAGAGCTCCAGCGCTGGCAGGAGATGCCGGGTGAGCGGCGGCTTCCTTACGGCGGCCCCAGCGCAAGCTCAGCAGCACCGCCGCGTAGGCCATTCCCGAGAGCAGCGCCAGCAGATTGCCTTCCTTCTGGCCGGGGCCAAGCTGGTCGCCGAAGAGCAGCGCCATGCCGAGCGCGCACATCACGAAGGTGCCCAGGTCGCGCGCGCGAAAGGGTTCCTTGAGCACTAACGGCGCAAACAACAGCATCCACACCAGCGCCGTATCCTGCAGGAAGATAGCGTTGCCCGCCTTGGTCAGAGTGTTAGCCAGGATGAAGGAGACCAGCATCGCCGCGTAGACGAGTGAGAGCAGCGCCACTTTGAAGCCGGGGAAGACCCGCGCCGCGCGCCAGGGGCGGACCATCGCGCAGACAAAGAAGAACGCGAACAGCGAGCGGCCGAACGCGATGTGCCAGCCGTCCAGCGGGGGGGAGACGAGTTTCACCCCCGCGCCGACGACGCTCCAGCACACCGCCGCGCCAATCACACACAGCCGTCCGCGTTGAACCGCATCCATGCCGTGGTTCTAGCGGCAAAGTGGGGCGCGGTCAAACGGGCGGATATTTTAGATTCTTGATTTTCGATTTTCGATCTGAACTTCCATCCCGATGCAATCGAAAATTGAAAACCGAAAATCCCTTCTCTGCGTCTCTCTGTCTCTGCGGTAAAAAATGCGTTAGTTCGCAGTTGTACGCAACGTGCACCCAGGGAAAGGTGTATTCAAAATGTGAATGGCTTCTCGCGCCACTGGCGGTGGGGCCATTCGCTGATTGTTTTGGAGAATCCGATGCCGGAAGACAAGGAAGTGCAGGCCGTCGTGGCGTTTCACTCCCAGCTCTCAACGGCCCTGCATTCGGTCGTGGTGGGCCAGCGGGCCGCCATAGATCATGTAATGGTGGCTTTGGTCGTCGGCGGCCATGTGCTGCTGACGGGCGGCGCCGCCACGGCCAAGGGCCTGATCGTCCAATGCCTGGCCAAAGCGGCGAAGCTCAGCTTCAAGCGCATCCAGTTCACGCCGGACCTGATGCCGTCCGACATCACCGGCGCCGAGATACTCGAAGAGGACACGCAGACGGGCAAGCGCGTGGCGCAGTTTGTGAGCGGCCCCATCTTCACCAACCTGCTGATGGCCGATGAGATCAACCGCACGCCGCCCAAGACCCAGGCCGCGCTGTTGGAAGCCATGCAGGAGAAGCAGGTGTCCACCAGCGGCGTGACCCGCCCGCTGCCGAAACCCTTCTACGTGATGGCCACCAAGACATCGCTTGAAACCGACGGCACGTACCCCCTGCCGGAAGCACAGCAAGACCGTTTCATGCTCAACATCGAAATGGAAACGCTTTCGGAAGAGGAGGAACTGCAGGTGGTGACCGGCAACGCCACGGCTCAACTGGCCCAGTTGCCGCAGGTGATCGAAGGCGAGGGCCTGTTGCGCTTCCAGCAGACCGTGCGCGGCATTGCCATCCCCAGGGCGGTCCAGCAGTACATCGTGAACCTGACCGCCGCGTCGCGTCCCGGCACGCCGGATGCGATCGAGCCGGTCAACAAGTACGTGGCGTGGGGCGCCGGCGTGCGCGCCACGCAATACCTGGCGCTGGGCGCGAAAGCGCGCGCGGCGTTGGAAGGGCGCGCGGCCGCCACGCAGGACGACGTGAAGGCCGTCGCCCTGCCGGTCATGCGTCACCGCATCGGCGTGAACTTCCGCGCTGAGAACGACAACGTCAAGCCGGCGCAGATCGTGGGGCAGTTGCTGGAGAGCGTGAGGTAGCACGGGCGTCCCGCCCGTGTGCACGACCGGGACGGTCGTGCTACCTTTAGAGGCAAATGAGCGAGATAAGCCCGTGAATGATCAACTGATTGCACCGTCTTCCGCGGCACTGGGCAAGGAGCATGTCGCGCGCATCCGTGCGGCGCACGATGCCATCCTGGGCGAAGTGCGCAAAGTCATCATTGGGCAGGGCCAGGTTGTGGAGGAAGTGCTGACCACTTTCTTCTCGGGCGGACACTGCCTCATCACCGGCGTTCCCGGGCTGGCAAAGACCTTGCTGATTTCCACGCTGGGCCGCGCGATGGCCTTGACCTTCAAGCGCATCCAGTTCACGCCAGACCTGATGCCTTCGGACATCGTGGGCCACGAACTCCTGCGGGAAAGCGGCGGCCAGCGGAGCCTGGAGTTTGTGCCGGGGGCGATCTTCAGCAACATCGTCCTGGCCGACGAGATCAACCGCACGCCGCCGAAGACTCAGGCCGCGCTGTTGGAGGCCATGCAGGAACACCAGGTGACCAGCGGCGGCGCCTCGCGCAAGCTGGACGAGCCGTTCTTTGTTCTGGCCACGCAGAACCCCATCGAGCACGAAGGCACCTATCCGCTGCCGCTGGCGCAGCAGGACCGCTTCATGTTCAGCCTGATCATCGGCTATCCCACGAAGGACGAGGAACTGCAAATCCTGGATGCCACCACTTCCAATCTGGCGGCCGACATCCGGGTCGCGCTGACGGGCGCCGAGCTGCTCAAGGCCCAGCAGATCGTGCGCCTGCTGCCCGCGGCCGCGCCGATAGTCAAGTACGCGGTGCGCCTGGCCGGCGCGTCCAGGCCGGCTTCGCCGCACGCGCCTGACTTCGTGAAGCAGTACGTTTCCATTGGCGCCAGTCTGCGCGGCTCGCAATACCTGCTGCTGGGCGCGCGCGCCAGGGCGGCCATGGAAGGGCGGCTGGCGGTATCCGTGGACGACATCAAAGCCGTCGCCCTGCCGGTGCTGCGCCACCGCATCGTGGTGAACTTCAAGGCTGACGCGGCCAAGCTGGACAGCAACGAAATCGTAAGGCGCCTGCTGGAGGTGGTGCCGGGCCCTAAAGCGGAGCTTTAGGAATTCAAAATGCAGACTGCAACGGGCATTGGGCTTTGGACTTTAGGAACAGCACTGCACCGGCACACCCAAAGCCTAAAGCCCAAAGCCTAAAGCCCCTCTCGGCGTCTTGGCGGTGAATGATTGGTGAAAAATGCAGGCAAAGAACGCGACGGGACAGATTGAGCTGCTCGATACGGCCACTTTGGCGCGGCTGAGCAGCATGCAGCTTCTGGCGAAGGCCGTGGTTGAGGGCTTCATCCTGGGGCTGCACAAGTCGCCCTTCCGCGGCTTCAGCGTGGAGTTCGCCGAATACCGCGCCTATGCGCCGGGCGACGATATCAAACACATTGACTGGAAGGTCTACGCCAAGACGGACCGCTATTACGTCAAGCTCTTCGAAGAGGAGACGAACCTGGCCTGCCACGTCGTCCTGGATGCGAGCGGCTCAATGGGCTACGGTTCCCAACCGCTCACCAAGCTGCAATACGCCGCGCGCATGGCCGCCTGCCTGCTCTATTTCATGATGGGCCAGCGCGATGCCGCTGGCCTGGCCATTTTCGACACGGCCCTGCGCGAGTTCCTTCCAGCCCGCCTGCGGCAAAGCCATCTCCAGCGCATTCTGGACACGCTGGAGAAATGCGCGCCGGGCAATGAAACGGACCTGGCGCAGCCACTGCATGACGTGGCCGAGGCCATCAAGAAACGCGGCCTGGTCGTGGTGATCAGCGACTTGCTGGGAGACATCGCGGCCTTGCAGTACGCGCTCCAGCACCTCAAGTTCGCGGGGCACGACATCATCGTCTTCCAGGTGCTCGACCCGCATGAACTGGAGTTCCCATTCGAACAGCTCATCGAATTCACGGACCTCGAAACCGGCGAGAAGGTGAAGACTTCAGGCCGTTGCATCCGCGAGCACTACAAGCAGGAGTTCGACGCGCATCAGGCGGCCGTCCGGGACGCGCTGGCGGACCTGCAGATTGACTACGCACTCTTCGACACGCGGATGCCTCTGGATGTGGCGCTGGCTGAGTACCTTTACAAACGCGCAAAGGCAGGCTGAACACAGATGAGTTGGCTGAATCCCTCATTGCTCTGGCTGGCCCTGCTGGCGCTGGTGCCGTTGCTGCTCCACTTCCTTTTGCGTGAACGGGTGCGGAAATTGGCCTTCAGCGCCGTCCGCTTCCTGCGCGCGCAAAGCCGCGAGGTGCTCGCGCGCCACCGCTGGCTGGAACGGCTGCTCACGGTCCTGCGCATGGCCTGCGTGCTGCTGCTGGTGGTGGGCTTCGCCCGGCCGTTCTTCGCGGAAGGCCCGGGCGCGCGCGGGACGGCGCAACACGAGTTGGTTGTCATGCTGGATGTCTCGCGTTCGATGCTCTACGCCTCACGTTTCCGCGAAGCCCAGGAGCAGGCGGAAAAGCTGATCGAGTCGGCCGAGCCGGGCACTGCGCTGACAGTGGTCACGTTTGCGGATGAGAGCAGTGTGGCGGTGAATGAAGCCCCGGACCGCAGCGCGGCGCTCGAGCTGGTGAAGCGTGCCAAACCCGTGGGCAGCTCAACGGACATATTGGGCGCGCTGGACAAGGTCCTGAAGCGCCTTGACGAGCGCAATGGGCGTGGCGAATTGCACCTTATCTCCGATTTGCAGGCCTCGGGCATCTCGCGCGGCCGCGACATTCGTCGCGCGCCCGCGGGCTACAGGTGCCGCGTGCACGCCATCGGCGCGAAGACCCCGGCCGCCAACGAAGGCATCGCCGTGGAAGGCGGCGCTTTCTCCTCAGACATCACGCCCAAGGACAACAACCTCACCGTCTCAGCGCGCATCTTCAACCGCGGCAAAGCGCGCGAGGTCGAAGCGCGTCTGGTGTGCGACGGAAAGGCGCTGGCCATCAAGAAAGTGTCCCTGCCCCAGAACGGCGAGGCGGTCGTGGCGCTGACGGGCACGCTGCGCGAACTGGGTGGACACGCCGGCCAGGTTGAAGTCGCCGGCGCGCCTGTAACCTTGCCTGACGACGACCACTTCCACTTCGTCGCGCGCGTTGTCAATAAGGTCCGTGTCGTGGTGCTGCGCCAGGCGGGGCCGCAGCCTGGCGAAGGCAACCTGGACGCTGCGTTCTATCTCGTGCGCGCTTTGAACGCCGGCGCCGACAGTCCTATTCAGGCCGAGACGCACGACAAATTGCCGCCGCTGGACGGCGTGGACGTAGTGATCCTGGCTCAAGTGCCCGCCATGCCGGCGGCGGACGCGGAACGGCTGGACAAGTTCCTTCGCGCCGGCGGAGGCCTGTTTGCAGGGCTGGGCGAAAACGTGGACGTGGCAGCGTTCAACGGCAGGCTGGGACGCTTGCTGCCCGCGCGATTGCGGGCCTGGCACGTCTCTGATGAAGACAGCTTTCTGGTCGTGGCCGATGCGAAACATCCCCTGGTGACGCATCTTGTGGGCGAAGGCGGCGACTTGACGACCGCCCGCTTCCACGGCTCATGGGACCTCAAAGACTCGCAAGGCTCACAAGTGATTCTGCGCTTCAACGACAACCGGCCTGCGCTGCTGGAGAGCCGTTGCGGCAAAGGGATCGTGATGCTCCTGGCCGCGGGCCTGGATACGCGCGCCGGCGATTTCCCGCTCCGCGCCATGTTCGTGCCGTTCTTCCAGGAGAGCGTCCGGCTGCTGCTGGCGCGCAGCGAGCAACAGAACGCTTTGGCCGCCGGCGAAACGATTGTGGTGCCCGCGGGCGGAAGCATTGTGCTGCCCGATGATTCGGAACAACGGGCAGCCGGGAGCGAAAGCCTCTCTTTGTTCGCGACGCAGCCGGGGATTTACAGGATGAAATGCAGCGGCAAGACTACGCTGTACGCCGTCAATGCCAACCCGGGCGAATCCGACCTGGCCATGGCCGACCCGCTGGAGCTTGAGAAGATGCTCGACTCCGCCGCGGCATCGGAAATCCGGAAGACGGCCAGCGGGTATGAGCGCGTGTTGTTGCCCGGCGACAAACTTGCCGCCGAGCACCGGCACAAGATCGGCTGGTGGTGCTTGTGCGCGCTGGCGGTTCTGCTGGCGCTGGAGTTGTGGCTGGCGGGAGCGGCGTCGAGGAGATAGCACATGGCTGACTTGCAGACTCATCTCAACGCAGTCCGCCGCGGCTGGCGGAAGACGGAGGTCCTCAAAGGGCTGGCGCTGCTGGCCGCCGATGCCGTGGTCGTGGTGTTGGCCTTGATCGCGCTGGACGCAACTTACCATTTGCCCGGCCTGGTCCGCGCCGGGCTCCTCGTGGCCGGATTCGGCGCGGTCGCGGCCGTGGCCGCTCTGGGAATGGCCCGCCCGCTGCGCAAACGGCTTAAGGACGATGACATCGCGCTGTATGTCGAGGGACGCTACCCGCAACTCCAGGGCACTCTCGTCTCCGCCGTGGAATACGCGCGCCGGCCGCGCGAAGGACAGCTTCAGGACGAACTGGTGGATGCGTTGATGCTGGACTGCCTGGAGCGCGCGGCGCAGATTGATTTCGAGCGCGTGATTGACAAGCGGCGGCTTTCCCGGCGCGCCCTTGCGGCGGGCGTTCTGCTGGCATTCTTCCTGGGCGCCGTGGCCGTCAAGCCGAGCTTCTTCGGCCACGAATTGCAGCGTGTCCTCACGCCCTGGAAGAAACTGCCGCCCAGCGAGGATGAACTGCAAGCCGAACGGCAGCGCAGGCTGGCGGAGGAAGAACAGCGCAAGCTGCTAGAGGAGGCCCGCGCGCGCTCCCAGCCGCTCAAGATTGAATTCACCGTTACTCCCGGGGACGCGGAGTTGGAGCGCGGCGGGAATCTGCGTGTGGCCGCCAGCGTCAATCACATTGCGGGTCCGATGGAACTCCAGTTCCGCGGCAGCGGCGGCGAGTGGCGCGCTATGCCGATGGAAGAAGACGCGGCCCGTCCGGATTCGTTCACGCAAGTCTTGCGGGACGTCTCCGAGGACCTGGAGTACCGTGTGAAAATGAAAGGACACGAATCGCCCTCCTTCAAGGTCACGGTGTTCGATCCGGCCACGGTGAAGGAGTTGCGCCTGGTCTACAAATTTCCCGCCTACACAGGCATGAACGAAAAAACGGTGACGGGCATGGACGGCGGCATTGAGGCGGTCGAAGGCACCATGGTGGACGTGACGCTGGTCGCCTCGGGGCCGCTGTCATCCGGCGCCTTGCTGCTCGATAACGGCAAGACCATCGCCATGAAGCCCGCGGGCAAGGAGGTAACCGGCTCGCTGACCGTCACTGCTGACGGAGAGTACGGCATCCGCGCCAGCGACACGCACAACAAGGCCGTCGCCTTCCCCGCGCGCTTTCCCATCAGAATGCTGAAAGATGAGCCGCCCAAAATCGAATTGGTCTATCCCACGATGGACGCGGAGGTACACCCGCTGGAGGAGATAGTCTTCTCCGCAAAGGCTGACGACACGGTGGGGTTGAAGGAAGTCCGCTTGCACTACTATTTCAATACGGACAAGGAGGAGGTCCTGCGTCTGCCCTGCACTACCCAGGGGCACGTGGTTACGGAAAAACTCGCGGAATTCGTCGTCGAACTGGAGAAACGGCCCAATACGAAGACCGGCGACACCGTCATCTATCACCTCGAGGTTGAGGACACCAAAGGCCAGGTTTCGGCGACGGACGTGTATACTGCAGCCGTGCGTCCCTGGGAATCGTTCGCGGCCTATGGCTACCATCCGGTGATGGGCCCGCATGGCTATGCCGGCCCCGCGCTGCTCAACGTCCTGGGAGCGGCCTGGGAACTGCACACCAAGCGTGATACAATGCCGAAGGAGAAGTTCGTCAAGGAAAGCGAGAAGATCGGGCGGGCGCTGGAAGAACCGCCATGATTTTCGATTTTGGGTTCGCGATTTTCGATTGGCTTGGGGACGTTCCGATTTTGGATTTTGGATCTTGGATTGGCTCGGGGACGTTCACAGAGAATTGGAGAGGACTACAATGACAATCTTTGACTTTGGATTTTCAATCTACCATTGCGCCTTCCAGCCCGTGGCAATCGAAAATCGAAAATCGAAAATCGAAAATCGAAAATCCCTTTTCCTGGTTGCGGGCATGCTGACGGCGGTTCTCTGCGCCGGGGAGGACGCGCCGCGCGCCGGCCCGGCGAAACTCAAGCCGCCCAAGCATGTCACCTTGACGCCGGAGCAGGAGAAGCTGCTCGACGACGCCAACGCGGCCGTGGAGAGGAGCTACACTTCCCTCATCGAAAAACATGAGCCTGGCCAGGCGGTTGGGGAGTTGCGCAAGGCCGTGGCCATCATGAACCAGCTCGAAGCGCTCAAAGGCGACAAAGCTCAGATGGCCGGCGTCGCTCCCGGCAACGAGAAGGGCACGCCGTTCGATGAGATCAAGACGACCGGAGGCATGGAGAGAATCGTCGAGATCGGCGCGGCCATCGGCATCACCGCGCCGGATGAGGTGGATAACGGCCTCCACAAGCGCAGGATCATCGAAGACGTCAAAGACACTGCCAAAAAGATTGACGCCGAACAGAAGCAGGTGACATTGGACCTGCAGTCCATGACGGGGCGCGGAGGAGGAGAGCAAAGGCCGCAGCAGCAACAGCAACCCCAGGAGCATATTCAGCAAGAGGGCGGCCAGCCGCAGGCTAATCAGCAGAATCAAGGGCAGCAGCAAGCCAACCAACAGAACCAGGGACAGCCGGGCCAGCCGCAACCCAACGCGCAGGCCAACCAGCAGAATCAAGGACAGCCGGGCCAGCCGCAACCCAACGCGCAGGCCAACCAGCAGAATCAAGGACAACAAGGCCAGCAGCAACCCAACGCGCAAGCCGACCAGCAGAACCAGGGACAGTCTGGGGCAGTGCCGGACAACCAGCAACTGGCTGGCAGGGAAGACGCCATCGCGCGGGAGCTCAACAAGCTGGCCAGTAGACTCGCCGAGGCTGGCGCGCAACAGGGCCAAGCCAACCAGGCTCACCAGTCCTTCCGCAGGGCCGCGGCGGAGGCCGCGAAGACCGCGGATTTGATCCGCCAGGACCAGCTCCAGGGCGCCGCTGCGGCCAGCCGGCAGACTGAGCGCGCGATTCAAGACGCGCTGCGTGAAGCCGGGCTCGCCGGAGAGACCGCGCTCTCCGCCGCCGTCTCCGCCATCGAGAACCAGATCTCCAGGTTGCAGGCCGGCCAGCACGAAATCCAGAACAAGACCCAGCAGCTCGGCAAAGGGCCGGACGGGACCCCTGCGCCGGAGCGCCTCAAGCAGGAGCGCGCCACCGCTCTGGCGGTCGAACAAGGCAAGCTCAAACCGCAACTCGAGGACATGCAGCGCGCGATTGAGGACCTCGGCCACTCCGCCACGGGAGGCGACACGGGAAAGCGCAACGCGGAAAACGCAGCGCGGGCCGAGTTGGCGGCGGCGGCGGGGGAAATGCAGAAGAACCGGCCGAAGCAGGCGGTGGTTAACGCCGCGATGAAACTCGCCCAAGGCGAAACCGCCGCTGCCACCAAGGCCATGTCGCAGATCCAGACTGCCCTCGACGCCGTACAGCAACGCGTGGCCGCGGCGGATGCCGCGTTGGCCAGCGGCGATGCTTCACGCCTGGAGAGCGCCTATCGCGCCGTCCAGCAACTTGCGGCGTCAACGCGGCGCCTGGAGCAAACCGCGCAGAATGCCGCCGGACAACAGGGGCAAGAGCAGGCTGTAGCGCAGGCTTCCAGCCTGCAGGCTTCAAAACAGGCTGGACAGCCTGCTCCACAAGCCAAGACCGCCAAGCCGGGCGAACAGGTGGGGCAGGCTGTTAGCCTGCCGGCTCCAAAGCAGGCTGGACAGCCTGCTCCACAGAACGTGAGCGCAAGCTGGGGCCAGGTGCTCAACAAGACGGCCGAGCAGCTCGGCGAGGAAACCGGCCGCGCGGCCAAACGCCTGGGCAACATCGCGCCGGAAGTCAGCCAGCAACTGGGGGCCGCCGCCGCGGGAACAAAGACCGAATTCGAGCGCGATTTCCCGGCCAGTCTCGGCCAGGTGCGCAAGCTGCTCACGGCGCTCGAAAAGGCCGAGCAGGTCCTGGGGGCCAAAGTTGCCCAGGAAAAGGAGAGCAAGGCCCTGCGCAATTACCGCAAAGAGGACATTCCGCGCGGCTACCGCCAGGCCGTCGCCGCGTACTACGAGGAGTTGGCCAAGGAAGAAAAGAAGTAGCTTCAGGCTCTTGGCTCTTAGCTCTTGGCTCCCGGGTTGTCATGCTGCCGCCAGGAGCCAAGAGCCAAGAGCTAAGAGCTAAGAGCCACACCGGAGCGTGCTTGTGTTCGAGTGGTTGTTCAAGTTTCCAACTGAAAGCTTTCTGAGCCGTGAAGGCGAGCTGGGCTTTAGCCTGCATCCGCGCCCTGAACTCCTGATTCTGGGTTTCGCGCTGCTCTGCGCCGCTGTCTGGTGGATGTACCGGCGCGAGTCCCGGCTGCACAAGCCGGTTCTGCGCGTGCTTCTGGCGGGCCTGCGGGTATGCGCCGTCACGCTGCTGGCCGTGGCCATCCTGGGGCCTGTCTGGCGCACGCACAAGCGCGAGGACCACCGCGGCGTGGTGGCCATCGGCGTGGATGTGTCCAAGAGCATGTCGCTGAGCAGTTCGCCGGCTTCCCCTGAGGGACGATCCGCTGGATCGTCGGGCGGCCCAGCGGGCCGCCCCACAACAGGAGGAACAGGGGAGACGCGCTTCGAGCGGGCGCGAACCGCAGTGTTGGGAAAAGAGGGCTTGTACCAGGCATTTTCCCAGGCCGGCGAGGTGCGCCTGTTCGCTTTCGGCAGCGGCACGCGGCAGGTGCAGCCTGAGGAGTTGGCCGCGTTGACCGCGGGCGACGACAACACACAACTGGCGGGCGCCCTGAAGGACATCACGCAGTCGGTGCGCGGCCTGCCGTTGGAAGCCATCGTGCTTCTAACCGATGGCGTTGACACCACGGCGGGCGACCCGGCCGCCATGGCGCGCTATGCCGCGTCCCGCGGCGCGGCCGTGCACACCATCGGCTTCGGCGAACGCGCCGACGCGCCGGACGTGAGGATCATTGCGGTCCGGGCGCCGCGGCGCGCGCAGCTCGGCGCGCTGGTGGAGCTCGCCGTTCTGGTGCAGCGCGGCTCCGTGAAAGAGCCCTTGCAGTTGCGCCTCTACCAGGACTCGGTGCTGCTGAAGACGGAGCTTGTTCCTTTTTCAGTTTCCGGCGAAGCGGTCACGGTAAAGGTGAACTTCATCCCCGACAGGGAGGGCACGGCGCGCCTGCTCCTCGAAATCCCGCCGGCTGCGAGCGAAACGATACTCGACAACAACAAGCACAGTTTTCAGATTGAGGTTGAGGAGAAGCGCGTCGAGGTGTTGTTCGTGGAGGGCTCGCCGCGCCACGAATACGCCTTCATCCGGCGGGCGATGTGGGACAACCGCCACTTCAAAGTCGTCACCCTGCTCCGCCTGGGCAAGGGGCGTTACTACCACAAGGGCGACGACGAAAGCGTCCTGTCCAACGGTTTCCCTGACACCGCCGGAGAATTGGGGCGGTTCAAGGCCATCATCCTGAGCGACATCGAGGCCTCGTTCTTCACGCCGGAGCAGATGCAGCTTATGGCCGACTTCGTGCGCGTGCGCGGCGGCGGGCTGCTGATGCTGGGCGGCGTCAATTCGTTCAATCTGGGCGGCTACAAAGGCACGCCTGTGGCCGACATTCTGCCTGTGTCGCTGGAGCCCGGCAAGGTCGCCACGGCCTTTGACGACAGCGAGTTCAGTTTCCAGGTGACCAAGGACGGCGCCGAGCACGAAATCCTGAAACTTACCGCCAGCCCGTCCGAAAACGCCAGCCAATGGGCCTTGATGCCGCAGCTCAAAGGTTTCAACCCTCTATATGGCGCGAAACCCGCGGCGCGGGTGCTGGCCGTGCACGCGGGCGGGACGCCCGCGCCACAACCGCCCAAGAATGAGACGGAATGGAAGGGCAAGGCGATCCTGTTGGCTGTGCAGGACGTGGGCTCGGGGCGCACGTCGGCGTTCAGCCCCGCCAATTCATGGCGCTGGAAAATGCTCGGCAAATCGGATGACGACAGTTTCCGGCGTTTCTGGGCGCAGATGATCCGCTGGCTGGCAGTAGGCTCGAAGGAGTTCCTGTCCGTCAGCACGGATGTAACAGTCTGCGCGTTGCGCCAGCCTGTAACCATCACGGCGCAGGTATTGGACAAGGCGCATAAGCCCTTCAATGAGGCCGCGGTGCTCGCCCACGTCAAGGATCCCTTTGGCAATGTCGAGGAACTCAACCTGCCGTGGGTCTTGAGCGAGGACGGCGTTTACCAGGCCGTCTGCCGGCCCGCCGAAAAGGGCGAGTACAGCGTGGTGGTCAACACCGAGGTCGCGGGCACGAAATTGGAGAGCCAGGCGTCTTTCATGGCGGTGGATGCGCCGGCCGAGTTCTCGCATCCGGCAATGGACTCCGCGACTCTGGAGCGGCTCGCCGCCGCTGCTAACGGCACTGTGGACCTGAACGGCAATGCGGATAAGGCGCGCCAGGCCATTTTGAAAGCAGCCCAGGGCCGGAGCACGGTCCTGGACGTGATCGCCGAACACGAGTTGCGCGATGCCCCCATACTGCTGCTGCTCATCGCAGGCGCGTGGTTCGCCGAGTGGATTCTCAGAAGAAGGAGCGGACTGGCGTGAACAGGATTTTGGATTTTAGATTTTCGATTTTCGATTTTCGATTGTGTCGGGCTGGATGTTCAAATCGAAAATCGAAAATCGAAAATCGAAAATGGCCTTGGCTCTTGGCTCTTGGCTCTTTGCTCCTGGCGGCTGCTTGCGCTGAGGAACCAGGCCCTGCCCATAAGGGGGAAGGAACGAAAGGCACCAAGGAAGCCTATGTTGCCGCCTCAAAGCGAGGAGGCGAGCAAGGCGGCGACCTCGTCAAGACCGGCCAATTCTACTTCCCCCGGTTGCAGTTCCAGTGCCATGAGGATGTGCCCGACAAATGGGACGTGCATCCCATCGGCGACCAGAATCTGCGCGAGCAAATCAAGAAGCTGACCAACATCAACATCCTGGCTGAGCCGGTGGTCGTCAACCTGGACCGCATGGAGGAAATGTGCCGCTATCCTTTTGTGTTCATGACGGCGGAAGGCACGTTCACCTTCTCGGACAGCAACATGGCCACGGTGCGCGAGTACCTCCAGCGCGGCGGCTTCATCTATGGCGACGACTGCGTGCTGTTCGGGAAAGGCGAACTCTTCTTCAAGGCTTTCGTCGCGCAGATGAATCGCGTCTTTCCCGACAACCCCATGCGGCCCATCCCTGCCGACCATGAGATCTTCTCGATCTTCTTCAAGCTTGACGGGTTCCCGCACATGCAGGGCGTCAAGCATCCGGGAATGGGACTCTTCGACAAAGAGACCGGGCGGCTGATGGCCATGTGTACGTCGGGCGACCTGCACTGTGGCTGGGTTGGCTATGTGCATCAATTCGGAGAGTCTAACCGCCAGAAGGCGTTTCAGATGGGCGTCAACATTGTCGTGTACTGTTTGACGCACTGAACTCATTTTGGATTTTGGACTTTGGATTGGGAATAAGCCACAGATGAACACAGATAAACACAGATGCAAAACCATTGTCTCCTATCTGTGTTCATCTGTGTTTATCTGTGGCCTATTCCAGGCCTGTGCCGGCGAATGCCGCGCGCTGATCGTCTCGGGGGACCCCGGCCACGAACCCAATGCCGCGAAGCGTTTCACGGACTGGACGGACCGCTGGGCGGCGCTGCTGAAGGACAAGTACGGTTTCAAGGCGGCGAACATCCGCGTCTTGCGCGGCTCCACGCGCGAGGGCCCCGATGCGGCCACTCACGAAAACGTGCTGGCGGCCATGGCCGGCCTGGTCCGCGACAGCAAAGACGGCGATCAGGACCTGGTGGTGCTGCTGGGCCACGGCTACGACGCTCAGAACATCGGCAAATTCTGCCTGCCTGGGAAGGACTTGAGCGACGTGGAGGCCGCGCGGGCGCTGGAGAAAGTGCGCGCCAAGCAGTTCATTCTTATCAATACGGCGCCGGCCAGCGCCAGTTGGGCTAAGGCCTTCAGCATGAAGGACCGTGTCATCATTGTGGCCTCCGCGACGGAAGGCTTGCGCAGCCAGACCTATTTCAACGAGTTCCTGTTGCGCGCGCTGCTCCCCGGCAACGTGAACCTGCTCGAGGCCTTCAACCGCGCGGCGCTGCAAACCATTCGCTGGTATCAAAACCAGTTCGTTGAGAACGAAGGGACCACCGTGCACGGCAAGGAATTCCAGGAGATATACAAGGCCATGTACCCGGACAGGCCCATGTCGGCCGGGAGCGCCGAACCCCAAGCCGCCAACAACGATATGCGCGACATGACCGGCTGGCTGGGGCGCCGCGTTCTGGCAGAAGCCGCGGGCCTGGAGGACAACGGCGACGGGGTTCCGGCGACTGTCTATGAAGACGGCAAGGACCCCAAGCCACTGCCTTCGAAAGCAGGCGACGGTTTGCTGGCGCGCACGATTACACTGGGGAAACCTTGACGCATGCCCCATCTTGCTCTTAGCTCTTGGCTCTTGGCTCTTGGCTCTTGGAGAGGACGCTCTACGGGAAGGCCAAGAGCCAAGAGCCAAGAGCTAAGAGCTGTACTCTGCGCACTTGTCTGCCTGGCATTTTTGTGCGCCCAGGACTATGGCGCTGAAGCACAAGTTGCGCCATTCCGTTGGGCAAAGGTGGACGCCGCGGAGAAGGCCGAGCGCGTCTTCCCTTCGGCGATTGACCCCAACACGGTCTTCGTGTGGACGCGCGGCGGACTGTTGGTCTCCAAAGACAACGGCAGAACCTTCGCCCCGCGCGGGAAGGACCTGCCTGCCCAGTTGGGCGCCATCACTGCCATGCTGATAAGTCCGGTGCGCCCCGCCACGCTCTACGCCGGCACTCTGGAGAAGGGCGTCTTCCTGAGCGAAGATGAAGGGAGCACGTGGCGCGCGCTGGGGGGCCCCTCACCCCAACCCTCTCCCCTTGGGGGAGAGGGAAGGGTGAGGGGGCTTGCCGGCCTGCGCATCCATGCTCTTCTCTTCAGCGCGGACGACCCGGCCTTCACGACGCTCTACGCGACCCATTCGCCGCAAGTGCCGGGCATCTCCATGACCATTGACGGCGGCCGGACCTGGCGTTCGTTCGCCACTCAGTTCGGCGCCGGCGACCTGGTCCTGGCTGGAACCACGATGTTCTTCGCTGGGGCGCGGCTCTCGGCCGGCGGAGAGAGCGGCTTCTACAAATCCATTGACGCGGGAAAGAACTGGTTCCGCATCTTGAACGTGGAAGCGCCGACGGTGCTGGCCGCCAGCCGGACCAACCCGCGGCGCGCCTGGTGTGGCACCCAGGCGGGCCTCTTCGTGACGGACAACTTCGGCGTCTCCACTTACGCGGTGGGACCGCAGACGGGGATGAACATAGTCTCGATCGCCGCGGACTTCGCCGCCGGCGGCGGGGAGCAGGTCGTCGTCTACGACCCCAACACCGAAGGCGTGCTCCGTTCCACGGACGGCTTCAAGACCTGGCAGAAACTGAACGAAGGGCTGTACGTCGGCGACTGGATTGCCGAGGGCGCCATGATGGCCGCGGCCGGCAGCACGCTCTTCGCCTGCATAAACGGCACGCTGTACCGCGGCGCGGAGCCTCCCGGGGAGAGCGCGTTGTCTTCCATTCGCGTGGAACCGGCCGCGGTTGTCGCGGGCGAGGAGGGCATAACCATCACTTGCCGCGCCGTGCCCGGGGCGGACGTCTCGATGGACCTGTCGCCCCTGGCGCTCGCGGCCACGCTGCCCCTGCTCGACGACGGGCAGAACGGCGATGGCGCGGCGGGCGACGGGATTTTTGGCGCGCGCCTGGAGAATGTTCCCCTCCAGATTCTGGCCAAGGCGCGCGACGCGAACTACCAGGGCCCGCGCCTGCCGGGAACGCTGGCGCTAAACGTCCAGGCCAAGGCCGGCGGGGCGAGCCAGAGCAGCTTCGCCCTGCTGACGATCCTTCAGCCCGCGGCCAACCTGGTCCTCTGGAACGGCGAAAACCACAGCGACCTGACCGTGCGTGGCGAGGGCTCTGTGGGCCTCACCGCCTGCCGCGAGCATCCTTACAGCGGCTGGGCGCACCTGCGCCTGCAGAGCAGCGGTCCAGGGCAGGCGGGGCTGGTCTGGAGACAGCCGGGCCACGGCGGTAGCGACGACACGCGGTTCCACAAGTTTTTCACGTTCTGCATTTCCTCGGAGACTGAGGGGGCCAGCGAACTGCGGGTGATGCTGCGCGATGATGGCGCGCAGTTTGATCTCTACAACGCGCAATCCTCGAACCAGCTCAAGCTGGCGCAGTTCCTGCCCCGGCTGACCAGGCAGTACCAGCGCGTCGCGATCCCCATGGCCGATTTCATCCTCGGCGCGACCGCGCGTCCCGAGCGCATCCGCGAGCTGGTCTTCATCGTGCCGCAGGCGGAGACGCGCGTTTACGACATTGACGACGTGGGCCTGGCGGTGAAACCGGGGCCGCTGCTCAACGAATGCGCGGCGGTCCTCGACGCCGACCCGGCCTCGATGCTCTTGACTGCGCGCGTGTCCAGCGCGGGCGGGAAACCGCAGAGCGTCAAGGCCTTTGTGGTGCAGGCTTCCAGCCTGCCCACGGATCTTGCAGGCAAGATGCCTGCACCACAACCAGTCAAGGAATTCCAGCTTCGCGAGGACCCGCGGAACGGCAGCGACTGCTACGCTCTGCGCGCGCCCGTGGCGCAGGCCGGGACGGGCACCCGCGCTTTTCGCTTCGTGGCCACCGACAGCGATGGCGTCACGGAGCAGAAGGTTGCGGCGTTCCTGCCCCGCCGCGCGCCGGGCCAGGTTGCCCGCGCGCGAGGCGAGGTGAAGCTCGACGGCAACCGGGAAAAGTACGCGGACGCGGCGCCTTTCGTCGTGGGGCAGGCTGTTAGCCTGCCAGCTCCACAGCAGGCTGGACAGCCTGCTCCACAGGTGGGCGGGGGCAAGCTGGAACTGCGCGCGCGCCTGCTCTACGACAAACACAATCTCTACGTGGACCTCGAGGTCAAGGATGCGGCATATGATCCGCAGCCGCCGAAGAAGGGCCAGAAGAAGCTGACTCCGGAAAAGCTCGCCGAGATCAGCTCGGCAGAACTGATCCTAACCGGCCCCTCCAGCGCCACCTATCAGGAGCGCTCCGGCATGTCCGAGGCGGACCACCATTTTGTCTTCGTAATGGACGAGAAGGAGGGCATCGGTCTGCGGGGCAGGAACCGCATGCCTGCCAAGGGCACGAGGACCGAGAGCGGGTACGTCATCGAGGCCCAGATTCCGCTGGACTGGCTGCGCACCCGCAAAGAGGCGTGCGATCTCCAACTCGGCAAGAGCACCCGGATCGAGTGGCGTTTGATCGGCGCTGATGGGACGAAGCTCGCCTGGGCCGCTCCCAGCTTCGACGCCTCGGAGAATCCGGAGAATTGGGGCCTGGCCTGCTTCACCGGCGAAGCCGGCGCGGCCAGGGTCTGCTACATGAGCAGCGAAGGCAAAGTCCTGACACTGCAAAGCAATAAGCGTCTCAATGCCGCGCAGGCGCAGAGCCTTTCAACGTACGAAGTTCCCGGCATGGTTCTCGAAAAGGCCGTGCTGCAAAAGGACGGCCGCACCATCCTGCTGAGCGCCGCCTCGCCCTGGAAAGTCGGGCAGCAGATAACGGTCAAGTTCCGCGGCCTGCAAACGGAAGACGGCTTCGCCACGCAGCCGGAACTCTCCTTTGCGCCGCTTCCCGGCAGAGCGCTCAACGGCGAGCTCCTGCATGAGTTTCTGGTCGGTGAGGTCAAAGGAAACGTGGACACGCAGTGCGTCAAGACGGCGCAGATGGACGAGAACGTCAAGCCGGTGCGTGGCCCGCAATGGCGGCTCGCCGAGACCGAAAGCGGCATCCTGGACTTCGGCCGTGTCGTGGGCTTGAGGGACAACGCCATTGTCTACACGCACGTCTATCTCTTCTCGAACGCCGAGCGCGCCGTGCAGGTGTGGACCGGCAGCGACGACGGTGCGCGCGTGGTGGTCAATGGCGCACCCGTCTTCTCGGTTCCCGGCAGCCGCGGCTGCGTTCCCGACATGGACAAGATCAAGAACGTGAAGTTGACGCAGGGCTGGAATTCCTTGTTCGTGGCCGTGTGGAACGGCGGCGGCGGCTGGGAAGGCTGCGTTCGCATCATGGACGAGGACGGCAACCCGCCGCAAGGCGTGAGCTACATGGCGGACAACCCCTTCGTGCCGGCGCCCGATCCAACGGGGACAGACAGCCAATTTCCCAACAGCCGGAAATTGGTGTCAGTCCCCGCTGACGCAGAGAAAGTTCCCGCGGCCTGCACGGCGGATGTCACAGTCGCCACAACTGACTTTATGGGTTGGAAAGGCGTGTGGCGCGTCAGCAACAAGGTGTGCGAAATGGTCCTGGTTCCGCAGATCAGCCGCGTCATGTCCTTCCGGCTGAAGGACGGCCAGAATGTGTTGTGGCTCAACGCCGGAATGGTTGGCAAGACCGTACCGGCTGATGACAAGCAGTGGCACAACTTTGGCGGAGACAAGGTCTGGCCCACGGAACAAGGACTGTGGAAGAAATATACGGGCCGCAACGGCTGGCCACCGCCATACTGGTTCGATTGCGCCGCGGGCAGCGCGGAGGCAATCAGCGGCGGCGTGCGTCTCAGATCGCAGAAGGATCCGCAGTTTGGCGCGGTGTGCGTGCGGGAATTCGTCATGGATGCGCAAAAGCCGCTGGTGCTTATCCGCCAGTATTACGAGAAGACCGAAGGGCCGCCTGTGGAGATGACGCTGTGGACTATCGCGCAGACGCGCAAGCCGGGATTCGCCCTGCTGCCGCAGGGCAAGGAAAGCGCGGGCCAGCGGTATAAGAAACTGAGCGACCAGATTGAGGCGCTGCTGACCTCGCACAAAACCGTGCTGAGCTTCCGCAACGGCGATGCCGGGGGCCAGAAGGCCGGTGTCTTCCCGGATGCCGAGTACCGAGACGGCTGGGTGGCGGGGGCCTATGTGGGGCAGGCTGTTAGCCTGCCAGATCCAAAGCAGGCTGGACAGCCTGCTCCACTGGGCACGCTGTTTGTGATCTCGCGGAGGCTGGAGCGTGATGCCGCGTATCCAGACGGGGGATGCCATGCGGAGCTTTTCCTGGCCGACAAGGAGAATGGGCATTACGTGGAGTTGGAGCTGCTCAGCCCGTTGCGCGAGCTGAAGGCCGGGGAAAAGCTCGTAAGCAATCAGGTCTGGCAACTTGTCCCCAGCACGGAGGCGCAGGTGGCGGACCCTGAGAAAGCCGCGGCCTTGGCCCGCGCAGCGCATCAAACGGCCTTGGAGGCGCTGGGGAACGAAGAAGTCAAAAGTAAAAAGTAAAAAGGAAAAAGTCAACAACTGCGCCGAGCATGGCATGCGAGCTTCGGACTTTTGCCTTTTCCCTTTCAACTTCTGACTTCTTAAGGGGGTGTGTAACCCTTGTCGCCGCCGCGGGCCATCCATTCCCTGTACAACAGTATCAAGCAGATGATCGCGGGGATCTGCCAGAACACTACCCAAACGGCATAGTAGCGATAACGCCACTCATCCATGCCGGCATATCTCGTCAGGAAGTCCATGAACATGCCCGCCAGGGCGCTGCCGAACATCATGGCGAAGGAGCGGATCATCGCGTTGGCTGAGCAGAACTGGCCATAGCGGTCTTTGGGCAGCAAGCGCATGTACATGGGCAGTTCGGCCGCGGCCTGCACCGCGCCGATGGGCAAGATTCCAAGCGAGATCACGTATTGCCAGTACAGGTTCCCCTCGTGGCCAAAGTCCCTGAAGACCCAGATACACTGCGCCAAGGGTTGAAAGAAATGCAGAATGGTCAAAATGAGATAGACCCGCACGGGGTGCCATTTGTCCGCCACCCAGGCACAGGGGAACATGATGACGAAACTGACGACGTTCGTCCAGAAACCCATCTTGCCCAGGTCATCCATCGTCAGGCCCAGCGAGTCCCGGTTCCTGAGCATGGAAAAAGTGCCCGACAGCCAAGACATGAACATAAAGGTGTTCGCCAGGAAAAAGTACCAGTAGAACCGGTGGGTGAAGCATTCCGTGACGAATGTCTTGGCGGAGGCAATGAAGCCCTTGCGCTTGTCCACGTTATCTGGGGGCGGCGGATAGTCGCCCTCCTTCACCATGATGCACATCATCATGAACCCGATCACGTAGCAAACGCCCGCCGTCACGAAGATGAACTGGAAATGGTCCAGTGCGTGCTTGAAAATATAGCGGTTGTAGAGCGCCCCGCCTGCAATGCCCACCATCCGGAACAAAGCGAGGTAACGCGAGATGAATTGCTGGGGGATCACGTCGTTGAACAAGTACCAGTAGATCGTGCCGACGAAAACGTTGGCGAAGTCGTAGCCGATGAACAACGCGCCCAACACGAGCAGAGCCATAGTTCCCCGGCTGATCTGGAAACCCAGGAATGCCACGCCCTCGCCGTTGCCCATGAGCAAGTTGGTGAGACTGTCGTTGTAGCCGATCAGCACCAGGAAGAGCCCCACGAAGGGCGTGGACCACAGCAGATATGGAATGCGGCGGCCCCAGCGCCCCCGATGCCGGTCGCTGCTGACGCTGACCGCCGGCGCGAACAAGAAGGCGATGGCGCAAGCCAGGCTCTTGTTGAGCACCTGGTTGGCCGTGTCGCTGGCGCCCATGTCCTTCAGTTTGAGCGGCAGAATGCCCGGCACGCACCCGTCCAGCAGCGTCCAGATGAAATCGCCCCACAGCAACCAGACGCACACCTGGAAAAGAGCGAACTTGGTGTATTGGAGAGTGCCAACCGTGTACTTGGCGGGGCCGGGTTGTGTCGGTGCGGGATCCTGCGAAGGCGGGCTTTCTGTGGCAGCTTCCGGCATCTCTTAAGTTTCAGGTTTCAGGTTTCAGGTTTCAAGTGCCCTTTACGCCACGTCCAACCAGAACCTTCAAACCTGAAACTTGAAACTTGAAGTTGAAACTATCTTTCATCCGCGTTCATCTGCGGTTATCTGCGTTCATCTGCGGTTCCATTAGTCTCCGAACGCGCTGAACAAAGCTTGCATCTCTTGCTCAATTTCCGCCGCGTCTGAGACCGTCTGGGCGACTTCGTCGCGCAACAGTTCTCTGTAACGCCGGCGCAGGCGATGCACCGCCACGCGCACAGCGCCTTCGCTCATGCCGAGCCCCGCCGCGGCTTGCGCGTAGCGCGGGCTTCCAGCCTGCCCTGCCATCAGGAAAGGCTTCAACTGCTCAAAGAGCCGCGCCTTGCCTTCAGCCGCGTTCTCGTCGCGCAGGCGGGTGATGACCCGTTCCAGCAGTGTCACGGCCCACGCGCGGTCGTAGAGTTTCTCCGGGGCAGCGGGGACTGACACCAATTTCCGGCCGTTTGGAAATTGGCTGTCTGTCCCCGCTGCTGTGGCCGTTTGGAAACTGGCTGTCTGTCCGCTTCCGGCCTGATACCGCGTCTCTCCGTCCTGCCAGTCGAGTGAAAGCAGTTTGGCCCCGCCACCGCGTTTGAGGCGCGCGGCGCGGTCCCGTTCATTGGCCAGAAAATGTTTCAGCGCCGCGAGGAGGAAGGCGCGGAACTTCCCCTTCTCGCTGCTGAGTCCTTCGAGGTAGTTCTTTTCAAGAAAGCGCGCGAAGAAGGCCTGCGTCAGGTCCTCGGAGTCCTCCTTCGAATGGCCTTGGTGGCGCACATAGGCGTAGAGCGGATACCAGTAGGTGCGGCACAGTTCCTCCAGCGCAAAGTCGGCCTGCGGGCTGCTGCCGCGGCCGGCGGCGAGCACCACTGTCCAGCGCGTGGTGGCGAAGGAATCGCGGGGCGCGCCGGCTCCAGCGCCGGATTCTAGTGAAGCCAAGTCACTTGCCCTCCGCGCCCGCCGAGGAGGCTTTCCCTGCTGAAGACGAAAGGCCGAGCTTCGAGGCTGGCTCACCATAGAATGGCCCATAGTAATGTAGCGTGCTGGCCCCCAAGGAATCCCATTGGATGTAGAACGACTTGCTGGCGGGTAGATAAAACACTGTTCCCAGCGGGATGAAATCGAGAGGCGACTTCTCAGCTCGCATTATTGGGAGAGAAACAACGTCGGAACGCAACCGATATTCGCGTTGCGATCCGGGCGTGCGTTCGAACAGTTCCGCGAGATAATTGGTAGTGACCGGCGCATTCTTGATGAGCACTTCGATCCGCGCGATCTGTTCCTTCGTGGCCCATAGCTGCGTGGCGGCGGGAGTGGCGGGCGGTGGCGGCGCTGCACGCAACTCGATCTGCCGAATCTCGACCGCGTTCTTGGCGGCTTGGTATTTCTCAAAGTCCATCAGGCCCGCCTTGTATTGGGCTTCGGCCCCTTGAAGCTGGCGTTCTGCCGCGGCCAGCCGAACGCGGGCGACTTGCACTGGATCGCCGGCGATTTCGGCTCTCAGTATTTCCACCTCGTCCTTCGCGGCTTGAAGTGTTAGCCCGTCAATCTGTCCCGCCTTGTACCGGGCCTCAAACATGGGCACGGCTTCTTCGGCCTGGCGAAGCTTCACGAGGAGGATTTCACGTTGGGTCTCCTGGATAACGGCTAATGGCCTTCCACCTGTAGTTGAGAGAGCCGGCGACGGACCGGCGCGATCCAGCCTGAACGTGTACTCCTGGCGGGTGAATCCGGGGCCGGGGTAGAGCATAGTCTGAGGCTTGTAGCCCGGGCACGAGGCCATGATGTCGTGTTCTTCAGGCCAGGTCTTCAATGCGAAACTGCCCGTGGCATCGGTCCATGCTTCCTGCGGTGTGCGCCCCGGGACGGCATTGTAGGTGACGTCCGCGACACGGGCGCCTGCCAAAGGTTCGCCGGTGGCCCTGTCGAGAACCAAGCCTGGGATGAGAACGGGAGGTGTCGGGCGCTCTGGCGGCGCTGACCGCGCCATTGCCATGGGTACTATCAAGGACAAAGCGACCGCCAGCACCGGCAGCGAAGCTATCGCGATCACCACCGCCTTGCCTGTGACCGAACGCCAGCCTGTGATGCCAAAGGCCAGCGCGGCGATTTCGCACACTGCGGCCAACCCAAATGCCGCCAACAGCGACAGGCGGTGTGGTTCTGCCAACCAAAACAACAGGATCGGCGCGATTACCCCGGCGACACAAAGCCCCAACGCCCACCACCCCATCCGAGCGTCGTTGCCGGATTCGCCTTGCCGTGGTTCGGGCCGCCCTCCACCACTCGATGGTTTGCTCAGCGCCCGCCAGACGGCGCGGGCGATGAGGAAGTCCACTACGATAGAAACCAGCACCGTCAGAACAGACACCAGACTCCCGTCGGGCTCGCCAGTGCCCAGGAGTCTCCGCCCCAACAAGGTGAGCACCTCGTAGATAAGCCAGCCGATCAGTCCGTCCAGCGCCAGCAGCGGGAAGAGCAACCCATCGGCCACCGCCAGGCCCAGTCCGTAGAGCCGTCCCGCCGAATGGCGGATTTGCGAGACGGCCACCCAACCCAGGATCGTCGTGCCGAACGGCGCAGCCGCACCAAGCGGCAGGAGCGTGAGGACCAGAAGCTTTTGCCACCACGCCGGCCCGTGATATTCGCCTGCCGGCACTGCGGTCACGCACCACAGTGCGATGAGCGGGATCAGGAACAGCGCCGACCAGCACGCACCCACGATGGCCCTGCGCGAGAAGCGCGGCATAGGTTGGGTGGCACGGCCAACTTGGCCGTGAGTTTCCGGTGCAGGTTCGGGCTGGTCGCCCGCCGCCTGCTTCGCTTTGCGCCGTTGGGCAGATTCAACCATGTACGCGACGCCGATCAGCCCGAAAAACCCGCAGAAGCCAGAGAAGCCCAAGCATCGGTCCATTCCGGGGAATGGCACAAAACCAAGAAAGGCAAGGGCGCCGAGAAAGCCCAGGGCGGAGATGTTGACAAGCTTGACTGCCAGAGGAGACGTGAAGGTAATGTCGAACGCAGTGCCAATGATACGACACCAAGGCGAAAGTGTGTCGGCTGACGGTTGTGTGTCAGTGTGCGAAGCGCCCGCCGGTGGAGCCGGCGCAGACGCGTTTCGTGGGGGTGGAGTCGCCGCGATGGTTTCCACCATCGTCTTGACCTCGCCGGCCTGCTGGTAGCGGCGCGCGGGTTCCTTCTCCAGCGCGCGCAAGACCACCTCGTCAAGGCGCACGTCAATGACCACTTTCTTCGAGGGCGGCTCGAACTTGCCTGTAGGCAACTCGCCGGTGAGCATCTGGTAGAACACCACGCCCAGCGAATAGATGTCGGCCCGATGGTCCACTTCGAGCGGATTAGAGACCTGCTCCGGCGCCATGTATTGCGGTGTGCCCAG
>Ga0315279_10001640_pt1 | contig 36575 bp, 32 predicted proteins | sample YL17G06_20_MG_FD_203694 | JGI IMG/M metagenome (GOLD analysis project Ga0315279, IMG submission 203694) | Sediment microbial communities from Yellowstone Lake, YNP, Wyoming, USA - YL17G06_20 | ecosystem: Environmental > Aquatic > Freshwater > Lake > Sediment | place: USA: Wyoming | collected...
TTTCGGATAAAGGGTTAGCGGACTATATTGACCATACGTTACTTACGCCGACAGCGACACGAGAACAAATCAAACAGTTGTGCGAAGAGGCGAAAACGTATGGCTTCCACGCCGTGAGTGTAAATGGGCGATGGGTATCGCTGGCGGCTGAGCTGTTAGTCGGCTCGAAAGTTGCAGTTGATGGTGTGGTCAGTTTGCCGCTCGGCGCCGACTCGACAAAAATCAAGGTTGCTCAAGCCAGGGATGCTATCTTCGCCGGCGCCGATGAGATTGATATGGTTGCTGATTTGGCGTCGATAATCGAGGGCGACGCCACATATCTATTAAGTCAGTTGCACTCCGTTCTGAAAGTTTGCCGGTCGATGAGACCGCCCGTTATACTGAAGGTGATAATCGAATCGGCGGCTCTAACTGTCGAGCAAAAAGTATTTGCCTGCCGAATCGCCCAGCAGGCCGGCGTCGATTTTATAAAGACAAGCACCGGCTTACACCCTGCCGGCGGAGCAACAATTGAGGACATAAAATTGATGAAGGAAACGGCCCCAAACTGCAGGATAAAGGCGGCAGGCGGAATTAGAACCGCAAAACAGGTCCTTGCAATGTTAGAATCAGGGGCAGAGAGAATAGGCACATCTTCGAGTGTCCAGATAATAAACGAGTTTCGAGCAGGAAGGTTAAATGACGACACAAATAGTCGCCAAAACAGATAAATACATCCCTTGTAAATTGCATTATAAAAAGGCCTGCATATCGGCAGATTTGCCGGCTCTAAGTGAGTTATTTACCGGTCGAAAGTTACCGTCAATTCTGGGCGGCAATACAGCAAAGGCAGAGGCGGACGGGTTTAGCTACTGGGCTGCCGAACCAAAAGGGATATTTGAATTTTATGCTGGACAAAAAGACCTTTTTGGAAAGCTGCAAAAAGCGATTGTGAAATACAAACTTGCGGAAGAGTTCGAGGATGATTTGCCGAAAGGGATTTTTCGAGGCGGATGGATAGGGTATTTTAGCTACGACCTTGGCCGATATATCGAGCCAACTGCATTCGGCGGGCAAGCGACAATGGCAGATGACCTTAAAATGCCGCTGATTCGATTGTGCTTCTACGACCGGCTGATTGCCTACGACCATATTGAAGGAACTTTTTGGCTAATCGCCTTGCGGTTGCCAAACGACACCGAAAAGCCTGAGGGGAAATTAGCTGCTCTGGAGTCCGCCTTATGCGGATTGGCTAAATCCCGCAAGGTTCGTGTGTCCCTGCCTCGCCTACAGCGGGCCGACATTGACAACGTAGATTTCTCGCAAATCAGTGCCAATATGGATAAAAACTATTACCTGAAGGCGGTCAAGAAGATAAAGCGATACATCTATGACGGCGATGTTTACCAGATTAACTTCTCACAGCGATTTGAATGTGATTTCATCACTCGCCCTATTGACCTTTTCCACTGGCAAAACCGACACAACCCGAGCGGTTACGCTGCGTATATCGATGGCCGCAATTTTCATATTGTAAGCGCATCGCCTGAGATGTTTATCACGATTCAGGATGGCATCATAAAAACCAAGCCGATAAAGGGCACTCGGCCACACCTTAACGAAACAGGGCATCCGCAGGCAAAACAGGTTAATACAAAAAATTTTAGCGACCTGCTTTTCAGTGAAAAGGAGCAGGCAGAGCTTAATATGATAATCGACCTTGAGCGTAACGATGTGGCTAAAATCTGCGAACCCGGCACTCGGAAAGTAATTCAGTCACGGACAATTGAAACCTATCCGACCGTCTTTCACGCTGTGGCAACTGTGGGCGGACAGCTTCGAGAGGATGCTACATTCTGCGATATACTGGCGGCGATGTTCCCCGGCGGCTCCATCACCGGAGCTCCAAAAATCCGGGCGATGGAGATTATAAACCAAACCGAGCCGACAGCCAGAGGGGTTTATACCGGCAGTATTGGCTTTATCGGCATAGACGGCAGTGTCTGCTTGAATATCGCCATACGAACGGTTATTATCACCGCCCAAAAGGCCTTTGTGCAAACCGGCGGCGGCATAGTCGCCGACTCCGACCCGGAATCTGAATGGGAAGAAACACTCACAAAAGCAAGAGCGCTACTGGCAGGAATAAATAGCGTTCAGCAACGCTAACCGCTGAAGAATGGGAAAAATTTTTCTAAACGATAGATTAGTCGATACCAACAATGCCTGTATATCTGTGAGCGATAGCGGCTTCTTGTACGGAGCAGGGCTTTTCGAGACAATGCGAAGTTACGAGAGAGTGGTCTTCGGCCTCAAAGACCATTTGGATAGACTTTTCTTCAGTGCGAATAGTTTATCAATAAATCTTCCATACAGCAGAGAGTATATCACCGATGCCATTTACAAGCTCCTGAAGGCAAATAAGTTAGCCGATGCTCGCCTGCGGTTGACACTGACCGGCGGCCCAATGGCTGAGCCGGATGAGAAACGCCGGCCTACCCTGTTTATCACCGCCACGAAATTGACGCCTTACCCGCCGGAATATTACAAAAATGGCGTGCTGGTGGTGTTGTGTCCATTCAGGCAAAACACCAGCGACCCGACTTATGGGCACAAGACAACAAGCTACTTTCCACGTATGATTGCGCTTAAGTTAGCACACCAGAACAAGGCAGCCGAGGCGCTGTGGTTCACGATGGATAATCGACTGGCCGAGGGGTGCATAAGCAATGTGTTTCTGGTCAGAGATTCGGTGCTTTATACCCCTCTGATTGCAACACCGGTCCTCGCAGGGGTAACGAGAAAAACCATCTGCCAGATTGCCCTAAAAAATTCGATTGAGTTTGTTGAGAAAGACCTCTATATATCTGATGTGCTCGGTGCTGATGAGATTTTTCTGACAAATGTAATTATGCAGATAATGCCGGTGACCAGCGTAGAGAAACACACAGTAGGTGACGGTAAAGTTGGTGCTATGACTAAAAATTTACAAAAAGACTTCGATGACTTTGTCCGAAACGAGTGCCGTGTGTCAAAGGGCACATAAAACACGGAAAATAGGTGCAGGGAGGACGAATGAAGATAAAAGATATTGCGGCGGCGATTGGGAAAATAGCTCCGCTCCAGTTAGCACAGGGCTGGGACAATGTGGGATTGCTTATCGGCAGTCCACGGCAGGATGTAAAAAATATCTTATTGACCATTGATATAACCAAAGATGTTGTTGCTGAGGCGAGACGGCTGAAAACCGGCTTGATTATAAGTTATCATCCGGTGATTTGGGATGGGCTAAAGAAAATCACAACTGATGGGCCGGCAGGTGCTGTTTATGATTTAATTCGCGCCGGGATTGCAGTCTTTTCAATCCATACCGCTTTAGACTCGGCCACTGGCGGAGTAAACGATATGCTTGCGGAGATTGTCGGTATCCAGAATGGAAAGCCGATTGGGGACTATGTTAATACAAACGTCGGTGAAATTTACAAACTTGTCGTCTTTGTCCCAATCAACGCGGTCGCGAAAGTTTCGGGTGCGGTTTTCGCCGCTGGCGCAGGTAAAATGGGAAATTACAGCCACTGCGGTTTCCAGGCACAAGGGACAGGAACCTTCTTGCCTTTGAAGGGTGCAAGACCGGCCATAGGCAAGAAAGGCAAATTAGAAAAAGTACCCGAGGTAAGATTCGAGACGATTGTGCCGGCGGAAAAACTCGATGATTGTATTGCGGCAATGAAAAAGGCACACCCTTATGAGATGCCTGCCTTCGACTGCCTGAAGCTCTACAATCCACAGCCCAAATTTGGTCTGGGCAGGATTGGCAAATTAGTCCGGCCATCGGGGGTAAGTCAAATTGTCAAAAAAATAAAGAAATTTACCGGTGCACGGGCTGTCGGCATAATCGGAGATGAAAAACGACTGGTGAAAACAGCAGCGGTTTGCGCGGGCTCGTGCGGCGAGATTATCAATTCGGTTATCGCTGCAAAGATAGATTTGTATGTTACCGGCGAACTCAAGCATCATCAGGCATTAGCTGCACAGGAGGCGGGCCTAACCTGTATCTGCTTGAGCCACACCGTCTCGGAACGGTTTATGTTAAAAAAATTAGCCAGGCAGTTGCAAAAGCAAATATCGCAGGTAACAATCAGAATAAGCAAAAAAGATGTAGAGCCATTTAAGTGGAAAAAAATATGACAGAAGAGCACGAACGAGCGACGAGTGACGAGCCACGAGAGACGAGCAATGAGCTTACGGTTGAGTCGGTCATTGAAGCAGTTTTATTTGCCAGCGATGAGCCGCTGTCGGCGGAACGGCTGGCGAATATCGTCCAGACAAGCGTAAGGCAGGTCCGTCAGCATATCCAAACTCTCAATGACAAATACCAGGCCAGCAATAATGCCTTTCGAATAGAGCAAATTGCCGGCGGCTATCAGATGCTTACCTTAAGTCCTTACAAGGGCTGGCTGGAGAAACTATCCCGCTCCCGAAGTGACAGCAAACTAAGCCCTGCGGCACTTGAGACACTGGCAATAATTGCATATAAACAGCCGGTTATGCGTGCCGATATTGAGGCCATAAGAGGAGTCGCAGCAGGCGAGATGATTCGAGGGCTGATGTATAAAGGCCTTGTTAAAATTGTCGGCCGGGCCGAGGTCCTCGGAAGGCCGATGCTGTATGGCACAACAAAAAAGTTCCTCGAAATCTTCGGCTTAAACTCCCTCAAAGACCTCCCGAAAGTTGAAGAACTCAAAAAACCGGAATAACATCCCGCTCTTTGTTATGTGGAGCAAAAATTAAGGCCACGGCAATTCAGGAGCATTAGGATCAACGGCGTGGGCGGGGCGGGGGTGATTGGGGCCGAAGACGAGCATATCCTCTTGCTTTTCGATGATGACAAAACTCTCATCAATTGAGCTATCGGACCCGGTAACTTTATCGAGCGAAAGTCTCAGGTGCTTTGCAAGAAACTTATACATGCCGATGCGCTTTGAGGGCCCGTAATCGTGCCCTTCATCGGGAAGGTGGATGTTTTCAACGTTGGATTCAACTCCATACAGTCGATAAACATTGCGGATATATGGGAGTTCGACATCGGGTACGTTTTTTGTCCAGTCCTTGCCGTCCGAGATAAGTAGCAGAGGCCTCGGCGCAGCAAGAGCGGCGATTTCAGCATTATTGGTTTCGTGGGTGTCGCTTTTGTGGATGGGCATACCGCTTTCGCAGTTGCACCCGCCAAAAAAATCCGCTGAAACCATTACCACCGGCACGCAGGCGGCGATACGGTCGTCAACCGCTGTCAGCATAAATGATTGTGTTCCTCCGCCGGATGCGCCGGTGATAGCGATGCGCCTGACGTCCACTTCTTTTAACGAGGTAAGAAAATCGATGGCGCGGATACTGTTCCAGAACTGCAATTTAAGGACCTTTGGCCGGTTATGTTTCCAGCCCGCATTTTTCCAGTCGCCCCACCCAACCATATCGTAAGCAAAAACGACTGCACCCATTTTAGCAAGTGTTGCACACCGTTTCTGCTGGTCTGGCCGAAACCGCCCGTAGTCATTCGGGTCGCTCCAATGTCCGTGCGGGCAGAGCACGGCGGCAAAGGGTCTCTTGCCTTCCCGCGGACGATACAAACTTCCTGTTACAAACACGCCCGGCAGACTTTCAAACGCCACATTTTCAACCGTGTAGCCATCATACTGGCGCTTACTGTGAATAATCGGGTTCAGGGGGCACTTTTTGGGCATAGGTAATAGTTCTGCGCCGCGCAGAATGCCCTCACGGACACGTTTGGCCCGTTCCTTCCACTCGGCCAGATTAGAATAACTTTGGGCAAATCGGGCGAGCTGCTCTTTCGCTGCCTCCTCGCTTTGATAATTTCCCTGGCAAAGCTGTGGCTTTTTGCTATTCGGGTCTTGTGCAAAAATGTCACTGTATAATCCGAACGACAATACGGTGATGATGAACGTTCTGCAAATACTGTTTACTTGCTTTCGCATTTATATCCTCAACAGTTTTTCGTTTTACACTTTCAGTTTTTAGTTTCTATTACTGCCATTTTTCCAGCGGCTTTAGGTCCACCGACTTAACAACATTTCCATCCTTCCAGACAGGCGAGAGCAGAACTGCCAGCCGCACACTGCCTTTTGCCTCCGGTGATCGCACGATAAGCCGTCTTACACCTCTATTGGTCTTTTCGGGCGGTTTCTGCTCGGCTGATTCCACTGTAAATTCGGCGCCCGCAGGCAACAAAACTCGCGCAACTAGTCTCTTCTCCCTGATAGTAAGCTCTGCAACGCCTTTCTCTTTAATATCGATTTTGGCGTCTGTCGTCATACCCCAGGCCAGCTCGCAAGGATTTTCTATCTCGAACTGGTCCTGCACAAGCACCGCCCTCCGCTCCTGCACCATTGCAATTCCCCTCACCGTTTTTTTTGCAAACTTTTTGTAGGCGTCTGCCAAATCAATGAGGACAAAGGCGGAGGATTTGCCGGATTCAAACTTGATGACCTTCGATTTTGCCATCGGGTCCTGGTCTTCGCCGCCCAATAAAGGGACATTGTGGCTTTTTGAATTCAGACGGTAATAGGACCATCGGCGGCCGCCTGTTTTATTATCCCAGTAGCCGGGCAGGTCGTAGTCGTCTGAGCCGAGGTCGCGTGCCCATCGGACACCTAACGCATCCAATTCGAAGTTGCCGAGGTCAAGATGTCCGTGGTTGACCTGGTTGAAACCGGCTTTGACGCCTACAAACAATGCCTCGGGGTCATTCCAGGCACTTTGGAACACCGCTACTTCCACCGTGCCGCGGAAATAGCGGTCGAGGTCTTTCGATGGAGGTTTTTGCTGTGGGGCAGGTACATACCAAACTATATGCTCAGGGCTGGCATCATAGCGAGCTATCATATCGTGCTCAGATTTAGCATACAGCGAATTGCCAAAAGTTCGCGCAAGCCAGAACATACAGGGTGCAGGTCTTCTGGCACTTCTTTCGCCGCAGTCGGCAAAATTCAAAAATAGCCCCGTCGGCCCCGTGGTGTATATGGGGAAATCTCCTGCCTTCGCAAGGCCTTCGATTTGCAATAGGCCAAAGTCTTTACCCAAAGCGGTCTGCAGCGCAGTAATACCGTAAGCCGTATAATGAGTAGCATAGCTCCAGTAACCCGGCCCTTCGCCCCAGGCCCCATCGGGGGCGTAACTATTAAGGGCACGCGGCAGCGACGCAATCGCAGCGGTAACTATCTGCTCGGCATATTGCGGCTCGGATTCAGCAATCGCCAATGCGCCGGCCATCAGGCCTCCGTTGCAGACCTGGTTCCAGTTGTGTTCGCTTTTTGACCAGCCCTGTTTCTTGTATGCGGCAAGTCCCGGCTCCAGGCCGTTCTTGATTAAGCCAGCCTTGATTCTTTCCCGTGTTTGGGTGTCGAGATGAGAGTAAAGCCAGTCATAACCGACGCCGGATTCAGCAGGATGTAGATTAAGATGGTAAATGATACAACAATTGTGCGGCGGTTTATCATATTTCACCTCAGTTTACTAACTTCCACCTAATGTTGTCCTGATTCTTATCAGGAAATTATCAACTCCCAACTTGTGTTATGTAAAGAACAAATGTGAATAGTGTTTGCTTTATTTGTGATAACTGCTGTTTATTTGACAGAGCTATGCGAATTTCGTAGGATTGCTATGAATTTGATTTTTGGGAAAAAGGTTATGGAAAAATTTGTTTACAAAACGAAACCGGCGGCAGGAAAAGCGGCTGCGACCGAAGCAGCGAAGGTTATCAAAAAGGCAATAGAAAAAAATGGGGAGGCGAATATCATTCTGGCGACGGGAACAAGCCAAATCGAGATGCTTGACAATCTGGTGGCCACGGATGGAATCGACTGGTTCAAAGTTACGATGTTTCATTTAGATGAGTACATCGGACTGCCGGCCAACCATCCAGCCAGTTTCAGGAAGTATTTGAAGGAACGCTTTGTGGATAGGCTGCCTGGCTTGGAGGCAGTGCATTTCGTTAATGGTGATGCCGGCAACCCAAAACAGGAGTGCTGCAGATTGGGGGCTATTATCGCCGCACACCCGATAGATATAGCGCTGGTGGGAATCGGGGAAAACGGGCATCTGGCGTTTAACGACCCGCCCGCAGACTTCCAGACCGAGCGGCCTTTCATTATTGTGGAGCTGGACGCCAGATGCAGAGAACAGCAGTTGGGCGAGGGATGGTTTGAGACGTTAGAGCAGGTGCCCCGGAGTGCTATATCAATGAGCATTCGGCAGATTATGAATAGCAAATGTATTATTGTCACCGTGCCGGAGAAACGCAAAGCCGAGGCGGTAAAGAATGCACTGGAGGGGCCGGTAACGAATATGTGTCCGGCGTCGATATTGCAGAGACATAAGAACTGTAAGATATTTATGGATGAAGATGCGGCGTTGTTACTTTCGTCAAAAGCAAGAGGTGGTTAGCCATAGGAAAACTCAAAACTAAAAACGCAGAGCCAAAAACTGTGGAAGGGGTGAAAATACCCGGTTTGGTTGACCTGCAGGTCAATGGTTACGAGGGAGTGGATTTTTCCGGTGCCAATTTGACGCGGGAGGACTTTATACGGGCCTGCCGGCGATTATTAGAAGCCGGAACGACTGCATTTTTGCCGATAATGATAACAAGTCCGCAGGAGGTTTATAAGCATAATTTAGAGATAATGGCGAGCGTGTTGGAACTGAAAGAATTTCACGGACGATTACTCGGTGTGCATCTCGAGGGACCCTTTATTTCACCTGAAGAGGGAGCATGTGGAGCACATAATCCGCAGTGGATAATAAAACCGGATATAAAATATCTGGAACAGCTAATCGACTGGGCCGGCGGCAAAGTGAAGCTCTTAACCATAGCAGCAGAACTCAAAGGAGCAGAGCAGTTGGCAAGCTATGCGGTAAGCCGGGGCATTGCAGTTTCGCTCGGACATCAGATGGCAAACGAAAAGGATTTGGGAAAGCTGGTTCGAGCGGGAGCGGTTTTGCTTACGCATCTGGGTAACGGCGTGCCAATGACCCTGCACAGACACCACAATCCTATATGGACTGCTCTTGCCGAAGATGGCCTTGTCGCAACGATAATAACAGACGGCCATCATTTGCCGCCTTCAGTGATAAAAACCATTATCCGAACAAAAGGTCCGCAGCGCTGCATAGTGATAAGTGATGCTTCATCGCTGGCAGGATTGCCTGCGGGCAGATATGAAACGCTGGGACATAAGGTGATACTGGAAGGGACCGGACGGTTGTATGACCCGGCCACAGGATATATGGTCGGCTCATCAGCGACAATGCTACAATGTATGAACTACTTGGCCTCGCTAAATCTGGTATCTATAGATGAGCTAATTGCGATGGGTTTTTATAATCCGCTAAAGCTCATCGGCTTACGCCCGCAAGATGTGCCACAGGATAGAGGCATTTGGTTCGATGAAAAGCAGGGAGTTTTTTACTCTGAAAAATAGGTGTGCTACGAGCTACGAAGCGCCCACCTTTTCACTTTACAAGCTTATTCAATCCTGCTAAAATCCCTTAGCGTAATGAGTGAACAAGAATAAACGCATCAACACATTTACGCATAAACGCATATACGAAAAATGGCTGGCAGGATAATTATTGATATTGAGCGGTGCAAGGGTTGCGGCTTGTGTGTAGCGGTATGTCCTAAAAGCGGCATCGCCATCTCCAAAAAATCCAACAAAAGCGGCTACTTCCCAGCCCAGCCCTCGAATACCGACTGCACCGGCTGTGCCGTGTGTGCCACCATTTGCCCGGACGTGGCAATCGAAGTACAGCAGGACGACCCCGGCAAAGGCAAAGTAGTTACCAAGCCGCGTTTAGTGGGGGGAAAAAGGTGACAGAGCGGATCTTAATGTGCGGTAACGAAGCTCTTGCGGAGGCGGCTATTATTGCCGGCTGCGATGCCTATTTCGGCTATCCAATCACGCCGCAAAATGAAATCCCCGCCTATATGTCGCGAAGGATGCCGGAAGAAGGCCAGGTCTTTGTGCAGTGCGAAAGCGAATTAGCTGCCATCAATATGGTATTTGGCGCCTCGGCCACAAATCGCTACAAGGTATTGGTCTATCCGGGCGTGTATCAGGAAGAAGTAGATTTCAAGGGTAAAGCGATAACGCTGCAGGGCGTGGCTACGAAAGCCGGCATACCTATTATTGAAAACCCCGGCGACTTTGCGGTGTCGTTCTATCACGGCGAAGGGCCGAGAGCTATCTTGAAAAACTTTGTCGTAAGAGGCAGCTTTATGGCGGTTTTTATCGCCGGCAGCTCGCCAACAATAAAGAATTTGAACATAATTGACAACAAATACGGCATCGAGGCCTACGCCGGCTCAGAGCCAGACATTAGCAACTGCATCTTCTGGAATAACTCCGATAGCGACCTCTTTGGCTGCGAAGCACGTTATAGTTGCACGTCTGAACCGGGCCAAGGTAATATCGCTGCCGACCCCTGTTTTGTGGACCCAAATAATAGCGACTACCATTTGCTTTCGCAGCGAGGCAGATATTGGCCGAGGCCTGATGTCTGGGTTCTTGATAAAGTAACAAGTCCCTGCATTGATGGCGGCGACCCATATGATGACCCATCCGATGAGCCGATGCCTAACGGCGACCGTGTCAATATCGGTGCCTACGGCGGGACGCCTTTTGCGAGTATGAGTGAATGGGAGCTTAAGGGCGACATCAACCACGATGGCAAAGTGAATATGATAGATTTCTCGATTTTCGCTGATTACTGGCTGCAGCCATCGTTACGCGCTCGCGAAATAGATAACCGAATGGCATGCGCGGATAACCTAAGAGCGCTTGGAAGAGCGCTGATGTTCTATGCCAATGATTATGACGATGAATATCCGACGGCAGATCAATGGTGTGATTTGCTCCTGCAATACAGACATGGCAATGTGAGTGAAGAACTGTTTGTCTGCCCGTCAGCGGAAGGAGGGCCGAGTCATTACGCGATTAACCCCAACGCCAAGGGTTGGTCGAAGCCCGATATGGTGCTGGTGTTTGAGACCACGGCAGGCTGGAACCAGTTTGGCGGGCCCGAGCTATTGGCTCCCGAAAATCATCAAGGTAGAGGATGTAATATCCTGTTTATTGATGGGCACGTGGAATTCGTGGAGAGCGAGCGGCTTGACGAGTTGAGATGGGAGTAGAAATGAGAAAGACCATCAGAAAGAGATTGGTCGTACGTCCCAGAGGTCAACACGTAGAGCTTCGCCGTGAACGCGACGGGCAGCGATGGAGTAACGACGACCGCCCAGGACCTCAAAGACCGGCTTGCAGCAATGCAATCTCAAATCCAGCAATTGCAACAGCAAAGTCAGGAGACCCGCGATTTAGTAGATAGAATCTGTGCTTGGCCGCCTATAAAGTGGTGGCTGAGAAGAGCTATCAGATTGGGCGACCTCAATCAAGAATGGAAAGGTAAATATGTCCGACTTTGCATTACTGTCAAAGGATTGGCTGCATTAAGCTGACGCGTATCGCAGAAGATAGACGCAACACGAGATACGAATCGCCTGCCGTAACTGTCCCAAATTCTGTGGTTGAGGTGTAAAAAAATAGGCCTCTTTGCCGATGTTAATGAAAAACATAATCGTCAAGATGGCTTACGCCAGCAAGGAGGTCAAAATCGGTCAGTTCGAGATTGTTACTTATCTGAGCCCTTACGAGGCGATAATGGGGTGTGCGATTTACGAAAGGTGGTCTGACAGGTCGAGAGTTAGAAAAAAACCCGACAGGGACAGCCCTAAAAAATTTATCCACAATCTTTGGGACAGTTACCTTTGTTTAATTTCGTTGTAAAATGACAGAGTTGAGTATAAACTTTAATCCGCCGTAGGCGGATAAAGGTGACTTTCATTATGGCGGCGTAGCCAAGTGGACCAAGGCGACGGTTTGCAAAACCGTTATTCGTGGGTTCGACTCCCACCGCCGCCTGTTTTTTGGGGCGTGTCAAGGGTGTTCGACCGCGATGTTGTCAAAGTAGCCGCCTACATTAGCCAACTATACAACGCTATTCATAATTTAACGGCTTCATTCTAAGGCCACCCCGTTCAGGCCGCAAAGAATTTCAAGCCCTTCTTATGCCAAAGCCACAGCAGTCCGCTGCAGGCGGGTATGTCCCGACAGGTCGGGATTCCCTATCCCATCCCATACGAAGTCAAGAAAATGATTGACAGAAAATCGTCTGTGGCCTAAATACGCTTAAGGATATTTGGAATCACTGGTTTCAAGGAGACTGTATGGCATATTCAGAAAAGGTTCTTGTCGTAAATCTCAACGACAATCCCGACTATCAAAAGCTCCTGGATGGTGAGCCGCAAACCCAGGGAATGCGTGCAGGCAGGGTATATTTGCAGTCCGGCAAGACCTGCGGCCAGCACAATACCGGCTCTAATGAAGAGGTGCTCGTTTTTCTGTCCGGCCGGGGCATGCTGCTGATTGGTGAAAATGATTCCTTTCCTGTCGGCAAAGGGAAGGTATCCTATATTCCCCCGAACACGGTCCACGATGTTAAAAATACCGGTGCCGAGCCGTTTGTCTATATTTATTGTGTTGCTCCTGTCGGCGGTTAATTTCACAAATAACAACTGAAAACCGGCGCTGGCGAGCTAAAAATGGCGAAATTAAGAGCTTTAAGGCGGTAATTTTTGGGGAAAATTAAAAAAATTTGGGAAAAATTGCAAAATTTCCAAAAAAATGCTTGCAAAAATCGCTCCAGCCCTTATAATAAAGGTGATGTTATAAGAGTTCTTTTCTTCCTACATCTTGGTTTTGGTGAGGCAGTAGATTTATAAGGTTGGACTATATTCCTTAACTCAATGCTGTCTCACAGGGCTGGAGTCGCTAACGACTCCAGCTTTTTTTATGCGCTTCGGACAGTTGACTACTGCTCAATAAAATTCCCACGCTCATACTGCTTCTAATTCTAACGCCGTCACCGGCGGCTTGATATACGGCTTTCTTCGCAAGCATTACTACATCTTATCCTCACCGGGAATATACGATGTTCCCTTTCCATCCCATTACGTGCCGCCTTTCCCCTTTACAGAAGCAGTCTGCCCTGTTAAAATCCTTTATGGATTGATGGTTGAATGATTTTGGCGTTCCTACACGCAATCCGCCGGAGGCGGATAAAACGATATACGCAATACGCAGGACGCAAGACGAAAAAATGGCTGGCAGGATAATTATCGATATTGAACGGTGCAAGGGCTGCGGCTTGTGTATAGCTGTATGCCCGAAAAACGGCATCGCCATCTCCAAAAAATCCAACAAAAGCGGCTACTTCCCGGCACAGGCCTCAAATGCCGATTGCACCGGCTGTGCCGTGTGTGCCATAATCTGCCCGGATGTCGCAATCGAGGTTTTTTGCGAAAGCAAAGCCCGCCAAGAGAGGCGGGACAAGAAAAGAAGACCCAATCTCATTAAGGGAAAGGCATAAGCCCCATTAGATGCTTACTATCTAACGGGGTAAACAAAGTAGTTCGGTTATTTTATGTTAAGTGAAATTCCGAACCCCGTTAATATGGAGGTATAAAAATGGTAAGAAAAGAAACGCGCAAAGATAGCCTTCTCAGATTGATTTCTGATATTGGTGGCGAAGCCACACGAGAACAGATAAACACAAAGGTCCCAAAGTATTGGGAACTGTCTAATGAAGAATTAGAAATTGAGAAGGGCGTAGAAAAACCTCTGTATTGGCATCGTGTTGCAGGTGTATGCCAATCTCTTAAAGATCGAGATGGCTATCTTGAAAATCCAAGGCGGGGAGTGTGGAAAGTAACCGAAGCAGGTAAGAAACATCTTTCTTCTATGAGATATAGACCTTTTCCATCTAACCAGAAACCACCGCCACCAATTGGAGACTTACCGTTATGTAAAAAATTGCGAGAAACACAGCGAAATAGTGAAAAACCTTCTATTTTTGAGGAAGCCTTGGTTGAAGCTTTCAATGCTTTAGGATTTTCTGCTAAACAGATTGGTGGTAGAGATGAACCCGATGTTTTTATCAATGACAAATTCAACATAATTCTAGATGCCAAGACAACAAAAGAAGGGGTAATAAGCGAGCGGTACATTAATTTCGATGCAATGGACAGATATAAGGAAAGTGAAAAATATCAAGCGAAACATATAGGTGTAGTGGCCCCAGGATTTTCGGATGGGTATATCAGAGAAACTGCTAAAAAGAGGGGGATAATCCTTATTGAAACTGAATCAATTTGCAAGATGTTACAAAACCACGTAATTTATCCTTATGAATTAGACCGAATCGTTGAAATCTTATTCGAATCTGGTAAAAGTATTATTACCCCAAATGATATTCCACCATCAACTATTGACCAAGAAAAGTTAATAGATATTGTCGCTAAAACCATAACTATCTTAAAAAACTTTGAGAAAGCTAATATCCCGACATTTTCAGCTAATAACATAAGGATCGCACTATTGGGGCAGGGAGTAAATTACGATGTAGATGAGATAGAGAACGCATTAAAGTTTCTATCGGTCGTACCCTTTAATATTCTCCAGATGCAAAACGATGAATATTCTTTAACGGGTGATATTGAGTCCATACTAAAGAAGGTTGGTCTATTACTACAAGCGTTCAGTAAAATAGGAAGGTAGGATATGAAAGAAATGGGGTTCGGAACTCTCGCAATCTTTCGGATTGCTCGGTACTAACGCACTCGGACAACGGCTAACTTCTTTTATCTGCAACTGTTTTCCGAAGTTTTGAATCCACTAATTCATCTGGCGGGCTTTAAGCGGTGAAAAAAATGGATGAAAGAATAAAACCCCTGATAAATCAAATAAAAGCACACCTGATAAAGATGTATGGGGAAAAGATTAGAAGGGTTATATTATATGGTTCTTATGTAAGGGGTGAAGCGGCGAGGGGTTCGGATATCGATGTACTTGTACTGGTTGATGAGTCCCTGAATCCTTTCGAAGTTAGAGAAAGCTTGAGCGACCTTCTGTTTGACATACTTCTTGAAGAAGGCGAGCTTATTTCGGTTATAGCAGTTTCCGAAGATTTCTTTGAAAATTACAATTCTCCATTTATGTTGAATGTAAAGAAGGAGGGGGTGGTAGCGTGAAAGAAATAGGGGATTTAATAGAGAAAGCTGAGAAATTCCTGAGCACAGCCGAACATGCACTCAATACTGGAGATTATGATTCCTGTGTTTCAAGGTGTTATTATGCGATGTTCTTTATGGCGGAAGCTGTGCTTCTTACCAAAAGCTTAACTGCCTCCTCTCACAAAGGCGTAATAAGTTTATTTGGAGAGCATTTTGTAAAAACAAAAATTCTTGAGAGAAATTTGGGAAAAGCACTTAATGATGCCTATGATAAACGGCTTGTTGGGGATTATGGGGTAGGTTTTACAGTTACCAAAGAGCAGGCAAAAGATTTGTTAGAAACTGCCCGGAATTTTGTCCGGAAGTTGAAAAACTATCTTGAAAAGCGGATGGAAAATGAGGAGGAAAGGTGAGCAAACGGATTTTAATGTGTGGTAATGAAGCCCTCGCGGAAGCGGCTATAATTGCCGGCTGCGACGCATATTTCGGCTATCCTATAACGCCGCAAAATGAAATCCCCGCCTATATGTCCCGAAGGATGCCTGAAGAAGGCCGGGTCTTTGTGCAATGCGAAAGCGAACTTGCGGCGATAAATATGGTATTTGGCGCCTCGGCCACAGGCAAAAGAGCGATGACAAGCTCATCCAGCCCCGGCATCAGTCTGATGCAGGAGGGAATGAGCTACTTGGCAGGTGCTGAACTGCCGGCGGTGGTAGTCAATGTAATGCGAGGCGGGCCGGGCCTCGGTAACATCTCGCCATCACAGGCTGATTATTTCCAGGCCACCCGCGGCGGCGGACACGGCGACTATCGCACCATCGCCTTCGGACCATCGAGTGTTCAGGAACTGGTTGATTGTATGCCGCTGGCATTTGACCTGGCGGACCAGTATCGAATGACCGTTGTTGTTCTCGCCGACGGTATCCTGGGCCAGATGATGGAGCCGATAGTGCTGGAGAAAAAGCCGCGGCGGAAACTTCCGCCTAAAGATTGGGCCTTGACCGGAGCTAAGGACAGGCCTCAGAACATTGTTCGCTCGCTATGGCTCGCTGAAGGAGCATTGGAAAAGTTAAACTATAAGTTAAAGGCCAAATATGAGCAGATAGAAAAGCGTGAAGTCCTTTGCGAACAGTATGGTCTTGATGACGCTGACATCGTAGTAGTTGCTTATGGCATCGCTGCGAGAATCGTCCGCGGGGCGGTGCAAAAAGCAAGAGAGGACGGAATCAAGGTCGGCTGGATACGCCCTATCACCCTATGGCCGTTCCCAATGGAGCAAATCAGCAATGCCGCCGACGAATTTCGTATTTTTCTTGTTGTTGAGATGAGCTGCGGCCAAATGCTCGAAGATGTGAAATTAGCCGTCGCGGGAAAATCGCCGGTAGTATTTTATGGACGACCCGGCGGCGGTGTGCCGACTGTTGACGAAATTCTGGATAAAATTAGGCAATTATCTATACCTCGGAAAAAGCGTGCGACCAGAAGGTAAGATAGCAATGAAAACTGTATTCAAGCGAACACCTACTCTTAAAGATTGCCCTACGCACTATTGTCCCGGATGTGGGCACGGAATTGCCCACCGACTGATAGCCGAGACGATTGATGAGCTGGGCATACACGACCGGACCATCGGCATAGCGCCTGTGGGCTGTGCGGTGCTGGCGTACAATTATCTCGATGTTGATATGATTGAGGTAGCACACGGCAGAGCGCCGGCGGTAGCGACAGGAATGAAAAGGACTAACCCTGACAAAATAATCTTCTCCTATCAAGGTGATGGAGACTTGGCGGCGATTGGGACAGCCGAAATCATTCACGCCGCTCACCGGGCCGAAAAAATAACTGTGATATTCATAAATAATGCCGTCTTTGGAATGACGGGCGGCCAGATGGCGCCGACGACCATTCTGGGCCAGGTAACAGCGACGACACAGCAGGGCCGAACCGCCGCCAGTGAGGGGTATCCATTGCAAATATCCGAGCTGCTGGCAATACTGCCCGGGGCAATCTATGTTGAGCGCTGCGCCCTCAGCGGTCCAGCTCAGATTCGCAAGGCCAAAAAGGCAATCAAACACGCCTTCGAGTTGCAAATTAACTCTGCCCCAGGTCTGTCGCTGGTTGAATTGCTCTCGCCCTGCCCCACTTATTGGCGAATGACCCCAGCCGAGTCAATGAAATGGATTGAAAACGAAATGACCAAAGTCTTCCCATTGGGTTGTCTGAAAGACGCGACCCGCGATTTATGACCTGCGGCACGAGATACCAGATGCGAAATACCAAATGCGAGTCTTATGAAGAGATTATTATCGCCGGTTTTGGCGGGCAGGGGATTATATTGGCCGGCAAACTATTGGCCCAGACGGCGATGAAGGCCGGCAAAGAAGTAACCTTTATGCCTTCCTACGGCGCCGAGGTCCGCGGCGGAACCGCCAACTGTACGGTCGTTATCGCAGATAGCCCTATCGCCTGCCCCGTGGTTGGCAGGTGCGATTCACTAATTGTAATGAATACGGCCTCGCTCAATAAATTTGCCCCGTCCCTTAAAAAAGGCGGATTATTGGTGATGAACAGTTCTATGATTGACGCGGTGCCTCAACTTGACAAAACGATTCAGGTACTGGCGGTACCGGCTGATGAATTGGCGGTCCAGTTAGGCAGCCAGAGGGTCGCTAATATGGTGGCATTAGGTGCGTACCTGCAAAAACGCGGACAATTTACTCCAGATGCGGCGGCTGCATCTTTGCCTGATGTGTTTCCGGAGAGATACCACAAAACATTACCGTTAAACGCCGAAGCCCTACGCAGGGGAGCCGAATTTGTTAAGACATATTTACCCGCCCGTAGCGTTAGCGAAGGCGGGTCGCGGGGCTAAAAAGCGTATGTCGGTAAAGACCTTGCCTAAATATCGCCGATGAGTTAAAATAGGCACAAATACGAAGAGGCCGGTTTTAATTTAGAACAGGAAGATAATTATGGCCAAGCAATCAAACAATAGACATCCGAGGGGAATTTGCAGTTTCTGCGGCCGGGCGGGAAGCCAGGCTGATACGCTCATAGAGGGACCCAACAGGGTCTTTATCTGTCCGGAGTGCGTCGAGCTTTGCCACGACATCATTCAGCAAAACCGCAAGCGTGGCGGAAAAGGAAGCATCGGCATAAAAGAAATACCCACGCCTAAAGAGACAAAAGAATACATGGACCAATATGTAATCGGGCAGGAGCACGCCAAAAAAATTCTCTCTGTTGCGGTGCACAACCATTACAAACGGCTTCTGCACAGCGACAGCAATAACGACGATGTCGAGATAGAAAAATCCAACATTCTTTTGATAGGGCCAACCGGCTCCGGCAAAACACTGCTTGCCCGCACCCTTGCCCGCAAGCTGGAAGTGCCGTTCGCAATATGCGATGCAACCACCGTTACCGAGGCCGGATACGTCGGCGAGGACGTCGAGAACTTTCTGCTGCGGCTGCTGCAAAACGCCGACTTCGACATCGAAGCCGCCCAGCGAGGTATCGTCTATGTTGACGAAATAGACAAACTCCACAAAACGTATCAGAATGCTTCAATCACCAGAGACGTTTCCGGAGAAGGCGTTCAGCAGGCACTGTTAAAAATGCTCGAGGGGACTATTTCCAACGTTCCTCCTCAGGGAGGAAGAAAGCATCCGGAGCAATCTTACATACAGATTGACACCACCCATATACTTTTTATATGCGGCGGCACTTTTGTGGGCCTGGAAAACATCATCAAAAAACGACTCGGAAAGAAATTAATTGGCTTCGGCTCAGAACTATCCGGCCGAACCGACGAGAAAGCAGAGTATGCCGACATAATGGAGCAGGTCATACCCGAAGATATTATCGAATACGGAATGATTCCCGAATTTGTAGGCCGGCTGCCGGTAGCGGCCTCGCTCTCGGCCCTCGACGAAAATGCGCTTGTAGATATATTAACAAAGCCGAAAAATGCCCTCTGCAAGCAGTATCAACGGCTGTTTGAGATGGAAAATGCGCAGCTTGAATTTACTGAAGATGCCCTCCGCGCGCTGGCACAGGAAGCCCTCAAGCACGACACCGGCGCCAGAGCTCTTCGCACCACTGCTGAAAAGCTGATGGTTGATTTGATGTATCAACTGCCGGAGGAGCCAAAGCCGGCCAGATATCTAATTACCCGCGATATCGTCGAAGGCAAAGCCGAACTGTTCACAGCAAGGCAGCAGGCAAAAAGAGAGTCAGCATAAAAACCGCCTCATGTGGGTCAAATATTGTAACTTTTTAAACTACAAACACTTATATCTCTGTGTCCTCTGTGGCCCCAAAATCCGACAAACAAAACCAAAAAACCTACCACCAGCGTTAAGCAAATCCACGTAATCTACGGTTAAAGCCCACAACCCGCCTACCCCGAGCTAATTCGAGTTAAGGTGAAGGAGAATGGGGCGATTGCAAGGAAGTGCTGTTATTCTCAAATGGATTCTTTTAGTGTCTCATCAAGGTACTTCTCTATTCTCTCTCTTGCCCCAAGCGATGAGAACTGCTTTCCCACAACGTCTGAGAATCGAGCGAGAACTTTGCTGTTAATTTGTGTTTGGTCCTCGAACACCGCCATACTGCGGAACTCAAAGCCCCACCTCTCGAACTGGTGTAGCGTGATTGTTGCATCACGGCACTTGTCATTATTATTCACGCCGAAGATGAACAATGGACGCCTTGAACCATTCACTCTGCAGTCAACAGGATAAATTTCTTCCGGATCCTTGATTCGCTCAATATAGTTGAATGCACGCCGATCGGAAGGAATTTTATTTTCCACAAGTTGTCTAAAATCTTCGAAGAACGTCGATCTTACCCGTTCCCGCGTCCAGTAAGCCGTGTCGTTTATTTTAACCAGTGCTTGTATGAAGGAGAAAAGCGCATCACCAAATGCCTCGCCTGGCACTTCCAGACGAAGCTCGCCAGCATCGTTGACTGTGTGAAAATTGAGAAGCGTTTGATCGATGATGCTTTTCCTCGTTCCTCGAGACACATCCACTTCATCGTAGCTCATATGCATAAAGGTGTGTCCTTCGTCGGTGAACAACCATCGCTTGTTGGCGTTCTTCAAAATGATTGTGAAGTGGTCACCATCATCGAACATAAATGGAGTGTAAACGATAAATCTGTCCAGTCCTTCAGGTTCAACATCAATTTCTTCGCAGATTTTCCGTTTGAACTCATCTCTGAGTTTTGCGGGGTTCATTTTCATGCTCCTTGACTATTGAATAATGGAAGATCTTCATGAAACCCATTTCTTTGGAGAAACATTTGGAGCGCCCCCTCGAAGGAGGAATATTCAGATGTAGCTTCTGCATACCCATCAATTTCAAAACTCTCTTCCTGATATCGCTGAGTCGCTTTATGAATGTGAAACGTGCCCCGAAAACTGGCGTTTGGCAGTCCTCTATTACGCTCCAATCTGTTAGTATGTTGTGAAGGGTGTTTACCATTGAAACGGCATAGTCTAAATTCATTGCCATCCTTGTCCCTGAAAATCAATATTATGGAAAAGTCCAAGAGGTTAATGTTATTCTGTCGCAGAACGACCCTAAATATGTTCTCATTCTCGCCTTTGATTTCCCACTCTCGCTGACTGAATCGAGTGTCTGATTTTGGTCTCGGCTCCAAGCGAGATTCCCATCCTTGCGGCAATGGCTTACGCTCATGGATAAGGCTCTCAATTTCCTCGTCAGTCAGTACTTTTTTCATTGCTTATGTCCGATTAACCCAACGTTATGTTAATCGACCAACTTAATCTTTACTCTCCAGAATTTATGATGAAGTACTCTTAATCGCTCAAGAAAAACCTACCTTAACGCATAAACCAAATGATGACCTCCTGTTGTTTTTTATCATTATGCCATATTTTGTCTCCCAATTCTACCCTAAAATCCAACAAACAAAACCAAAAAAACAATTGTTTCGCCGTTCCTACCAAGTATCGAGTATCAAGCCAACCTGTTTTGGCCGGCTGCGTCAATCCGTGCCGAACCAGTCCGTGTTAGTCAGTACCAAAAAAGTCCGTGTCAATCAGTGTCTATAATAATCAGCGTCTGAAAAATTTGTGTTTATTTGTGTGAATTCGTGTCTAATTTTTTATCCTTTTTGGTGTCAAAATTTTTATTGAAAATACAAAAGGAGTTTGGTATAATATTGATAATTGGGGGAGGCCCCCCAAACGGGGCTGCGGAGAACCGCACGCTAAGGAACAGCAGTTCCACGAATCAGACAGTTTTGGCCACAAAAAAGTTCAGAATGATAAAATCATAGGGAAAACGCGGTGCTTAATATACTTACTGAAAATTCGTGTTTATTCGTGGTTATTCCTTACATTTTTTCTTTGTGTCGGAGCCTGTCCGCCGTAGCTCCTGCCCTACATAGCACGCAGTGCGGCGGAGGGTTGGCGAAGGCGGATGGCTTTGTGGCTATGAGGTAATTATGCAAAACAAAGCCAATTTCTCAAAACCGAAAATGGTTGTAACCTTAGTAATAACAATGACTAATAACAATGAACAACGAACTACGAACTATTCAAAACAAACCCAAACAAACCCAATCTTGTCCGCCGACTTGTCCGGCGTAGCGCACCTGTCCGTCGTAGCGACAACGAAGACGGAAGCGAAGTCGGAAGCTTTGGCGAAGGCGGGACGAGTCACTAATCACATCTTCCCAATTACCCCATCTTCGCCATTTTGGAGCAATTTTGTCCGCACTATTTCATTTCTCTCGACCTTTTGTGTGGTTTTTTCGAGATATACCATAAAATATCTTTCGCTTCGTCCGCAGACCTGCCCATTGTTATTTTCAACCAGAATTTCAGCGGTTTCGCCGACAAATTGCTGCCGAAAAGCCCTGCCTAATTCAACTTCAAGGTCGCGTAATATATGTGCACGTTCTTTTATAACTCTATTATCTACAGCATCTTGCATAACTGCCGCAGCGGTGCCTTTACGCGGCGAAAAGCTGAAAATGTGCATTTTTGCAAAGCCCACCTCTTTGGCCAGATTGATGGTTTGCTGGAAGTCAGCATCGGTTTCGCCGGGAAAGCCGACTATGATGTCGGTAGTTATGGCAGGTCTGTCGAGGTGGGATTTAAGTAGCGCTACTTTCTGTCTAAATTCGCCGGCGCTGTATTGTCTGCCCATCTTTTTCAGGACTTTGTCTGATCCCGACTGCAGCGACAAGTGCAGGTGTGGCATAATGTTAGGGTGTTTGCAGAAGGTATCGACCAATCGCGGCGTAACGTCAGCCGGCTCCAATGAACTTAGTCTTAGCCGGGCCAGATTCGGTATTTCTGCCATTTTATCGAGCAAGTCAGCCAATTTGTCATTTTGCTGACCTGCCCAGGTTTTTCGCCTGACGCTTTCCTGGCCGTAAGCCCCAAGAAATATCCCTGTTACGACGATTTCCCTGTGGCCGGCTTCAACAAGGGCTTGTGCCTCCTGGAGGGCCGCTTCGGCTGGCCTACTGTGAACAAAAGGCCGAACCTTCGGTACAATACAATAGGTGCAGTATCCGTCACAACCATCCTGGACTTTCAGGAAAGCTCTGGTTTGGCCTGTGAAGGAGGTTAATTGCGGCAGTCCCAGCAGGTTGCCCAAGTCGTTTTTATAGTTGATTTTAGAGTCGTTTTCTGGTCTAATTATAGTGCATTGTGAATCTGGCTGTGTAGTTTTACCATTAACCATCTGAGTGATGATAGAAGCAAGGTTATCGCGATGTCTGACTATATGGATGTTTTTACTTAACTCATTTAGTTTTAGTTCGCTGATTTCTACAGTAGGCAGGCAGCCGCAGACGATGGTAACAGCATCAGGATTTATTCTTTGGGCTTTTCGGATGTATTGCCGGCTCTTGGCAGAGGCGGTATGAGTTACGCAGCAGGTGTTTACGACAAATAGGTCGGGGTTTTTAGAGGGTTCTACCTGCGCGAGTCCAAGCTGTTCGAGCAACTGGCGAACCTGCTGGCTTTCATACTGGTTGACCTTGCAGCCAAGAGTAATTATGGAAAAATTTTTCATAATGTGATATAATATATTCGTTGGGCTTGATTTACAAGGTCAGTCAAGCCGGGTTTGGGCCACTAATCGGGAGGTTTATTATGGCTGCGAAAACCGGTAGGGTCTGGGCGTTGGATTTAGGCAATGACTCCCTGAAAGCATTGCACGTGAGCACCGAGCGTGGGGTTGTTGAAGTAATCGGCTTCGACAATATTCCGCACGGTAAGATTCTGAGCGGAAGCGGCATAAAGGATGCGGAAAAGCAGGAGCTGATTGCGTTGACTCTGCGCAAGTTTGCCGGCAAGCACGATTTGGGGATGGACGAAATAGTCGTTTCTGTGCCCGGCCAGAACAGTTTCGCGCGATTCGTGAACCTGCCGCCTGTTGAGCGAAAGCGCATCGCCGAAATTGTCAAGTTTGAGGCGGTTCAGCAGATTCCTTTTGACATCAACGATGTGCAGTGGGACTGGCAATTGATGACAGAGCCAAATAGTCCCGAACTGAAGGTGGGTATTTTCGCGATTAAAAATGAAGTGGTAAACTCCACACTTGAGTACTTTGGCAGAGAAAATCTACAGGTTAGCTACGTGCAGATGTCACCGATGGCCCTGTATAACTATGTGCAATACGACCGGCCCGATTTGGTTACTTCCGACAATCAGGCCATCGTCATCCTTAACATAGGCGCGGAAAATACCGATTTAGTTGTCTGCACGAAATCAACCGTCTGGCAGAGATGTATTCTTATGGGAGGCAATACGTTCACCAAGGCGATAGCAGATGCCTTTAAGCTCACTTTTGAAAAAGCTGAACGGCTGAAGCGCACGGCCCCGGTGAGCAAGTATGCCCGGCAGATATTCCAGGCGATGAAGCCGGTTTTTGGAGAAATGGCCTCCGAAATCCAGCGGTCGCTGGGCTTTTACAGCAGTTCCAATCCCAACACTAAATTGTCGAAGATTATCGGTTTGGGAGGCGGGACAAAGCTGCGCGGCCTGCTTAAATATATACAGCAGACACTGCAGATACCTGTGGAGATGCCGGATACATTTAAGCGGCTTGCGATAGGTCAGGGCGTCTCACCGGCGAAATTCCATGAGAATGTCAGCGATTTTGGGGTCGTGTGCGGTCTTGCGTTACAAGGTCTGGGCCTTGCCAGGATAGAGAGTAATCTGCTACCCCGCAGCGTTGCCCGGTCGATGGCGTGGGCAGGTAAAAGCAAATTGTTTACTGCCGCAGCGGCTGCGTTGCTCGTGGTTTCGCTTCTGTGCCTGGGCAGAGTCGGCTGGGATAGAATCAGTTATGCAAAGAACGACCCGGTTCGAAGGGAAACCGGCAGGATTCTTAGCGATGCGGCAGAAGCAAGAAGCAGGCTCGAGGAGGAGCAGCGTAAGGGTTCCGGCTACGAAGAGATAATAAAAAAGGAGATTGAACCTTTTAAGTATCGTGACGTGGTTCCGCTTTTGCATCAAACCATAATTTCAGCATTGCCGAATGAAAAAAATAACCCCACACAGAGGAATCTATATGAAGCATTTGCCAAAGGCGACGTAGAAGGGGTGTTGAAAGTTCCCCGCAAAGAGCGTAAGCAGATATTTGTAGCGAGTATGTCGGCCTACTTTACAAATGACCTTTTAACCGCCCAGTTCGGCGCCGCAGACTTCCAGACAAGGAGCGCCATAGGAGGGGGCAGACGTAACGAGGCCCGTGGGTATGAGTTTGAAATGATGAGGGAAATGGAGATGCGCGGGATTCGGGGGGGTGGGGGCCAGTCTGCGTTTCGTCCACCATCTGCCATGCCAGGCGTAGAAGGTGCCGGCGCGGTGGCGGAACCAAATGCGGGATTTGTAGTAACTATAGTCGGGTACAGTCCCTATAAGAACATCGGCGAACTGGTGGACCCGGCTAGCGTGGAAGACAAGCCAGATAAATGGGGGTTTGTTACTCGATTACTGCATCTTGACGGCATTGTTAAAGATGTAAACAGCCCCTTTAAGCTGTATAAGAAAGCTGAGGTCGAGCATTTCAAGCTTCAGATAGGTGAGGTCGGCCTGGGGGCTGAAATGCCCACAGGAATAGGTGATGAGGATATCAGATTTGAAAAGACGGCAAAACCCGTGCCCGGGGGGATAGCCGGCGGTGAGCAGGTTTTGATTGACCCCATGACAAAGGAGGTTATCAGCAAGGTCAGTGACACAGACGAGCTCGGAAAACCGAAGCTCGACCGCAGCGGCAAACCAGTCTATAAAGTCAATGATTACTGGTTCATATTAAATGCCAAATTCGTCTGGAAAGATGCCCCCAAGATTAAACAGCCGGCGGTTGCTCAACCAGCGGTCACATACACGCCTCCGCCCACAAGTCCGACCAGAACGACCGGAACAGAGAGTCCCTCCAGTGGGAGAAGAAAGTTAGGAGGGGATATAGAATAGATTTCTGAGGTGAAACGGCTATGCTTAATTTTAAGAGCATTATAGGAAAACTAAATGTTTTTAAGGATAACTCGGCCCTTTTGCTGCCGGTTATTATAGGGGTGGTCGCAGGGCTTATTTTTATACCCACTAAACTGCTAAGTGGTAAGCTCAGAGGGCAGATAGCAGAAAAAAGTATCTCGATGGGGACAAGGATTCGGTCCGGAAGCGAAAGAACTGTCCCCCGCGGACAATGGAAAAAGGTGGCAAAGCTGCATCAGGTTTATGGAAACGATGCCAATCAGGTAGCACTTTTGTCCAGGCAAACCACTCAAAGAGAGTTATTAAGCTATAAGATATTCCCTGAGCCAAAGGACCTGTCTGCGTTGATTTTTAAGGAATTTGGCCAGCGTTTTCGCAGCGGGATAGAGGAGCGTCTTACCCGTGTGAACGCTCGCGAATGTCCGACCGATGCTGAGCTGGAGAGAGGTTTGCAGAGCTCAATACCGCGTTCGAGCTCGGGGAGAGGACCTTTTACGAGGACTTCGACATTGCCTTCGAGGATAAGCTCATACGGGAGATTATCGGGCATGTTCAGCGATGTTGAGGCGACGATAATAGATGAGATTTGCCGACAGAAAGCAGAATCTGCCTCCGTTTATGCAAATCCGGCTGGTTTGAGCGGATACGATTTCTGGGGAGAATATAAATATGATGTCGGCAGAAAGGAGACCATTGAAGATTGCTGGTATCACCAGTTGGCTTACTGGGTCATCGAAGATGTTGTCGATACAATAGGGGCTATGAATTCGGGGTCGAATAGCGTTCTGACGTCGCCGGTCAAACGGCTTCTGCGTGTAGGTTTCACGGCAAGCCAAGGGACATACAGAGATTACGGAAGATTGGGCTCAGTGAGAGGGACCACACAAAAGACCAAGGGGGACAGGCCCAGCTACGTCCTCTCGATTGGACAGGGACTTACGGAGCCGTGCACAGGAAGGTACTGCAATGAAGATATTGATGTTATACATTTTAATGTTGTTGTCGTGGTCAGCACCAGGGCGGTTTTGCCATTTATGAAGGAACTTTGCAGCGGCAAACAGCATAAGTTCAAGGGATTCTCGGGCGATGAGCAAGAACGGCCCTTTAAGCATAATCAGATAACGATTTTAGAGAGCAAGATTAGGTCTATCGACCGGGAAGACCAGACCCACAGTTTTTACCGTTATGGGGACGAATCTGTGGTAGAATTGGACTTAATTTGTGAGTATGTCTTTAATAAAAAAGGGTATGACGAAATTAAACCGGAATTGGTTAAGACAGCCCTGAAAGGGCAAACTAAGACGACGGGACAGTGAAAAGCAAAAGGGCGAATGTGAAATACTAAATGTGGGATAAAAGCTTATTTAGCCACGAAGACACGAAGTCACAAAGAAACTATAAATTAAAAAAACCTGGTGTCTTTGTGCCTTTGTGGCAAAAAGGGATGAACGGATATGATTAAGATAGTGAGCTTTTTTGAAGAACATATTGAGAAGATAATTTTGGCTGCTGTCGGCCTTGTGTGCCTGTGGCTTTTGGTCTTTCGCGTTCTTTTCAGCCCCAACGTAGTGCCATACGGGAACAAGAATTTCGGCCCCGGTGCTATTGACAATTACATAAGCAAGCAGGCTGATATTTTGAAGCAGAAGCTGGACCAGCCGCCCACGGCTGCGCTGCTGGAGCCAAATAAGCCTACCATTACACTTAAAGGTTTTACTGCCCTTCTTGATTCGGCGGTCCGTGGTGTGGACACAGGGGTGTATCTGCCACAGCCCTATAGTAGTTCAAGACAGAGATATGCTAAAAAGGGGGAATATCGTCTTCCTGATATTGGTGAAGTCAGCGATGTGGTGGTGGAGCGTATCAGGGCGGTAGCTTATGTGCCCATAGAAGAGATTACCGAGCAAAGTATTTATGACAAAGTTGGCCATGAGCCGAATGACATTGACCTTGTGACAGTAGAGGCGAAGCTTGACGCTGCCGGGTTATATCAGAGATTTCACGAGTGTTTTGCCGGCGATGATGTTCCCACGGAATTGCGTGACCCGTGCCTCGCGAGGCCTGTTTTTGCAGCAGTGCAGTTGCAAAGACAGGAGCTAAATCCCGATGGCAGCTGGAGTGATTGGCAGACTGTGCCTCGAATAAAGATCGACCATCTCAGGAAGCTGTTCGAAGTGATAGAAGATACCGACAAGCTGCCGGCAGGGGGTATAAAGGTGCGTATGGTTCAGTTTGACAACCGGGAAGTGATGATGGATTTGTTGCAGCCTTTGACTTATCAGATTGCATCTGCAAAACAAGAGTGGTATCCTCCCTCGCTGCATAAGAAGTTTGTGGAACTGCAAAATCAACAGCAGATGGAAGAAAAGCGTAAGGCCCAGGAAGAGGAAAAAAAGGCCCGCGAGGAAAAACTGCAACAGCAGCGTACCGGAACACCGGGAGGAAAGTTAGGTACAGAAGGTCCTGGTGGGGCGTATTATGAAGACCTCGCCGCAATGGAGACCGTTACCGGCAGCCGAACACGAACAACAACAAGAAGAAGCACCAGCGAGCGCCTTACCGACAGAGGACTTTCGTCTGACCGCGGACGCTTGACCGATAGCGGCCGTTCGCGTGATAGCGGGCGCTTGCGTGAGAGTGGACGACCGACCGACAGCGGGCGGAGGCCCGCGAGAGGCGAGCAGGGAGGAGTAGATGAGCGCCAAATCGAGAAGGAGCGTCTGGCAAGGGCCAAAGGGCTTTCAACAAAACAAGCGATGAATGATATCTATAACGAGCTTAGTAAGATTCTGATTACCCCGGTAACAGACCTTTCCAGGATGCGTGAGCCGTTGGTGTTTTGGGCGCATGATGATACCGCTGAGCCGGAAAAGACTTACCGATACAGAATTCGCTTAGGCGTCTTTAATCCTATGGCGGGGGCAAGCGGGGTCGCCCAACAAGACAAGTCCGCCATAAGTCTGGCGGACAAGTCTCGCGTCAAAAATGCCATTTTATGGAGCGAGTTTTCTAGTCCAAGCGCCACCGTAGAGATTCCGGGAGTTCTGTACCTTTTCGCAAAGGGTATACAGGAGGCAGCCAGGAAGGTAACGGTGCAGGTCTCCAAGTACGCGATGGGCTACTGGCATAGCGAGGATTTTTTAGTCGGGCAGGGAGAAGTAATAGGTAAGCCGGTCGAGTCTAAACCTCCTGCCCCTGCCCCCATGCCCCGACCTGTCGGGGTAGAAACTGGGGCAAGTCGAGGCGGCAGGACAGAAGCCAACCCCCGCATCCCGACCTATCGGGAAGGCAGCGTGGGGCAACCTCTGTACGGCACGGGTCCGGATACCGTTTTACCAATGCCCCAGACAATCGATTACACCACAGGAGCAGTTTTGGTGGATGTTGTGCCTGTGAATGACTGGTCGGGCGGGGGTGGGAAAAGTATGTTCGCCAGGCATTATTTTGATATGCTTTACAGTTTCGATGGGACCAACATCGAGCATATGCCCGTTGATGTGAAGTATTGGGTCACAGACTTGCGGACTGTGTATGGTGAAATTCAGAATTTGCAAAAAGAGCCGAGAGAGCCTTTGCGAGCATGGGGAACCCAAGGCGCCGGGTTCAGGAGGATTGCTCCATCGCCACTATATGAAGGTTACGATGGGCGTATGATGGAAGAAGAGATGATGATGGAGATGATGAGGAGAGGAGAGGGAAGGATGCGGTGATAGTCTGGAGCACTGACCTGGCGTGGCACAACGTATTTACCAGGTTTTGCCAAGCGGGGTAAAAACTAAAGGATGTATGCCTTTTTTGCAATCCATGTTACAAGGCGTATAGAGTATAACCTATTTTGAGTTGCCGGACAGCATCTCTAAAATAATATGCATCCGTCGATGTTCGTTGGGCGCACTCCACCAGATGTTCGCTTCCAAAATAACAGGGCCGTTCGGCGTTATGGCTACGTCCCAGCCAATCGTTCGCACAGGCAGGAGTTTGATTGCGGTCTCTTTGACTAACGATCACACCTCGGACCAAAATGGAAGCCGAAATTTGTTGAAAGGTACGCCGGTTTTCGGGTGGGCAGACCGGGCTGCTGGTAAGCTCAGGCCATCCGTCTGACCTGGCGCAGGCATTGCTGCGACTAATAAATGACCGCCAGCTTCGGGAGAGTATAGGGCGGGAAGCAGAAAGGTGGGCGGAAAAGAATTTCTGCCATCTTAATATGGCCGCCAGAACACAAAAGCTCTATGATACACTGATGCAAAGTTGAATCAACCTTTCCTGGCTAAGTGAAGTGTGCTCATATTCCTTTGTAAAATCAGCGGAGGGACACAGTGTAGTTTATCGGAAATAAAAAGTTGCAAAGTTTGCCCTTTTGCGATATACTCTGTTACTTAAGCTGGTTTTTGAAAGGGTACGTAAATGAAATATGATGTGGCTGATTTATCTGTGGCACCGGAGGGGAAGAAGAGGATTATGTGGGCCGACAATGATATGCCTGTTCTGGCGACGATTCGCGCCAAATTCGCGAAAAGCAAGCCATTAAAGGATATGAATGTTTCTGGCTGTTTGCATATAACTTCCGAGACGGCCAATCTGGCCAGGACGCTAAAGGCCGGCGGAGCAAACGTCGTTCTTTGCGCATCTAATCCGCTGAGCACACAGGACGATGTAGCGGCTTCATTGGTGAAGGATTTTGGCATACCGGTCTTTGCTGTCTGCGGTGAAAATCGTGCCACTTATTACAAACATATCAACGCGGCGATTGACCATAAGCCGGTTATTACGTTTGATGACGGCGCTGATTTGGTAAATGAGCTACACACCCGCAGAAAGAAAGATGCAGGCCGTATTATCGCAAGTATGGAAGAGACCACTACAGGGGTTATTCGCCTGCGGGCGCTGGCGAACGAAGGCAAGCTAAGATTCCCGGTTATTGCGGTAAATGATGCTGCGACCAAGCACCTCTTCGATAACCGCTACGGCACAGGACAGTCAACGGTTGACGGTGTTATCCGGGCGACCGAATATCTTTTGGCCGGCAAAAAAATTGTTGTGGCAGGTTACGGCTGGTGCGGTCGTGGTTTTGCTATGCGGGCCAGAGGAATGGGGGCAATTGTTATCGTTACGGAGATTGATCCAATCAAGGCGCTTGAAGCAGCTATGGATGGTTTTGAGGTTATGCCGATGGCGCAGGCAGCGAAGGTCGGCGAACTATTCGTAACACTTACAGGCAATAAGAACGTTATTCGTGCCGAGCACTTCCGCCTTATGAAGGATAGAGCAGTTGTTGCCAACAGCGGGCATTTCAACGTTGAGATAGATATACCAGCTCTAAAAAGGATGAGCAAAAAAGTAAACCGCAATGTGCGCAAGCACGTTGATGAGTATATTCTCAAGGGAAACAGGCCCTTCGTCACTGCCGTTGAGAAGGGCAGGCGAATATATATTCTTGCCGAAGGGCGATTGATTAACCTTGTGGCTGCCCAGGGACATCCTGCATGTGTGATGGATATGAGCTTTGCGACACAGGCATTAGAGGCCCAATACGTGGTAAAGAACCGGGGCAAGCTCGCCGTCGCAGTCCACGATGTCCCGATGGAAATAGAGCAGCAGGTAAGCAAACTCAAGCTAAAATCGATGTCGCTCGAAATAGACAAGCCAACAGACGAGCAGATTGCTTATCTTGCCAGCAGCGGCGAAGGGACATAATTTGTTCATAGTTCATTGTTCGTAGTTAGTAGTTTGTTGGTTATTGTCTATGAACTACGAACTCACAGCTACGAACCACTTTATGACTGCAAATGATAAACAGACTGAAAAGACGTCCGTAGCGCCTCCGAAGTCTTTTTTGGCCGTTGGTCCTACGCTACACTACAGCCACAGAAATGTCGTGAGGTGCTGGGTTCTTGCTGTTGTGGCCTTTAGTATATGCTGTTTTTCCTGGTCGAAGATAGTAAGCGGGACGTTCTGGCCATTCGACATTGAGGCCATAACTTCTCCTGAATTCTGGCGGCTGGACCAGTCTATTTTGACGGGGGTAAGCATATTTGAATATCCCTGGCAGATTGTTGTCCTGGGGCTGCTTATGGGTGTTCTGGCGGTTGTGCCGGTTTTGATGTCACAGCTTATGAGCTTTAGCTACAGCCTGCCTTTTGTAATGGGGGTGGCTTTGTTGGCAAACCTGCCGGGCCTTGCACTTTGCCTTTTGGTAAGCTGCTTTGGTGCCGCGTGTCGCCCGCTGCGTTTTCGTTCGCGCTTCATTGCAATAGCGCTATGTATGGCGCCGCAGCTTCTATACTGGGGATACTTTGGCGGTGCCAGGGGCGTAGAACCTCTTAAGTGGGGATTCTCTTTCGCACCGTGGGTTTGTGCGTGGCTTACCGGTTTAGCAATAGCGGCGATAGTCCTGGGGATAGGCCATTACACACGTTATCGGCCTGGGCTGGTCTGGATTGTTACCAGTGTTTTTCTTTTGCTGGCTATCGCGACCTTTGAGATAAGGATTGGCTTTGACGAATTAGACTACCAGCTCTATGTGATTAAGAATAATCCGGAGAACGAAAGTTTGTTTCACGACCACAGCATAACGGAAGCACTGGACAAAACGATTACCAACCCTGCTATCAAGAAGTACCTGGCAGGTTTCTTTTACCCTGCCGAGCCGATATCGCTGAGAGCGGAGCTGAAAAGAGAACTCCAGTTTGAGCTAAGTCATGACCGTTGGCCGAACTGGTTTATCGTGCCGCAGGAGTTAAAGTATCAGGCAAAAAGACAATGGCTGCTTGAGCAGTATGATTTGTTTATAACCAAACGTCCCCAAAGCCGTCGAATGCCGATAGCTCTCTATTACAAGGCCCTTTTGAGCGAATACAGCCCGGATATTAAGCTGCTCGCAGATATGGAGTTGCTGCATTTTTATAACAATTATCCGCATCATGAGTCCTTGCCTATATGGTATCCTCTTTATGAGAACTTTCCTGGAAGCAGTGAGTCGCTCGAAGCGCGATGGCGGATTGCCAGGGATTGGGCCGGTGCGGGTAAGTTTGAGCAGGCCGAAAAAATCGCTGCTGAGGCACAGGATATGGTGGAAAAGCGATTGAAACTTCTCGAAGAAAAACAAACGAAAAGCGACTCATTATTCGGCTTGTTCCGTCCGCCCGCTGATTCTGCAATGACGGCGTTTAAGTTGAGCGAATTGCAAAGAGAATTGAACCAGTTGCGAGCTCTCATAGGGACTGAGAACCGAATCGGCGAGCCGGGGTCGGCTGAACGCTTGGCGAGATTTGTTATGCTCAATCCTTACAGCATGGATTATGGCCAGCGTCTTGACGAATTACTGCGACAGACAGGTGCTAAGGACGGGCTTCGTGACAATATCCTGCTGGCGCAGGCAAAACTTACGGACGATGAGCAGCTTCAGGCCGATAAATTAAGCCAGTTGCACCAGGAATTCCAGCAGACCGATGGCGGAATGCAGGCACTATATGAGCTGGGGCTTTTGAAGATTAGCCAGTGGCGTCAGCAGCAGGAGTCTAATCCGGAGCTAAAGAAAAAGTATCTGGCCCAGACAAGGGCAATTCTTACGAGCTTCATTACCCTGTATCCCAACAGCTTTTATGTCGAGCAGGTCAAGAAGAATCTGGAAAACCTGCCGAAAGTCGAATAACAGAGGGCGCCAAGAGACGATTACACGGTGAGACGGTTTGAGGGTTGGACGGTAGGACGGTCAGAATGAATATCGAATTTACAATGACGAATGTAGGAAGAATTGGGATTGCTTCGTCCGCTAAACGGCGGCGGACTCGCAATGAGGCGGTAAACGGTTAGACTGTTAGATGGTGGGACGGTGAAACGCTTGAATGGTAAGACACACAAGATTCTGCTGATAGGTGATATCAGCAAGGCCTTTTTAGATGCCGGCGACATTGCAAAGTTTTATGAAGTTCACAGCGATATGCCTGATGGAATTACTGTTGCGGCGAAGAATAATTTTACAGGTATCGGTGTGGTGATGGCCGGGACATCGGGCAAATTAAGGTCGGCCCTGAAGGCCTTAAGAGAGGCCAACCGTGATGCGAAAATTATTCTTCTGGCCCGGATGTGTGAAGAGCCGGCAGCGAGGCAGTTTATTGCCGGGGTTTACGATGGGAGAAGTTTGGCAGATGATTATCTGATTTGTCCAATCCATCTTTCGTATCTGGAATCTTATATGTCGCACCTGGTCGGTGACAGACCCGGCGTTTCGCAAGGTGTGGCTGTGAAGGGCGAGATAGGGTTGGCCACTACTATTGATACGAGGACAAAAAGAAAAATAGAGCTGCTTGAAAAATTAGCCACAGAAGATGATTTGACGGGGCTGAAGAACAGAAGATATATCTGGGAATTTTCCAGACAGATTATAGAGCGTGCCAGGGAGGAAAATGGGCGGGTGACACTGCTTGTTTTTGATATTGATGACTTCAAGCGCTACAATGATGCTTATGGCCATCGGGCGGGTGATGAGGTTTTGAAACAGGCGGCTGTTTTGATGAGGCGATGCTGCCGTCAGCATGATGTTGTCGGCAGAATCGGCGGAGATGAGTTTGCGGCCGTTTTCTGGGACGACCCACAACGGCAGCCGGCCGGCACTGAAGCCGAGAGACGCTCAGCGATGGCTGACCATCCTAAAGAAGCGATATTTATAGCGAAGCGGTTTGTCAGGGAATTAGGAAAGGCAGAATTACCTCTGTTAGGTCCTGGGGGTAAGGGGGTTCTGACAATAAGCGGGGGCCTGGCAAGCTTTCCTCGCGATGGCTCGACAGCACAGGAACTTTTCCAGCGGGCAGATGAGGGGCTGCTGGAGGCAAAACGCAGCGGCAAAAACAGGATATATCTGGTCGGCAAACCACAAAGCAACATAGCCGATATACAGTAATCCTAAACGGGGTAAATCACTGCTTTTCCAAAGTCGAATCGCAAAAAGGTTGTTGGCCGAGGATGATTGTCTCGGTCGGGCTGAGCAGTTTATAACATATTCCTCGCCAGCAGATAGTTCTGCCGAAGGCCGAAGAAATGATAAGAAACAGCAAAAACAGCGACCATACCCAGAAGGCAAAGATGTCAGCGGCGCAGGCGGCTTTCAATTGAGGCCAATCGTTTTCAAGTAACGAACTTATCATTTTCTGCCGTAGTATCGCCTGGAAGAGCTGACTTATAAAGAAGACAACAGGCACAGCGGCGAAAAGGGGAAGGTTTCTATCGCCGGTTGCCGCGGCATAGACCGCGATGGCGGCTGTCGCCCATAAACCTAATACCGAATATAAACTGCTGAGCAATCCGAACCACCAGGTTCGCGGGGCATAGATGCGCGTAATCAAAAATTGTCTGCGGCCAAACTCCAAAAGTTCTCGCCAGGTGACAGATTCGTGTGAAGCCACCAGGCACGCGGGGACAAAAGTTACTTTCATACCGGCTTTTTTGACGGCGCAGCCGAGAGACAAATCATCGCTTAAGGTTTTTGGCCAGATTTTATCGAGGCCGAGCCGGCGAAAGACCTCTACACGGACCGCCATAGACCCGCCCCAGGCCTGATTAAAAAGGGTGTTGCCAAGCAGTTGAGCAATCCTGGCATTGATGGCCGATAGAGCCAGGCTGGCCAGATTGTTGTTTTTCGGGACGAACCAGCGGTAGCCGGTGGCTACGCCGGTCTTAGACTGGTGAAGGGGCCAGACGAGGTGACTTAGCCAGTCGCTGCGGACGCAGATGTCGGAATCGGCAAAAGCAAGGACCTCAACATCATCGCCAATTTTTTTGTAGCAGTAGAGCAGATTATGAATTTTTTGGCTGCAGGATTCGGCCTGACCGGCGACCAGTATCTGCACCTCCCGGGTTTTGCAGGTCCGGCCAAGCTGGTCCTTCAATTTGCATAGTTCGCTATAAGCAGGGTCTGACTGGTCTGCAACCACAAACCAAAGATGATAATTCTCGTAGTCCTGATTAAAAAATGAGGCGACATTTTTTCGAAAATCCGAATCCAGGCCCTTACACGGCACAATCAATGCAACCTGCAGTTTGTGCCATAGACGTTTCTTTTTGTATTTCGCCATCGCATATCGGAAATTATTATATGTCTGGAGCAGAAAGACCAGTTGCGAGACGATTGCAGCTATGGCTATATAGAAATACCAATCCATCGGGCTAAGGTCCTTTTTGATATCTATATCCGGTATTTTGTCCCGTGTTTTACCAGATATACCTGTCAGAGGATAGAAGTCAATGGCACAAGTGAGTCGATTAGCTGCTCGACAGTGTAAGATTTTGCCAGGTCCAGTGAGAGCAGACATCCGTGGTTGTGGTCGGAGGCGATAATTATCAGATTCCTGCCGGCCCGGCTCCATCCCTGCTGCTGCGGCTGATGGCCGAGAATGAAAACGTCAACATCAAAGAGACCGGCCATTTTATCGAGCAGGGCTTGACTGTGTCTTCTGCCCCAGGTCAATAGATACGCTGAACCAGGCCTGGCAATGTCGCTTGTTTGCAGGGGCTTATTTAGAATTTGCGGGTCGAATTTATCAACAAAACTGTTGCCAGGCAGCGAATGTGAGACCCATATCCTATTGTCACATCTGACTGCCAGCGGCTGCGAAAGCAGAAATCGCTTTATGGCCTGTATGATGTTACTGCCAGCCTGCTGGAATTCACGCTCCATAGCCAGATACATTGGGCGATTCATTTCTTTGCCGTTTTTCATCACTCCGCTGTCGCTGATGAAAGCCGTATCGTGATTTCCCATAACAGTATGGACGCGATGGGGGAAGTCTAATTTGTAGCGGGCGACGTCAAACAACAATTTGTAGGATAAGCAGCCACCCTGTGGGTCTTCCGGGCCTCCGTGTATGATTTCCTGCAGGACAATATGCCTGTCAGGGTTTTTCGCCAGGTCGGCGAAAGCGACTATTCTCTCAAAATTTCGCCGATGTCCGTGAATGTCACCGG
>Ga0315279_10001641_pt1 | contig 36572 bp, 36 predicted proteins | sample YL17G06_20_MG_FD_203694 | JGI IMG/M metagenome (GOLD analysis project Ga0315279, IMG submission 203694) | Sediment microbial communities from Yellowstone Lake, YNP, Wyoming, USA - YL17G06_20 | ecosystem: Environmental > Aquatic > Freshwater > Lake > Sediment | place: USA: Wyoming | collected...
ATAATGTCATCGGCGATCTTATTTACAATAACATCCGCAATTTCGAATATGCCGTGCGCGCAAAAGTGGGGGTGCAGAAGAACCTCCCGCTGGACGGCCTTTTTTATAAACGGTATTCATTTTTTGATCCGGTGGCGGAAAAGACGATCTTCATCGAGCGCTGGGAGCCCTATGACAGCCGTGCCATCGGCGAGGCGTACCTTGTCAACAGGGTAAGTTACAAGATCGGCTTTAAAAACGAGTACGAAGACTGGCGCCGATACTTCAATTTCCTCAACCGTCTGGAAATCATTCCGCAATATAAAATCAGCTATTCGATGTCGCAGGAGGTCCAGGGGCAGGGGACCGGCGACCCCCGCACCATCGACAAGCTCGAAGAGAATTACCGCATGGACGTCAACCACGACGGAAAGATCGACAGCACCTTTGATAATGTCGGCGATAATCTGGAGCGGTACACCCAGGCCCGCATTGACCAGATGCAGTATCGTCAGAACAACAAAAGCATGCTGCTCAACGTCCCGATCCTGCGTGTCAACTATAAAATCGCCGAAAACACCCAGTTCCAGCTGGGCGTTCAGGGTCTGCGTCTGGTGGATTTCATTTCCCCGGAGCAGAACAAGTTCAGCCTCACAACGCTGGCCCAGGTCGTTTCCAAGGCCAGCTATCGCGGTTATAACGTCACTTTTTTCCTTGGCGTCGAATGGCAGGACAACAAGTGGGACATCAACGCATACGATCCCGTGCTTGATATCGGAAGCAGGTATAATACAAAAAATTGGCAATTCTTCGCACAACTATATTCCGGACAATAGACGAGGAGCATAGTATGAGGTACAACCACATTCGGACGATTGCAGTGATCTGTTGCTGCATGGTGGCGCTATTGCGCCCTGCATATGCCGTTGACGCCGGCAGGATTCTAAAATCCGCGGCATTCCCGGGCATGGGGCAGCTGGGAGACGACCAGGTGCTCAAAGGGCTGGCATTCATGGGCGGAGAAGCATTCCTGCTTAGCGCCATGTTCGCCGAAGTATCACACCAGTATTCCTATGCGTTCGACACAAAGCGGCTGAACGTGGATTATAAAATGAGCTACGATTATGTCCAGTTGCAGACGACGCTTTCAACGTGGCAGGATTCCTATGACCATGCTGCCGCGGCAAGGAACAATGCCCTGATATGGGGTGGCGCCGCGGCCGCGTGGTGGGGATTGAATATCGTGGATGCGATACTTTTTCCGCCCCGGCAGACCGGCAATGCGGAATCTTCATTGCTGCGGCAGGTACAGGAACATACGCTCCTGGCAGTTGATTGCCAGAAGCTATCATTGAAATACGTTACAGATTTCTAATTTTGTATGTAGGGACGTTCAATTGAACGTCCCTACAAGACGCGCAAACGCAAATCAAGTATAATGCCGAATGATACCAAGCAAAGGATGGAAAGTATGATCAAGAAATCGGGCCTGTTGGCGGCAATCGGCGGATTGGCGGTGTTTCTGCTGTGTACGGTCGAGCCGTTGGCGCCTCTCCCTTCGGTGCCATCAATGCGGGTCACCGGTTTTACCGCCGATTTTGTAAAAGCCCAGAATAAAATATTGCTGCAATGGACGGCGGTTACGGATGCGTTCTCTTTTTACCATGTCAAGCGTTTTACCCTTTCTTCGGCGTCCAATCAAGACACCCTGACGAACAAAGAATTTGATATCGACAGCAGCCGGACCTCGTGGTGGGATGTGCTAGGCCTGGAGAACACAATCTATTATTATCAGATCCGCGCATTTAAGGTGCGCCCGGGCGTTGCCGGGGCATGGGACACCCTGCGCGGCTATCTCGATGAAAACGGCATGGACACGGCAGAGGTTCAGACCGGCGTCTCGTTCAGTATTAATACCGGCGCGATCTTTACCACTACTGATTACTGCACCCTTTCCGTCGGCGACTACAGCGACACGCTTTCCGCCATCCGCTTTACGCAGATGACGGTGAAATACTGGACAAAAGGGACACAGACCATAAAGGTAAACGTTGATGATCCATATAATCCTCCGCCGAACGATTCGATCCATTCATGGTTTAAAAACGGATGGATAACATCGGTGGCCGCTTTAAATACGTCGGTCACGGCGCAGGTGTTCCCCAACTTTGACAGCACCGACGGCAGGAATGACGTGGCAGCCAGGGAAAAATCCAAAAGCGCGGGCACGATAATCAATGGATTGAAACGATATGGCTGGTGGCTTAAAAAAGGCAACGGTAGTAAACGCGTCTATGCAGAATTAACATTTAAAGATGGTACCAAGGACACGTTGGTAAATAATATCGAAATCGCGCCATACCGGATCCAGCTTTCTTTTCGCAACAAAACCGGATCGAGCGATCAAACCATGAGCAAAAGCCCGCTTGCATTCGGCGCAACAGCATATTACTTTTACAAGCCATTTGTCCAGTTCGGTATATCGATATTTGCCGATACAACCATCCTTGAAGACTTTGACTACTGGCTTTGCCTGGCAGATTCCAATTCGATCATGACCTACAACGTCACCGGCGCTACCATTGCTTGGCTTGAGACTGCTCCGCGTCATGCCAGGCTTACGGGCCGCGGCCCTCTGCATGACGATGATTATGTTTATACGTACTCTATTGATCCGTCGGATCCCCTGGGCAAGGAAAATCTAAGTGAATTGCGGCAGACATTTCGCAGTCCGCAGGGCAAACCTCAGGAAAATACGGACCTGGCGTTTAAGATAAAAGGCTCGCAATACATGAATGAAACCTGCGTTCCCGGCTCATTCTGGGGCGATCCGGTTTATTTCTGGGACGGTTTAAATCCACAGCCAGATCATGGTAGTGTTCCGAGGGTAGATTCCATCGGCTGGCTGGTTAAGGGACAGAAAATTCTTGCCTATAATTCGCCGGATTCGGCATTTAATAAGATTAGAAAAATGACCATATTTGCCTTGACCCTGTCCGGCACCAAGCAGTTCTGGATCGTTGCACGTTTTAAAGGCCAGTACTTTGATGATGTTCGCGTCATGACCTCCGCCGGTCAAGTATTCATGAGGAGCCAGGGAAAGGATGAACGGGGAGGTGACCGCTCCAATTTCGACTTTTATCAACCGAAGGCAATATTCTGGCCGGGGAATGGCGATTGGTATACCAATGGCTCGGTCATCACATCAACGTTCAATTATGCTCTCAATCCCACGCCATCAATCAGCGATCAAGGCGGGGCCTATGTCAATGATATACGGCTGATAATCGCCCGCAATCAGAACAACATCATTCCCTGGACCGCGTCACCCAATGCTAATGCGGCGCTGAGAAACGTTACGGCGGATACCATTTCGATAGAAGCGCTCAGATCTCTCCGGCACATCGAAATCCCGTATGCTATCCCTATAACGTCGTATTCTCTGAACGGCGTGCGATGGAACAATATCGATATTTCCAGTTGGCCGAGTGACAATTATATCATGGGCGTAGTCGCGCGCGATCGATACGGCAATGAAGGTTTTGCGCCCGTGGGTGACATCTCAGCCGACAAACCCTATACCAATCCCTGGCAGGTTACAATCCTGTCGGGCAAATAGTCCGCGACGGTCCGATATCGGGTTGCCGCCGCGCACGGTCCGCGGCGGCAACCGGCTTAACACTCATGCACCAAGGAATGTGATCCTGCAATGTCACCGGTTATCAGCATAATCGTCGGCGGACTGGCGGCCCTTTTTCTGTCCATCCCCATCTGGAACAGGGAATTGTTCCATACCGTCAATATCGACGCCATCATCCAGCAGGGGCGCGACGGTTTTGCCGCGATCAAGGACAACATGGACCGCGGCAATTATCCGGCCGCGCAAGTAAGCGCCCAGGCGCTCATCGAACAGATGCGCAACGATTCGCTGACGATTTTCATCGCCGATATTTCCCAATGGGATTCGGTGCTCGCTCTTTTCAAGGAAAACAGAAACGACCTGCGCACCAGCCTCCTGGTGTCGCGCTTTTCCGATGCGCTGCTCGATACGGTTCGCCAGGCGGAAAAAGGCGCCCAGCTCTCGCAGGAGGCAAAGCAGAAGGTCGTGGCCACCCTGAATGAAATGAAGGATGATCTCGGCTTTTACATCAATAATCGCGCCGATCTTTCGCTTGAAAAGCAACCAAAGGTCCGCAAGCGGCTGGAAGACCTGCTGGCAAAAGGGGTCTTTATCGACCGCGGCGACAAGCTGGCCCTGAAAAGCGACCTGACGCCGCAGGAGGTGCGGCTGATCAAAAGGTTCCATCTTACGATTCTGGAAAAAGTGTTGTATCCCCAGTTTATTTATAAAGACCTCAAACGCAATACCGACTGGGCAAGCGAATACGCCGCTCAAACGGCCATGTTTTACATCGGCAATTCCTACGAGGTGCAGTTCCATAACAAGGAAGCCATACGGGTATACGATTCGATCATCACGCTGTATCCCAAGAGCATTTACGCGGAGGCGCTCTTTTTGGAGATCGGAAAAATGCTGTGCTCCGATGCCAAAACCGAACTGGTCAATAATCAGCGCGATGCCGCGAATGCCGACCTGCATGAAGCCATACGTTACCTTGAAAAAGTCGAAAAGAACCGCGAAATCGCGCGCGATTTCCCCAAATACAAGCTGGTCGACCTGGCGCCGAATACCTATGTTAATGTGGATGTCATCTCTCGCGCCAAACGCAATATCCGCGAAAAAGCCAAAGTGTACTCCCTGGCGGAAGAGAAGGCCGAACTCAGCGGCCAGGCCAATGCGGAAAAAAGCGGTACGACCCTGGAGGACGCGGTCCGCATTATCGGCGAATGCTACATGCTTCTGGGGCAGACCGATTCCGCGCGCAGCCAATTCAGCTTAATCCCCGATTTTTTCCCGGAATCCGACAACATCGACGACGCGCAGAAACTCATTGCCGATTCGTATGTCAAAGACGCCGATATAATCTTGGGCGGCGCCGATTCGGCCGACGCCGATGCGCGGCGGCGGGCATACGTTTCTTTAGAAAAGGCAATCAAAGAGTACCAGAAGTTCGTCAATGTTTATCCGCAGAGCGAGCTGGTTCCCGATATTTATATCGCCATGGGCGACGTTTACCTTAAAATGAAGCGTCCGGCCGATGCCCAGCGCGCTTTTGCGTCGGCCCTTAATCTCGCCAAGGAGACGGAATCCAAGGCGCAGATCCAATTGCGTATCGGCAAGTACTATTACGAACGCAAGCAATACGCCGAAGCGATCAAGGCGTTCAATGTCATTCTGACTAATTATCTCAGCACGCAGGTGGCGCCAAACGCCCAGGTGCTTTTAGGCGACTGCTACCAGCAGACGGGCGATACGGCCAATGCCATCAAGGCATATAAGACGATCGTGGAAATTTACAAGTACGCCAAAGAGTTCTTTACCGGCGCGGCGGAAAAAGTGGCCCAGTATTATTTCGACCAGAAGAATTACAAAGAAGCCTATGAATATTACAAGATGGGCTATGCGCAGGACCCGGCCGGGAACCGGGCGGCGTACCTGCTTCTGCAGATCGGCAAGGTATGGATGGAGATGGCGCGGCAGCAGAAGGGCGAAGAACAGGCGCAAACGTATCAGGAGGCGATCAAGCAGTTCAGCAAGGTCGTCGAGCAGTTCAAGGGGGGCCCGTACAGCCAGATTTCGGACGACGCGTGCTATCAATTGGCGCAGTGCTACATGGCCGTGGGCAACGAAAGCGCGGCCAAGGCCGCGGTAAAAAACATCGACAGCAAGGACATCGTGGTGTCGGCGATCAAGATCATCGGCGTTGAATCCGACAATGAGCTTGCCTATTGGGAGCAATCATACAAAGATGCGACCGAAGATGAAGAACGGGCCGCCATCCTGCTGCAGAAAGCCTCGATATTTTTGACGAATGATAAAGCGAAGAATTACGATTCGGCTCTGGCCGCGTACCAGGAGGTCACGAAGTTTTCCAAGGACGCAAAAAAGATATTGAATGCCAGAATCGGCGTTGCGCGCACCTATATGTTCATGAAAAAATTCGACATGACGATTTCGACGTTGAATGAGATCCTCGCGGAAAAAGCGATTCAGATCGAAGTGCGGCTGCAGCTTGAAATCCAGCTCTATGATGCCTATTTCAAGGCAAAGGATTATCAAAAGGCGTTTGACGGTTTTGAGCAGTTTGCGATCCAGCATCCGGAACATGCCCTCACGCCCTATGCCATCTACTCCACCGGCAGCATTTATGGGGAGCGGAAAGAGCACCAGAAGGCCCTGGAACGGATGCAGACCGTGGTTTCGAAATACAAGGATTCGGACGTCTTTGAAAAAGCGGTGCTGGGCGTAGGCGAGCAGATGATCAATCTGGGAAAGGCCGAGGAAGGCGTCAAATATCTGGAGAAATTTCTGAAAGACCATAAGGACACCACGGTCTCCATCGCGCCGAATTTCTATATGAAAATCGGTGAAGCCTACAATACGGTGCTGAACAATAAGGAAAAAGCCAGACAGGCATACGAAACCATCGTTGATAAATATCCCAATGAGCCTTCCTATTCATCGTTTGCCGCATATCAACTTGGTCTGATCTTTAAAAACAATGGCGATGACAAAGCGGCAGTGACGGCGTTGAATAAAGTCAAAAAAGAAGACGCGTCAATTTATCGCGCCGCGCAGGCCGAAATCGGCAAGATCATGGCCAAGACGAACCCCGAAGCGGCGATTGAAAATTACTGGAAAATCGTGAACGAAAGCACCGCGCCCGAAGACAGCGCCCTGGCCATTATCGGCATCGGCGATGTGTACCGGTCGGTGCAGAAATGGGACCAGGCCGCGCAGACGTATGGAAAAGTGTACGGGTTCTATTCAAACGGCAAAGATACGGCGCTTTTATGCGGGGCGCTGGTGAACTGGGTCGACGCCCTCGTCAATGCCAAGCGCTATGATGAGGCCATCAAAGCGGCGCAGATAATGCAGACGCGGTTTCCCGCCAACCAGTATACCATCAATACGGTCTATTTCGAGGCGGCCTCCTGGTCGCAGAAAAAGAATTATGAACGGGCGCGTAAGAAATTCCAGGAAATCATCGCAGCGAATAAATCAGAGCAGCTTACGGAGATCGCGGTATATCAGCAGGGTGACTGCTATTTCTTTGAAAAGAGCTATAAAACGGCGATCAACGAATACAACAATTACCTCAAGAAATATCCGCAGGGAAAATATGCGGCCAATGCGTATTTCATGCAGGCCAATTGTTACTGGTATCTGGATGATTTTAAAAACGCGGCGGAGCGTTTCGGCATTGTGGTGGCAAAATTCCCGGAATTTCCGGACATTTGCAACGCGAAAAACCTTCTGGCCTATTCGATGAATAAGAACGGGAAATGGAAAGAGGCGCTTTCGTATTACAGCCAGGTTCTGAAAAGCACGTCGTGCCCGGCGAACACACATGATTTTGCGAACAAAGAAAGTGAGAAGATAAAGACGGAGCATTAAAGAAGGTTGGAAAAGTTCCGGAGTTTGAAGGTTCAGGAGCCTGGGAAATCAGAAAGCCAGATCAGGTGACCCGGCCTTCTAACGGTCATCGAACCCCGAAACTCCTGAACTCCGAAACCCGGGGAAACTTATTTTAATGGCGATATAATGAAAATTCATTACCGGAAGGAGCATCTATGATCAAAGGCGCCCATATCAATATCTTCAAGCTTTTCATCGACGGCGGATGGGTGATGTATCCGATCGTGCTGCTGTCGATCGTGGCCATTACCATCACCATTGAGCGGATCCTCGTGGTATGGCTTCAGAGCAGCAAATTGAACCCGGAAAAATTCGCCGAATTATTCGATGCCACGATGAAGAAATACAACTTTGATAAGATGCAGACCGCCGACGAGATGCTGAGCTATGTCAAGGAGAAGAAACGCAGCGGCGTTGGCGCCGAGATCATGAAGGATACGCTGCTCAAATTCAAAGACGGCATGGCCAAGCGCATGAATCCGATAGAGATCAAGCAGTGGATGCGAGGGGCCGCGGAAGCCAAGGCCAACACCGAACTGGTCAACCTCGAAAAGCACCTTGGCGCGCTGGCCGTTATCTCCAATGTGTCGACGCTGGTCGGATTGTTCGGCACGGTCATCGGCATGATCGAATCATTTTATGCGATGTCGCAGGCGGCCGGCGGCGTCAAGGCCGACCAGATGGCCGGGGGCATTGCCGTGGCGCTCGTGGCCACCGCCGGCGGCCTGACCGTTGCCATTCCCTCGCTGATCCTTTACAACTGGATCAAGGGCGTTATCGAAGGGTTCGTGGTGCGGATCGAAGAAACAGTCACCAGCGTCATCGACGTTCTTTCGGAATAGCTGGAGCACGCCATGGGGTTCAAGAAGATACAGGCGCCGCAGAACCAGAACCTTAATCTTACCTCGATGATCGACATCACGAGCTTTATTCTGCTCGCGCTGGCGATCCTGTCGATGTCCATGAAAAAAGAGGCGTCGCTTGATAATATTATCCGGCTGCCCGGGCTGGACAACGCCCAGAAGCAGGACACCACGGAATTGCAGATCTATGTGTTGCCGGCGCGGATCCTGGACGGCGGCCTGATCGATCCGGATTCCACGGGTCTGGTGGCCTTTACCGATAAAAGCAATGCGCCCGACTCGTGCGACAGCTGCGGCCTTCCCTTTCGGGACGCGAACAAGACGTATATACCGAATTCCCTTCTGGATTTCAGCCGCAAGCCGCTTGTGTCCATGAAGTCGGACATCGAGACGAAGTCCAAACAAGAGCAGGAAAAAATGGAGCAGCTGATCAAACTCGAACGGCCGCCGGCGTATTATTGTTCCCGGTGCGGCAAGGAGATCAGCCCGTATCTGAAGCTTGACGAAATACCGATCGAACTGAAAAAGAAAAAGAAACAGATCCTCGACAACATGGTCAAAGGCGCCAATTTTTCCCGCGCGCAGGAAGGGAAGCCGCCCTTGACCGAAGTTGAAATCAAGAAAATGGAGGACGAAATCCCGCTGATGATCAAGGCGGACGACAAGGCCTTTTACGGCCGCATATTGCAGGTTGTCAACACGGTGAAGGACACCTCCTGCAATATCAGGAAATTCGCGTTCGTGTCCTCGTCCGAGGCCGCGGCGCTGGCCCAGAAAAAGCGGGAGCAGGCGCAGAAGTAATTGCGCAAGGATGGTCCGATGAAGCTGAAAACGACCCAGGAAGCGGAGTGCAACATCACGTCGCTCATCGACTGCCTCATGCAGTGCATCATCTTTTTCATGATGATCATGTCGGCGCAATATGTGTATGGGGTGGCCATCAAATTCCCATCGGTCAGTGCTGCCGCGCAGAAAACAAATCAGGAAAACAAGCAGGAAAAAGACATCACGGTATACGTGCAGGCCGATCGGATTGAAAAGGACCACCGCCTGATCGCCGAGGGCCTTCTCAAGGTCAATGGCGAAGAACGGTATATCAGCGCGCCCAATGCGGATTCGGCCACGCAGGCCAAACAGCGGGAACAGGCCTATCAATGGCTCGAATACAAGTTTTATGACCTGAAGAAGCAAGGGTATAAAAGCGACATGGTCAAGATCCAGGGGGACATGAAGACCTATCATGGTAAAATCATGAAAGTCATCGATGTCGCAAAGGGCGTGGATATCAAAGGGTTTTCGCTGGTCCCGCCCACCAACTGATTGCCATCCTGTCAAACTCCGCGCCCATCCGGCCGCGTGCGGCCCGGCGCCAATCCCATGCACCAGCCTCTCCGAACCGTCGTCAATCAGAATGCGCGCACCTTCCGGCGCATAGCCTTCACCGCTTCCACGGGAACGCTTATCATCTGCTGCACGCTGGCGGTGATCTTCGTGATGCGGGCGCACCGGCAGCCGGCTTCGCAGAACGGGCGGGAATTCGACGCGCGCGCCTGCGTGCGGCTGCTTCCGGTCACGCGTGTTTACAAAATACAGATCAACGACCGCGACAGCAACAGCCTCTGGTTCGCGACCGACGCCGGCGTTCGGGCGCTCGACCGCACGACCTATTCCTGGACGCGCTACAGCATCGATCGCGGCCTGCCGTCCGAAATCGTGTCGGACATCTGCTTTGCCCGGGGAACGCCCTGGGTCGCCACGTGGAACGGCGTGGCGCGGTTCGACGCCGACGCGGACTCGTTTGTTCCCGTCCGGCGCGCGGACGCGGTCACCGAACGCATCCTTGCCATAGAATACCTTCCGGGGTCGGGGGTCTATTTCACGGTTGACAAAGAGGGGCTGTTTTTCATGGCGGCGGCCGATTCCGCGCCGCGGCATTGCGAGGTCCCCGGCATCGACATCACCGATTGGATCACCTGTCTGAAGGCCGTTGACGGTCTGCTGTACATCGGCGCGGAAGACCAGAAACTCGCGACGTATGATCCGGTCAGGCGAGAATTCACCGCGGTCCGGTTTACCGTTCCGTATTCATCCAAGACCCTTATCTGGGACGTGCTGAAAAACGCCGGGAAGATCTGGGTGGCCACGTCGGACAACGGCGTCTGGACCGCGGACCGGCCGGGCGACACCCTGCGCGCGCTTGCGTCGTTTCCGGCGAAAGGCGCGTATGTTTTTGCCGATGAACCCGACGGCCTGTGGTGCGGTACGCCGTTCGGCCTTTGGCGCTATCATCAGGACGGAGATGTCTGGATCCAGTTCGTCCATCCCAAAGAACAGGGGGCGACCGACTTCCAGGTCATGGCGCTTGCCTCGGTCGATGATGAGCTGTGGTACGGCAGCATGGACCTGGGCCCTGGTTTGCTCAAGAAAAAGAACATCCAGTGGCTGCCCCTGCGGGCCGGGCTTTCGCGCCAGAACGTTGCGGCCATTGCCGTTCAGGACAGCTTCGTCTGGACGGCGTACGGCTACCAGGGCGGATGGACCGACCGCTTTGCCGCCGCGGATATGCAGTACGACCGCAACTGGGGATACAACGAATGGGTGCGCGACGAAAACATCCAGGCCCTGGCCGCCCTGGGGACGCGGCTTTACTTTGGGACCTATACGGGCTTCGGATTTTTCGATATCAAACGCAATGCCGCCCGCTATTTCTCCGCCGACAGTGGTTTGCCCCATGACGACATCGCCGCTATCGCGCCGGAAGACTCGCAGGTGTTCCTGGCGAGCCAATACGGCATTATCGTCTATCATCCGGCCGGGGATTCGTTCTCTCTTGTCAATGAAACCGAACCCTATCGCATCACCTGCATCGAGCGGAAGGGCGACACGCTCTGGTTCGGCACGCTGGCCCAGGGCATGGGCGTCTGCAATGTGCGCACCGGCGCCTGCTCTCTGGTATGCGCGGCGCCCGGCCGCGTCATGGGGTTTGCCCTGCTGGACGGAGGGAAACGCCTGTTCATGGCATCCCAGTATGCCGGATGTTTCAGCTATGATATGGTCACCAGGCAACGCGCCGAGGTCCGCTGGAACCTGCCGGACATCGGCGGCGCGGATGCGTATGATAACAACATCATGGCCATGCGCGCTATTGACGGCCGTATCTGGCTGGGCACGCGCAATCACGGATGTCTGGTATATGATCCGCGCACGGCGATATGGCGAAGGCTGACGTTTAACGACGGGCTGGTGACCGACCAGATCCGGTCGTTTGATGACACGCGCACGCAGGTATGGGTGGGAAGCTATGGCGGATTGGCCAGGCTTGACAAAAAATATGTTGCGGAACTGCTGCGATAATCATTATATACTTACGGATGGCCGGTCGCGCAACGGCGATAGAAAAGGATCGTGCATATGCGAACACATCGACGGTTCATATTTCTGAGCATATTGGCGATACTAGGGTGCGTCAATGCGGCGCAGGACAAATTGGCCGCCGGGCTGGCCGCACTCAAAGCGGGCAATCTGAACCAGGCTGTAGCGCTCTTGCAGGACGCTGCGCGCGAAGACCCCGGGTCCTTCAAGGCCCAGATGGGTCTGGGCAATGCCTTCCTGATGACGCGCCAGTATGATAAGGCCATTGCCTCCCTGGAAAAGGCGCGGGAAATCGATCCCGCCAACACCGGCGCCGGCTCCAATCTGGCCGCGGCCTATTCCCTGGCCGGAAAGCCGCAGAAGTCAATTGAGATTTATAAGTCGATCCTGCAGCGGGAGCCGACGAATGCCGAGATGTACAGTAATCTTGCGGTCATTTACCAGTCGATCGGCGAGTATGATAATGCGCTCAAGACCTACGACCGCGCCATCAGCATCAAGGCCTCGGAACCGAGGTATTACATGAATAAAGGAAAAGTGTATCTCTCGACGAACCGGCCCAGCATGGCCATGGAACTGTTCGAACAGGCGCTCAAGACGGACCCGAACTATGGGCCGGGCTATGTAGCGCTGGGGACCGCGTATCTCAATGACGCAAAATATGATAAAGCTCAGGAATGCTTTTTAACGGCGATCAAACATGATCCCGATTCGTGGGAAGCGCAGGGCAACCTGGGATTGGCCAATGAAATGCAGGGAAAAATCGATCAAGCGATTTACCATTATGGATTGGCGATCAAGCTTAATCCCAACGAAGATAAGTACCTGGAAAATCTCGGCGCGGCGTATATGAAAAAAGGCGATGTAGACCTTGCGCTGCTCAACTACCGTCAGTGCGTGGCGCGTCACCCCAATTCGTCGCGCGCCCATGGTGGGCTGGGATTGGCGCTGCTTAAAAACAAACAATATTACGATGCCATCCGCGAGCTGCAGATGGCCAGCGATATGGACAGCACGAGCCTGCTGTATCTTAATGGCCTGGGCGCCGCCTATTCCGCTCTGGAAAAATGGGACGGGGCGCAGGATTGCTTTCAGCGGGTCCTAGCTATCGACGCCGAAAACATCGAAGCGCGCCTGCAGCTGGGCATACTTAACTTCCGGCAAGGCAGGTATCAGCAGGCCGAAAAATACCTGCGCGGGGTCGTTGCCATCAGCCCGCCCGACGCCGAGGCGCACTATTACCTGGGCATGATCGACCTGCAGAAGAACGACCCGGACGCGGCGGGCCGGGAATTCGGAGAACTCGCAGCGCTGGTAAAAAACGATGCGCGCGCCTATTTCGGCCTCGGATTAGTGTATGTCAAGAAAGCCGATTTGCAGCAGGCCCTGCAGCAATTCAATCAGGCGATCAAATACGATGAAAAGAACCTGGATGCGCGCTGGGAGCTGGGCAAAATTTATGAGAGCACGGGCGATAAGGACGCGGCCTACAAGGAGTTCAAGAAGATCCTGCTTATCGATGCGAATTATAGGCTGAAAGAGCCGATTAAAAAGAAACTGCTGCTGTTCCGCGAGCAGGGCGTCAAAGACGACGAGTGGCAGAATTTTTAAAACCGGAACTGCAGAGCCCCAGAGGGCCAGAGCGGCAGAGGACAGAGCAGCAGAGATCAGAAATCAGCAATCCGAAATCCGAAATCCGAAATCCCAATCGGGAGTCAGCGCAGGCAGGCTTTCAGGAATTTTCCCGTTGCCGAAGCCGGATTTTTCGCCAGGTCCTCCGGCGTCCCCATGGCAATGATCCTTCCGCCGTTGTCCCCCCCTTCGGGCCCTAAATCGATGATCCAGTCGGCGCATTTGACAACATCGAGGTTGTGTTCGATGATCAGCACCGTATTGCCCCGGTCGACCAGCTCCTGCACAACGCGCATCAGCATCAGGATGTCTTCGAAATGCAGGCCGGTCGTGGGCTCGTCGAGGATATAGAGCGTCCGGCCCGTGGGCCGCTTGGAAAGTTCCGCCGCGAGTTTGATCCGCTGCGCCTCCCCCCCCGAGAGCGTCGTCGCCTGCTGTCCCAGGTGGATATAGCCCAGCCCTACCTGCGACAGCACCGACATTTTTGATCGTATATGCGGGATCTTGTCAAAAAAGACGAGTGCTTCATCGACGGTCATATTCAGCACAGCGGAGATGTTTTTTCCTTTAAAGGTGATCTCCAGCGTTTCGCGGTTGTAGCGCGCCCCCCGGCAAGCCTCGCATTGGACGTAGACATCGGGGAGAAAGTGCATCTCGATTTTAATGACGCCGTCGCCTTCGCACGCTTCGCACCGGCCGCCTTTGACATTAAAGGAAAACCGGCCCACCGCGTAGCCGCGGATCGTGCTTTCGGGCAGGCTTGCATACAGCGAACGGATGAAGTCGAAGGTCTTGGTGTAGGTGACCGGATTGGAGCGCGGCGTGCGGCCGATGGGCGACTGGTCGATATCGATGACCTTATCGATTTCGCGGATGCCCGTGATCTTTGCATGCGGCAGCGGCGTATGGGACGACTGGTGGATCGCCCGGCACAGCGCGGGATAGAGCGTCTGGTTGACCAGCGTGCTTTTTCCCGAACCCGAAACGCCCGTGACGCAGACAAGCTTGCCAAGGGGGAATTCGACGTCGATGTTTTTCAAGTTGTTGCCGCGGGCGCCCACGACGGCTATCGTCCGGCCGTTGCCGGCGCGCCGGCGCGCCGGCAACGGGATGGTTTTTCGGCCGCTGATATAGGCGCCGGTCAGGGAGCGCGGGTTTTTCGCAACCTCCGCGGGCGGGCCGGCGGCCACCAGGTGACCGCCATGCACGCCCGCGCCGGGGCCGATGTCGATGAGATGGTCGGCGGCCAAAATGGTTTCCTTGTCGTGCTCGATGACCACCACGGTGTTCCCCAGGTCGCGCAGGGAAAAAAGCGTGTGCAGCAGTTTTTCATTGTCGCGCGGATGCAGGCCGATACTCGGCTCATCGAGGATGTAAATCACCCCGGTCAGCCGGGTGCCGATCTGCGTTGCCAGCCGGATGCGCTGGCTTTCGCCGCCCGAGAGGGTCTGGGATGTGCGCGAAAGAGAGAGGTAGGAGAGCCCCACATTGATCAGAAAGTCGATGCGCTGGTTCACTTCGTTGAGCGCCTGCCGCGCGATCTGCTGCTCGCTTTTGGAAAGTTCGATATGGGCGAAGAATTCCTTGAGCCGGGCAATGGACATTTCGGAAATATCGGCGATGTTCCGGCCGCTGATGGACACGGCCAGGCTCTGCTTTTTCAGGCGTTTGCCTTTGCACGACGGACAGGGCTTCTGGGCCATGTAGCCCTCGATCCACCGACGGACCTCTTCGGATGAAGATTCCCGGAAACGGCGCAGAAGGCTGGGGATCACCCCTTCGAAATGCTTTTTAAACTGGCCGAACCCTTCGCCCGACCGGGCCTCCCATTTCATCAGGATCTTTTGGTCGCCGGCGCCATGGAGCAGGACTTTTTTCTGCGCGTCGGTCAGGGTTTGATACGGTTTGTCAAGAGGAATCCGGAAATGCCGGCACACCGACATCATGATCTGGCGGTTCCAGCTTCCCAGCGTCGTGGCCGCGTTCCACGGCTCGATGGCCCCGTCCGAAAGCGAAAGCGTGGGATCGGGCACGACCAGATCGGGGTCCATTTCCATGAGGTAGCCCAGCCCGCCGCAGGCCTCGCAGGCGCCGTAGGGATTATTGAATGAAAAGAGGCGCGGCGAGAGCTCGTCCAGGCTCAGCGAGCAGTGCGGGCAGGTGAGGAGTTCGGAAAAGACCAGTTCGTTCCCGTCTCCGCGGTCGATTTTCACCGTCCCGTTGACGGACAGTTTGAGCGCCGCCTCCAGCGATTCGGTGAGCCGGTTTTTAATGCCCGGCCCGGCAATAAGGCGGTCCACCACGACCTCGATGGTGTGTTTTTTGTTTTTATCGATGGTGATCGTTTCTTCGAGTTCGTAGAGCATGCCGTCAACGCGCACGCGCACGTACCCGTCTTTCTGCAGTTTGTCAAACAGTTCGCGGTATTCGCCCTTGCGGCCCGACACCACGGGGGAGAGTACCTGGAACCTGGTTTTGTCGGGCAGCGAAAGGACCTGGTCGGTGATCTCCTGCACGGTCTGCCGCGTTATGGGCCGGCCGCACTGCCAGCAGGCCGGTTTGCCGATGCGCGCGAACAGGAGGCGCAGATAATCGTGGATTTCGGTGATGGTGCCAACCGTGGAGCGCGGGTTATGCCCCGTGGTTCTCTGTTCGATGCAGATGGCCGGCGATAAACCGTCGATGGCGTCGACATCGGGTTTTTCCATGAGCCCCAGAAACTGGCGGGCATACGCGGAAAGCGATTCCACATAGCGCCGCCGGCCTTCTGAGTAAAGCGTATCGATGGCCAGCGATGATTTTCCCGAGCCGGAAAGTCCGGTGATGACGGTGAAACTCTGGCGCGGGATGACGACCGTGATATTTTTCAGGTTGTGTTCCCGCGCGCCTTTAATGACGATATCGCGATTCTGCATGCTGATCCGCAGTGGTTGATGATGAATCCGCCAACGCCGCATTCCGCGCGGCGCCCCGCGGACGCGAGGGGCGGTTAGTCGCGCTGGTGAGAAAGAAAAATACTATGGTGGTAGGCGTTCCAGGACTGCTGCACGCCCTCGGCGACCTTGAACCGGTCGAAGGGCTTGAAGAAGAAGGCGCATTTCATGGTTTTGTTGATTTTAATCAGCGTATGTTTGGGATTATAGCCGAAACCGGTCATCATGGCGATTTCAGATGTCGCGGCCCGGTCGCGGAAGGCGTTGACGAATTCGTAGCCGTCCATATCGGGCATGGCGATGTCGGTAAGGACCAGGAAGAACGGGCCGGCATCCAGGGCCGCAAAGGCCTGCGCCGCCGATCGGGCGACGGCGATCGTCCAGCCGAGGGATGAGAGGAATATGCGCAGGAAATCGACGACGTCTTCCTCGTCGTCGATGACGAGGACCCGGTTATTGATTACTTTTTGAGAATAATTCATCGATGGTGTCAAGCAGCTCGCGCTTGCCGAAGGGTTTGGTGATATAGGCGTCCGCTTTCATGACATGCAGGCCCACCATTTCGTCGAACCCCGCCGATTTGGCGGTAAGAATGGCGATGGGGAGCGCTGCGAAGGCGGCATCGCTCCGGATCATCTTGAAGACCTGCCAGCCGTCGAGTTTGGGCATGAGCAGGTCTAAAATCACGGCGTCGGGTTTGAACGACGCGACCGCGTTGCACGCCTTTTCCGGGTCGAGGACCGTCAGCACTTCGTAGTTGCTCGTTTCCAGGACCAGCTTGACAAGATCGGCAATGTCCTGTTCGTCTTCGACAACAAGGATTTTGCGCTTCATACGCATCAGCCCTTCGATTTAAGGAATTCGGAAAAGAGCCATTGCCAGTACCGCAGACATACCCCCAGCGCCAGCGCGCCGGCAATCAACCGCACGGCCAGGGTCAGCGCATCCGGAAACGGAATGTTTGCATTCCGATGGATGGTATCAAAAATAAAGCAGACCGCCACGGCGCCCGCCGATCCGTAGAGCAGCCGGAAATACGGAGGGATTTTAAGCGCTTCGCCCATGCCCTTGCTCAATTGCGCGAGCAGGACCATGATGACGATGGCGGAAAAATCATAGACAAAGAGGTAATTCTGAATGTTCATGCCGCTATTTCCGGACTTTCCGGAGCGTTTTGAAAAGGCCGTAGGAATTCCAACCCGACGCGATGCCCGCCGTCCACAGCAGGATGATCTGGACGATTTTCGCCGTCAGGGACGCGGCACTCGGGGCCACCGACAGGACGATGGCCAGCACGCTCGCGACGATGGCGATGATGAAACCGGCCGTGGGCGATGGCTCGAATTTGCGCTGATAAAACGCGGAGATAAGGCAGCCGATCAGGTTGAGCCCGGCGATGCTGGCGATATAGCACGCCAGAAGGCCGGTCGCCAAAAACGAGGTCATTTCTTTTTCCCGAATACGTTGACAAAAGCGTCTTGCGGCGTCAGATGGGTAAAGCCGCTCATGATCCCTTCGCGGCCGGCGAATTTGGCCTCGACTTCCACGCCGTGCTGCGTGATCGAGAATTTGCGGATGTCTTTCTTATGGTCGCTGCCGCGCATTTTGAGCACCAGCAGCGCTTTTTCAATGGCGCTTTCGATTTCCACGTATCGCAGGAGCATATACGAATCGACGATGAACGGGATCTTGCTGGTCACCTGGCCCGCCTGGCCTAATAGGCTGTCGTTTTCGCGCAGGAGAATTGAAGTGACGCCCTCGCGTTTGAGCGAATTGATGAATTTCCGCTCTATTTCGCGCAATTCGTATTCGTCAATTGAGAGCGACTCAAAATGGGTCATGCTGTCGATGGCGACGCGTTTGACGCCCATCTCTTCGATCCACGTAACGAACTGGCCGTCGAGCTTTTCCAACTCGCTCATGGTGGTGGCCGGGTCCGAAAAGACGATCTTGAGCTGTTTTTTAGCCTCCAGGTCCTTGAAGTCCCAGCCGAACTGGAGCGCATCGTGATAATACTGCTGGGGGAATTCCTCGAAGGTGATGATCAGGCCGGGTTCGTTGTAGACGGTGATGCCGGTGTAGATATATTGCATGGCAATCGTGGTTTTGCCCGTGCCGGGCGCCCCTTCGATCAGATTGGCGGAGCCGGGCAGCAGGCCGCCGCCCAAAACGGCGTCGAGTCCTTTGATCCCGGTCAGAACGCGTTCGTTGCTCATAGGTCACCTCTGCAAGAATGCGAGTTTACGAAAAGAGATAGGCGATGATCGCCTTCTGCACGTGCAGCCTGTTTTCTGCTTCGTCAAAAGCGATGGCGTGCTTCGAGTCGAGCACATCGCTGGTGATTTCTTCGCCGCGGTGCGCGGGCAGGCAGTGCGATACCAGCACGTCGGCGGGCGCCCGGGCTAAAAGCCGGCTGTTCACCTGCAGGTGCGCGAAAACTTTTTTGCGGTGCTCGGCCTCATGTTCCTGGCCCATGCTGGCCCATACATCAGTATAAATCACGGTGGCATCGACCACGGCTGCAATGGGATCGCGCTGGATGCCGATCATCGCGCCGGTGCGTTTGGCTAGGTCACGGCATTGCGCGGTAATGTCCGACAGCGGTTCATAGCCATCCGGGCAGACCGTCGTGAATCGCCAGCCGAGAAGCGAGGCGATGATCATAATGGAAAGACAGACATTGTTGCCATCGCCGATAAAGACCACATGCGGTTTTAGTATGCCGGGCCGCCGCTCCGAAAGACTTAAGGCAAACGCCAGCGCCTGACAGGGATGGAAACGGTCATCCAGCGCATTGATGACCGGGATGCGGCAGTTGTCCGCCAGCCGGACAATCGTCTCATGCGCATACGTGCGCGCAACGATAAGATGAACCCATCGTTCCAGGTTGCGCGCCACGTCTTCGATCGCTTCACGACGGCCGAGTTGTACCATATCGGAGGAGAGGTTGATGGGATGCCCTCCCAATTCATTGATCGCGGCCTCAAAGGTGATGCGGGTGCGCAGCGATGGTTTTTCAAAAATCAAGACGCCGGTTTTGTTTTTGAGCACCGGCGGATCGCTCACGAGGCGGCCTTTTTTAAGATCAGCCGCACGCGCCAGAAGTCCCTGGATTTCATCGGGCGTCCAGTCGAGCATGGTGATAAGATCTTTATGCGAGGCACTCATAGCGTTGGTCCACGATAGTAGTCGCCGGCGAAAAAGCGCTGGGAGGTTGAAAATCCGCCTGCGCATCTATGAAATAAACGAATAAAATACATTGTTTGTGCTGATAATGGGCAAGTATTATCCGCAGCAATCGCACTGCGGAAAAACCCCATGCAGAGATCTGTTTGTATTGGCGGTCCGCGGTTTTTTTATTATATTGAAGGAGATCATAAACTGTGCGAAGGCCGCACCCATTGTTCGCCACCTTTATAGAGGAAGGAGAAGATAAAAGCGGAAGCCGCCGCAAATTAAGCGCATAAGGAATTGCGAAATCCAATGGAATGTCGGCGCCGGGAATTATAATCGTTCCCAAGATTTCTTAAGGAGGCGTTCACGTGGAAATCACCGAAGTCCGCATCAACCTGAGAAACGAAGTGAAATTAAAAGCTTTTGCCAGCATCACGTTTGATGACAGCTTTGTGGTCCGCGGTTTGAAAGTGATAAACGGTTCCGATGGATATTTTGTTTCCATGCCCAGCAGGAAACACAAGGATGGGATGTACCATGATATCGCCCATCCGATTACCAATGAAATGCGCAAACGCATTGAAGATAAAGTTTTGGATGCTTTTGAGCAGGAGCTCAACAAAGCCGGCGTTGCGGAAAACAAAACGCCGGCGCATCAGACCGCCCTGGAAGCGGATGGTTGATTGCTGACGCTGCAATGTTCGGAAGTACGGGGACACCCGCCGGCAGCAGCGGGTGTCCCCGGACCCTATCCTGCGGTTTTCCCGCATCCTGCCCGGGGAAAATAGTATATTTAACGTTTTCCGAAATTTGCTGGGGCGTCGGCAAGTGGCAAGCCTGCAGGTTTTGGTCCTGCCATTCGGAGGTTCGAATCCTTCCGCCCCAGCCATAGACGGCATTTTGCTTCGGATCGCGGGGCGCCTCGCCCGGAATGGGCGGTCCCGCGGGCGCCGATGCGGGCAATCGGACATCAATGCAAGGGAGTTGTTATGGATATCGTCAAGCTTCAAGGATATGCGCGTCCCGGCAGCGGCAAGAAATACACCATCAAAGCCCGCATGCGGGGCCGCATCCCGGCGGTCTATTACGGCCGCAACATGAAGAACCAGAACATCGAAATTGACGCACGCGAATTCGCCGCCCTGGCGCGCGCCAGGAAGACGACGCACCTTATCAACCTGCAGCTGGAGGGCGCCGCCGAATCCATCGCCGTCATCAAGGAGACCCAGCGCGACGTGCTGCGCGACGGCGTGTATCTGCATGTTGATTTCCAGCATGTCAATATGAACGAAAAAATCGTGGTGAATGTTCCCGTCGAAGTGACGGGCCTTCCCATCGGGGTCAAGGAGGAGGGCGGCGTGCTCGGTCATCCGTACAAGCGGATCGCCGTCGAGTGCCTTCCGATGGACATTCCGGAAAAAATCCTCCTCGATGTTTCGGCGCTGCATATCGGGGAATCCATCCATGTCAAGGATGTCAGGGTCGAAAAGGCCGTCATCAAGGAATCGCCGGATGTCGTTCTCGCCGTGGTTACGCATCCCACGAAGGAAGAGGCGCCCATTGCGGCGGCCGCCGTTGAAGGCGTCGAAGGCGCCGTGCCCGCTGAAGGGGCGGTTCCAGCCGAAGGCGCTGCCGCGGCTCCCGCCGCGGACGGCAAGGAAGCCGCGGGCAAGGACGGCAAGGCCCCTGCCACGGGCAAGGATGCTGCCGGCAAGGATGCCAAGGCCGGCGCGGCCAAAGATGCCAAAGCCGCACCCGCCGGCAAAGAATCAAGAAAACCGGGCGGAGACAAGAAATAAACCGCGTCGATCTCAATGGGGACGGCGCGGATGCTTATTCGCAAGCTCTTTGAAATCTTTTCGCACACGCGATTGCCGAAGAACGCCGGATGGATAATCGTCGGCATCGGCAATCCGGGACCGCGCTATGAACAGACGCGGCATAATGCCGGATTCATGGTTGCTGAAGCGCTGGAAAAGCAGCTTGCCCGGCCTACGCGGCGCCGTCTGGCCGGCTCAATGGTGGCCTTCGGCGAATTGCCGGGCATCGGCATGATCATCACCGCCAGGCCGCTCATGTATGTCAATCGATCGGGCGAGGCGGTGGCGGCATTGCTGTCCGCCGCAAAGCTGGTCGCCAGCCGGTGCCTTGTTGTTGCTGATGATTTTCATCTCCCGATAGGCAAGCTGCGGTTCCGACGCAACGGGTCCGACGGCGGCCACAACGGACTCAAATCGATCATCGCCGCCATCGGCCAGGATTTCCCGCGCCTCCGCATAGGAACCGGCCCGCTGCCGCCCGGGACCGATAGCATCGAATTCGTGCTGGGCCGTTTTACCGAACAGGAACTGTCCATCATGCAATCGGCGGCGGCCGCCGCGGCGCAGGCAATCCGCATGGTGTGCGAAAAGGGAATTGATCCGGCAATGAACGCTTATAACTGACGCGTGGCGCGCGTTCGGAATATATCGATGTGAAAAGATCGGGCATTCCCCCCGCGTCCATTCTCTCAAACCACCTGCCGTGCGGCAAACGCCTGTTTCGCGGCACGGCTCTCATCCAGAGGAGGTTTCTTTTGGTACGACCTTACGAGACCATGGTTCTTTTCGACGGCACGCTTACCGACGAGATGCTGAAACAGGAGCAGGCGAAAGTCGAATCGCTCCTCAAGCAGATTGCCGATTTCGAAAAAGCCGAGGTATGGGGCAAGATGCCCATGGCCTATGAGATCCGCAAGAAACGTTCGGGTTGTTATTGCCTGTTTTCATACAAGGGAGAGGGCAACATCGCGTCGAAGCTTGAGCACGAATTCAAACTCAATCCGGCGATTCTCCGATCGATTTCCGTTGTTCGCAATACCAAGGCGCCCGCCGGTCTGATCGACCCGGACAAGGACCTGGCTCTTTCGACGGATGAAGCTAAAGTTCAGGAGGATGTCAATGAATAAACGTGGACGGATACGCATAAAGAGGACCTGTTTTTTTTGCGAGCATAAGTTCGAGCCGGATTTCAAGAATTATAAAATACTGCGCAAGTACGTTACCGAGCGCGGCAAAATTCTGCCCCGGCGCATCACCTCCACCTGCGGAAAGCACCAGCGCCGCGTCGCCATGGCGGTCAAACGCGCGCGGCATATGGCATTGCTGCCGTTCGTGGCGGAGAACATCAGCCGATAGCACCACCTGCCGTCCGCACCCGGCGTTCGCGCGCGGCGGCGCATCACTACGTCCGCAGGAGCATTACGCAATGAAAGTCATTCTGAAAAAAGACCACGGAAAACTCGGCACGATCATGAATGTAGTGTCTGTCAAGGACGGCTATGCACGCAATTTTCTTTTTCCGCGCGGGATTGCCGTGCCGGCCACCGACGGCAATCTGAAATCGCTTGCCGAAGCGCAGCAGATTTCGCAGAAACGGGAAGAGAAGAAGCTCAAGGAAGCGCGCCAGCTGGCGAAGAAGATTGAGAACGTTCCCTGCACCATCCCGGCCCGCGTCAGCGAAGAAGACAAGCTCTTCGGCTCGGTGGGCATGCAGGAGATCGCCGACTTCCTGAAAAAGGAAGGCTTCGAAATCGAGCGCAGCGCGGTGGAACTTGAGGAACCCATCAAGCAGCTGGGCGTGTACAATATTAAAATCAATTTGTATAAAGATGTCGCGGCCAAGCTCAAGGTATGGGTAGTCAAGGACGATAAAGCATAGCCGCGCATCGAGACCAAACATTGAACCGGGACTTCGCATGCATTGTGAAGGTTGTTATGTGGCGCTGGTCACGCCGTTTCATGATGACGGCACGGTCAACGAACAGGGCCTGCGCGACAACATAGAATTTCTCCTCGAACGGGGCGTCGCGGGCATTGTGCCGTGCGGCACCACCGGCGAATCGGCCACGCTGTCGTGGGAAGAGCACAACCATGTGGTCGATATCGCGCTGGATCAGGTGCGCGGGCGCGTTCAGGTGATCGCCGGCGCGGGCTCCAATAACACCATCGAGTCCATCCAGGCGGCCCGGCACGCCCGTGACAATAAAGCCGACGCCATCCTGTGCATCACGCCCTATTACAACCGGCCTACGCAGGAAGGGCTCTACCAGCACTATCGGGCCATAGCCACGAAAGTCGATATTCCGGTCGTGGTGTACAACGTCCCCAGCCGCACCGGCGTCAACCTGCTGCCCGAGACGCTTGAGCGCCTGTGCAAATTCAAAAATGTCGTGGCTGTCAAGGAAGCCAGCGGCGACATCCTTCAGATCTCCGAAATCCACCGCCGGTGCGGCGACCGCCTTGCCGTGCTGTCGGGTGACGACGCCCTTACCCTGCCCGTGCTGGCCTGCGGCGGTCTGGGCGTTATATCCGTGGTCGCCAACATCGTGCCCGAAAAAATGGCGCGGCTGATCGCGAGCTACCGGGGCGGGAACGCCGCCGAAGCGTTGCGCCTGCACGAGGAGCTTATGCCGTTGTGTAAATCGATGTTCATCGAAACGAACCCGATTCCGGTCAAGACGGCCATGCACCACCTGGGCATGGCGGCCGGGCCGCTGCGGTTGCCGCTGGTGGCCATGAACGCGGACAATAAAAAGAGGCTTCTCGCCGTAGTAGAACAAAGCGGTCTCAAACCCCGCCAGTAGGTTTTTGTGCCTAAAATCAAGATTATCATCGTTGGCGCTCTTGGCAGGATGGGACGCGAAATCGCCTCCATTGCCGTCGAGGACCCCGACATCACGATCGCGGGCTGCACCGAGGCCATCGCGCACCCCGGCGCGGGCGGGGATTACGGCTCCCAGGCCGGTCTGCGGATCAAGGACATCACGGTTTCAACCGATCTTTCGTCGCTGCCGCTCGGTGAATCGGTATGCATCAATTTTTCATCGCCGGAAGCCATTGACGGGTTTATTGACGTTCTCGGAAAAAGGCGCACGCGTCTGGTCCTGGGCACCACGGGCCTTTCCGCTGCCGCACAGCAGCGGGTCCGCGCTCTCGCGGAGCGGATCCCGGTCGTATTCAGCCCCAACATGAGCCAGGGCGTCAACCTTCTGTTCCATCTGACAAAGCTGGTTGCATCAAAGCTCAAGGACGCGTTCGATATTGAGATCATCGAAGCACATCATCGCTACAAAAAAGATGCACCGAGCGGAACGGCGCGCCGGCTGGGCGAGATCATTGCCGCCGAACTCGGCACCTCGTACGATGCCGCCGTGAAAAACGGCCGCGCCGGCATGCCCGGCGAGCGTACCGGCAATGAAATCGGCATGCATGCGATCCGCGGCGGCGATATCGTAGGCGATCATACCGTGCTCTTTGCCGGCATCGGCGAACGCGTCGAGTTACGGCACATGGCGCACAGCAGGCGCACCTTTGCGGCCGGCGCGCTTGCCGCGGCACGATGGCTGTGGCGGCGTACGCCCGGGCTTTATTCCATGCACGATGTGCTTGGACTGTAGCTCCACCCCCCGGAGATCGGGATGAAATATCTCGTTTATGCAGCATGCCGATGGGCCGTTGCCGCGGGATGCCTCCTGTCGTTTGCTGCGATGCCCTCGCACGGCGCCCGCGCGCCATGGGCCCTGCCCGCGACGGTTGCGGTCGGTCAGGCCGACAGCGTCGATGAGATCGCAGGCGCGCCCGCCGCCGATACCTCATCGCGCGCCACCGGCGGGGCCGGACTCACCGCGGACAAAATTAACCGTTTGAAAGCCGCCTCATCCAACGAAGAGCTGCTGATTGACGAAGAGGAAATAGCGGGCGGCCCGCGCGATACCGCCGCGGCCGCACCAGCGGCCGCCCGGGACACGGCGGTCGCGCCGCGCCGCGCCGAATCTCCGACGCCCGCGGCCGATTCCACGCGGCGGGCGGCAGTGCCTCCGCCCGCCGCTCCGGTGACCGCATCCGCACCCGCGACCGCGGCCCCTCCCCCCGCCGGGGCCGCGACCATCGAGCGGCCCGGCCAGATCAATTTCGCGGAAAACCTCAAGAACTACCGTTCGCCCAAGCTGGCCATGCTCCTGTCGGCGATCATTCCCGGGCTGGGCCAGGCATATGTCAAGGAATACTGGCAGACCGGCGTCTTTGTCGCCGTTGAAGCGGCGATCATCGGCGCAAGCCTCTTTCAGGTTAAAAAGGGCGCCGATCAGTTTACGCATGCCAAACAGTTCGCCGTTGATAATTATGATACCCTGAAGTTCGTGGATTTCTATAACACGCTGGTCCAAGGCGTGTGGCGGTATTTCGCGGCCAGCAACGATACGTTCACTATAGACAGCGCCCGCGCCAAGGTGAACCGGGATATTTTTTATCTGGAAAGTCCGCTGGATACCATGCGCCGGCAGTATTCGCGCCGCGGTTCCAACAGCTCCTTTTACAGCACGATAACGCGCAACGAGTTCCTGCAGGGATGGGACGGCTGCATGCCGCCGCTCTCCGCCGACGCGCAACAGCAGAAGTGGCTGAATGAACTGCAGACCGGAAGCACGGCGATCGATTCGAATTTCATGACGTCCGGGGACACGGTGTATATAACCAGCATCAGTACCTTGACGGGAGAAGACAGTCTCCCCATCAAATTCGACCGGATCATCGCGGGCAAAACGCCCAGCCTCAAAAACGATACGAAGAAGTTCGGCTACAGCGCCAAGTACGACAAATACGAAGACATGCTCGCCGCAAAAGACGCCTATTACAGCACGGCCCGGAATATTCTGTTTGCCCTGCTTGTCAACCATATCGTGAGCGCCATCGACGCCGGCATCATGGCCAAGGCCTATAATGACCGGCAGCTGGGTAAGGAGAGCTTCTGGCAGCATATACGGCTGGAAGGGCTTCTGGCGTCCGACGGCCGGGGCGGATGGCAGCCGGGCTGCGGGATGCAGATACGCTTTTAACCGGGGACCTGCGGATGCGTGGACGCCATCCTTTGCAGAAGGGAAAGCCTTTCATCATGGCCTGCGCCGCCTTTCTGGCGGGCGCGGTCGTTTGCGGCGCGCAGATTGCCGTGGAAGATTCGGTTGTCACCGACAGCATCGACATTTTTGCCGCCAAAGAAACTACAAAGCCCGGCGCCCTTGCCAGGCTTTCGTCGATCGTGCTGCCCGGCCTGGGGCATGAGCTTATCGGTCGCGCCGACCGGGCCGCGATTTTCTTTGCCCTGGAGGCGTCGTGTATCGCCGGCATGGCATGGAGCGAACGCTCGTCCCGCGTGCTGTTCGATAATGCCCGCACCGTTGCGGCGGCGCATGCCGGCGTCCGCAGCAATGAAGGCGGCGACAATTTCTGGCATACCATCGGGCTCTATCAAGATGCCGATGAGTACAACCGATATCTCGAGTACAACCGTACCGCCGATATCTCCAGGCATAAGTTCGTGGCCGACAGCGTGCAGTGGCGGTGGGATGATGCATCCAGCCGCAAGGAGTATAACAACCTTCGCACCGCCGCGGACCGGTTCCACCTTGCCGCCACCTTCTTCATTGCCGCCATGGTGGTCGACAGGGTGGCGGCGTTTCTTGACACGCGCGCCTTGACGCGCGATACGGGCCTGCGCGGCGCATCGCTTGACATGCGCATTGTCCCTTTCGTCGCGGCCCGCGGAAATCCCGGCCTGGCCCTCGCGGTGAATTTCTGATTCTTTCCCGCCGCCTTCGCGAACCGCAAATCCCTTGTATTCATGCATTTTGTATAGTATTTTCAGGATAACCACCATATCTTGTGGTAACGGTCACCGCTTGAGCCGGTCGGAATGTTCGTTTTTCATAAGGGAGCAGCCATGAAATGCCCATATTGCGGACATGAGGAAGACAAGGTCGTCGATTCCAGATCGAGCAAGGAAGGACGCGCGATCCGGCGGCGGCGCGAATGCCTGAAGTGCGAAAAACGTTTCACCACATATGAATATATCGAGACCGCCCCGCTCATGATCGTGAAGAACGACCAGCGCCGCGAGCCGTTTGACCGGCAGAAACTTTCCCAAGGAATCGAAATAGCCTGCCGCAAAAGGCCGGTAAGCAAAAAGCAGATTGAAAACATCGTCGACCGCATCGCCGAGCACATCGAAAAGCTTTCCCGCCTGGAGGTGCCCAGCGCCGAAGTCGGCAAGCTGGTCATGGACGAATTATTCGCACTGGATGAAGTCGCCTATATCCGTTTCGCCTCGGTGTACCGCAAATTCAAGCATAAAGACGAGTTTATCGAAGAGGTCAAGGAGATGGACAGCCGGCACAAGGAAGAATAGCCCCTGAGGGCGATCCGTCGCAGAACCGCCGCGGATTCGGAAATCCCCTGGTGCAAACGGATGGGCGCGCGAGAAAACCGGCTTTAGCGGATCTCGATAATGCTTGCGCCGGCGTTGTCGGAGAAATCTTCCTTAAAGTAATGATAGCCCTGGTCGTCGTCGGAATAGAGGTCCAACGCTTCTTTGCCGAAGAATTCCTTGAGCGCCGCATCACGGTCGGCGGCTTCGATGATCTGGTGGCGAAGCTGCTTTTCGGCGGCGAGGGCGACGAACGCGATAGAATATTTGGGCATGCGCAGAATCTCCTGAGAGTGTAGGGCTGTTGATAACGATAGGATAAAATAAATTATTCGTATCCCCCCGTGGAATAAAAAAGCAGATTTAAGGAACCGGGCGTTTATAGGACTGGCAATGCGGTTCTGGGTGATGTTCTGCGCCGCGGCGGCCTCATGCGGCGCCGCCGGCTCGCAGCAGATGTCGGTAAGCGCAAAGGTAAAGGAGCTGCTGTCGGCGCAGCGATATGCGCCGGCCGATGCAGGCATCCTGGTCCGCGATCTGACCGCTGATTCGACGATTGTTTCTGTGAATGCCGACAGCCTGCTTAATCCAGCATCGGTCAGCAAACTGGTGACTGGTGCGGCAGCGCTTGAGCGGCTCGGCGCGGCCTATTCGTTTACCACATCGCTTTTTGCCGGCGGTCCGTTCAGCCGCGATTCCGGCGTGCTTGCAGGTGATCTCTATGTGAAAGGCACCGGCGATCCGGGCATGGTGGTGGAGCGGCTCTGGCTTTTAGTGCAGCATATGCTGCAGGCCGGCATTCGCACCATCCGGGGAAATCTGGTGCTGGATGATTTTTATTTTGATTCGCTGGCGGCCGGGCCGGGATTCGGCGAAGATGGCTCAAGCCGCGCATACGATGCGCCTGTTGGCGCGCTGTCGGCCAGTTTCAATTCGGTGGCCGTGGTCGTGCGTCCCGGCGATACGGTCGGTTCGCCGGTCGGCGTTTCTCTTTTTCCTAAAATCAAGAATGTCCGTATCGAATGCAGCGCCACCACCGCCGGCGCAAACGGAAAAACCACGGTAGACGCCGCGACGGACGACCGGAACGGCACGGTCGTGATCCGGGTCACGGGCACGATGCGCTTGGGCGACCGGCCCAGGGAGTTGTATCGCAAGGCATTCCGCCCGCGGGAGAACTTCGGCGATGCGTTCATGGCGTTGCTTTCCGAGAATGGCATCCGCCTGACCGGTTCCGCGCGCCACGGCCGCACGCCTGACTCGCTCATGCGCGACACGCTGGTCGCTTTCCCATCGCAACCATTGCTCGAATTCGTGCGCGCCATGTTCAAATGGTCCAGCAACTTTTCCGCGGAGATGATTTTCAAGGCGCTGGCCGCGGCCGATTCTCAGACAGGAACATGGGACAACGGAAGCAGGACCATGGCGGCCTGGTGGAAGAGCGCCGGCCTGCCCGGCGCACCGGCCATAAAAAACGGCTCGGGCATGGGCGCCAACACCAATCGATATTCCCCGGTGCAGCTGGTGGCCCTGCTTGCGCATGTCTGGAACCGGCGCGATTACCTGCCCGATTATCTTTCTGCTCTGTCAATATCCGGCGTGGATGGAACACTCCAATCCCGTTTCAGCAATTCCCCGCTCAAAGGGATCGTGCGTGGAAAAACGGGTACGCTGAACGATATCGGCGTCAGTACGCTGGCCGGCTATGTGTTGCTGCCGGACCGCACACTGGCGTTTGCCGTCCTGCTGCGAAACCCGAAGGCCGCGCAGACAACCCAGTGGATGGTGCAGGAAAAAGTGCTGGAGATGGCGGCGGGAGTGCGTTGATATGCCTGGCGTCCTACCGGGGACGCGACGCGAAATACAATGCCCCACAAATAAAGGGACATGCGGCCGGGCCGCATGTCCCTTTATTCTGCATTCCGGGAGCGGGATCTACTTGACGAACGATTTTCCGTCCGTGATCTGGCCGTTCTCATACGTCACATCGGACTGAAGCGAGCCCTTCTCGCTCCACATCCGGCGCGTGCCGTCGTAATTGCCGTCTTTGTTCGTCCCCTCCTCCTGCTTTTTCCCATTCTCCCAATAGGTGGCATAGGGGCCGTTGGGCGCGCCGTTCCCATAGGCCACCTCTTCCTGAAGGTTGCCGTTGGCATACCATTTTTTTGACGGGCCGCTGAGTTCGCCATTCATGTAGGTTGCCAGCGTTTTGGGCTTGCCATCGGGGAAATAGGAGATGTCCTCTCCGTCTTTTTTTCCGTTTTTATATGTGACTTCCGCGGCTTTGGCGCCGTCTTCCCGATAGGTAATTGAAGGGCCTTCGGCCTGCCCATTGATATAATTAATTTCGCTTTTTACCTTGCCGTTATCATACCAGGAGATGTCTTTGCCCACCAGTTGATTGAGGCTGTAAGCCGCCTGACGCTGCTTCTGCCCGTTGGGATAAAAGACGGCCAGCACGCTGTCTTTTTTGCCTTCTTTGAAATACTGCTCGGATTGGAGCTTCCCATCTGGAAAGTAAAACTTCGTAGCGAGAATATTGCTTTCGGACCCGGCAAAGGTGATGACTTTCTTTTTAGCGCCGTTCGGGTGCGTCTCAGCCACTTTTTCCTGGATTGCCGGCGAGCAGCCGGCAAGACCGGCGATGATGGCGGCAATGGTTATGCGCTTCAGGAACTGCATACGGCTCTCCTTGAATGGGGTTGTTGAAAGTCCGCTCTATAATATGTGTTGTGAAGGGAAATGCTGTCAACCATTTCCGCCGGCTTTTTTTTCAAGGCGGATTATATTTTATGAACCTATCGAGATCAATATATAATCCCGCACCCACTCAACGTCGGAGGAACCATCATGGCAAAAGAAACCGTTGTATCAAAAATCACATTGAAAGGCCGGGAGATACTCTCGTCATATGCCAATTTCACGCTCGAAGGCGTCATGACCGCCCGGGTGATGCGCGGCAAGGACGCCTGGACCATCGAAGAACGCAACGGCATCGCCAAGGGGACTTCGGACGGCGAGAACGAAGCGATCTATATCCCGAATGATAAGGCCATCGAATCCATCGCCCGGAACATCGTTCCGCTGCTGCCAAAGAAGGTCGTTATTCAAAAGCCGGCGGACATTCTGAAAGCGGTGGAGGAATTTGATCTTAAACTGGTCAGGAACGCGGGGCCCAATAAGAAAAACTGGGGCGGCAACGCCTGTCTGGCTTCGTCCACGGCTTTTTTCCAGACGCTGCTCAAGGCATCGGGGTATAAGCCGTGGGAGTTGTTGCCTAAAAAGAAGATCACGACATTCTACATGCCCAACATCGCCTTCAACATGGTGTGCGGCGGCGAGCATGTGCCGGGCACCAAACAGGACATCCAGGAGATGTTCTTTTTCGCCATGAACGAAAAGTCGGTCAAGGGCGTCTTTTCCACGGGGACGAAATTCTTCCGCCAGTTCGAAAAAAACCTGGTGCGCGACGGGCTCCCCACGGGCACGGCCAAGGAGCGCGGCTTTGTCTTTCCTGTCAAGGACAATTATGAAGGGCTCAACCGCATCAAAGAGTGCGCGGGACAACTGGGATTGGGCGCGTCGGATTACGCCATCGGTACGGACAACGCCTTTTCCGAGATCCAGAAGGGCGAGGGCCTTGCCGAACAGGGACTTTACGAGATGCGTTTCTCCGGGCTGGGCCGCAAAACACGCGAGGAGCTCATTGATTTCGACGGCACTATCGTGAACAGCGCCGACAACTTCGTGACCATGGAAGACCCGGGTTCCGAAAACGACCTCGCGGCCCACAAGCTCATGAATGCGAAATTCGGCGACCGCGTGCAGATCGTGCTGGATGATATCGCCGTGACGCAGATGCGGTTTATCATCCCCTTCCTGTGCGCGCCGGAACGCAAGGACCGCGGCGGGAATTCGGTGCTCATCAAGCTCAACCAGGCGGGCACCTTTACGGAAACCCGCCTTGCGTCCGAAATCGTCCTGGGTCTGGCGGACATTGCGGCGGTGCGGGCCTTTTTAGAGGCGCGCGGGGACCTGCAGCGGGTACTTGACGATTGCGCAAAACTCGGCGTGGGCAGCCTGGAACAGGCGCTGGAAAACATCAGGAAGGGCGGTTTCACCGCCTTCTTTTCGCATCGGTCAACAGAGGGGTCGTCCGAATTCCTTCCTTACATGCCGTTGCTGTACGGCGGCATGTCCCGCAAGCTGTGGTTCAAGGCCGGCGCGCCCAACGGCGAACGCAATCTGCAGAACTACAACCCGCTTATCCGCGCCGAAGAGGAGATGCTTGCCGCGGGCATCAAGACCGTGGTGGCGGGGTTCGCCGGTCTGCCGAGCGGCGTGACGGTCCCGGCCGCGGCGAAATAGCCGGTTCGGCCGGCTATCCGCATGATGACTGAACGGGGGGCCGCGTGGCCCCCCGTTATTTTAGGGGGCTGGATTCATGTTCTGATTTTCACGTATTTTAATGGAGAATTTTCCGGAGGGTTTACATGTTCAAAGTTGGATTTGTCGGATGGCGGGGCATGGTGGGTTCCGTGCTCATGGAACGTATGAAGGCTGAAGGCGACTTCAGCGGCTACGAATCATTTTTCTTTTCCACCTCGCAGGCGGGGCAATCCGGACCTGATGTAGGATCCGGGAAGCAGCCATTGGGCGATGCCAAGAGCCTCCCGGCGCTCGCGGCCATGGACATAATCGTCACCTGTCAAGGCGGCGACTATACCTCCGCGGTATACCCCGCGTTGCGCAACGCCGGATGGCAGGGCTATTGGCTCGATGCGGCCTCCGCCCTGCGCATGAAGGACCATGCGATCATCGTGCTGGACCCGGTCAACCTCAAGGTCATCAAAAAGGGCCTGAAAGCGGGCGTCAAGGACTATATCGGCGGCAACTGCACCGTGAGCCTCATGCTCATGGCGCTGCACGGTCTTTTCAAAAAGAAAATGGTGGAGTGGCTTTCCACCATGACCTATCAGGCCGCCTCGGGCGCGGGCGCCAAAAACATGATCGAACTGATCGCCCAGTGGGCCGGCGTGGTGGGGGCCGTGCGTCCGATACTTGACAATACGGCATCAACCGCGCTGGGCCTCGACGCCGCGGTGACCGCGAAACTGCGCAGCGGTACATTGCCGATCGACAATTTCGGCGCGCCGCTGTCGGCCAGCCTTATACCATGGATCGACAAGCCGGTTGAGGCCGGCCAGACCCGCGAGGAGTGGAAAGGCGTCGCCGAAACCAATAAAATTCTGGGAACGACCAAGACTATTCTGGTGGACGGCATCTGCGTGCGCGTGGGCGCCATGCGCTGCCACAGCCAGGGCCTGACCATCAAGCTCAAAAAGGATGTGCCGCTTGATGAGTTGACCGGCATCATCGCATCGGCGAACGAATGGGTGAAGGTGGTGCCCAATACCAAAGAGGCGACTCTCAAGGACCTTTCGCCGGCCGCGGTATCGGGTACGCTTTCGGTGCCCATCGGCCGCATCCATAAAATGAACCTGGGACCCAAATATCTTACGGCCTTTACCGTGGGCGACCAGCTTTTATGGGGCGCGGCGGAACCGATCCGGCGCATTCTGCGGATAGTGCTCGATTACCTCGACTGACCGGCGCCGGAAATCCCGCATCATAAGCCCGCCGCCTCGTGCGCGAAGCGCCTCGGCGAACGATGCGGTTAACCTGCCTTTGCCGCGCCTTTACCAAATAGTAAGATTCCACACATGACCTTTGAGGGATTTCGTGGTTGTTTGCGGGCCGGCAAAGGTCATGGTTGACGGCTTGTTATAGCTCTTCGGGTTCTTCTTCTGGTAATCCCAACTGCAAATGAGGATGCAATTGACGATCTTGATAAACAACATTACTTAATGTGTCGAGAGGCTCGTTCTATTCCTTTGGTTTCGATATCATCTCCCAAAACGAGTTCGGCGACAAAACAGTTATTCCAGCCCACCCAGAAACGGCCTTCAAATGCTTGTCGCCACTCACAATGATAGTAACCTTCGCCGCGACCGCAGCTGAAATGAACTTGTCATCTTTCGGGTCAGCGCAGACTGGCTCTTTCAGCAAAATCGAGAAGGTTAGTTCAGAGGCAGCGACTATGGAATCCAAGATCACCATTGCCCGGGTGACTGAGTATTGTACTCCAACTCGCTTAACAACATCCGTGTACTCATTGAGAATTTCATGGGAAATGACATTTGCAAATATTCTCTTTTGTCCATACTCAATGATCTTTCGAGGTATTCCTCCGAAGAAGATCCCTGAAACGACAACGTTTGTGTCCAAGATTGCTTTCATTTGCCAACTCGAACATCCCTAATGATTCGATTCAGATCGGATCTCTTGAGCCCTGCCGCCTTTGCTTGCCGTTGGGCCTCATCAAGCATGTCGGTGAACTCCTCGAATGCAGGTGGCGAAATCGTCTTGAGAATGACCGCATCACCCCTTCCAATGACAACAAATTGGTCTCCAGTCTTCAGGTTCAGCGATTTTCGAACATCCTCCGGGATGACGACTTGGCCTTTTGAGGACATTTTGGTTGTTGCCAGTAGGCTCATTTATGACTCCTTTGTTGGATCTTACCAGTAAGATAGTTAAGTGCGGTGAGATAGTCAAGTCTGAGTCCTGTTTTTCCACCACCCTCCTCAATCTCCGTCGTGTGGTTCAAAGGTCGAATGTAGTTTCGTACTAATCTCCGCAATCAGAACTATTGATGTTGGCCAAAATTGCCTTTTGCCCAAAGCAAAGGATGGCCGCTCTGGCGGGCATTCGTCGCGGAAAGGCAATAGCGGCGCCTTCGGAATGACGAGCAGCGAGCCTTGCATGCTGTGGAGCGGCAGCGGGGATTTCCGGACCGAAAGTCAGGGCAAAAGGCAACTTCAGCCAACAGCCCCATGGCGGCTGCGCAAAGCCTTCGCCCAAACGGGGACGCGCGGTCCGCTGGCGGGAGACGCCGGCGTGCGCACCCGTAAAGCCGGTAAAAACCGAAGACAATCGAACCCCGGCTTTACCGCTGCGCACGTCCGCGCCCCCGTCCCGCGGCCGGCTATCTTTGATTGGTGGAAGAGGAATCATATATTTCAAAGCTGGCCGCCCCGCTTCGCCATTGGGGCGGCCGTTGAGACTCCCCGCAAGAACGGCGGAGCCGGAACCTACCACTGAACTTCAGTCTTGCCAAGGGAGAATAATCAAGGTTGTCTCGATACGTCAAAGATAGGTGAAACGCATTATGACAAGCAAGCCTGAATCGTCGAGACGTCGCAGATCTACTCAATTTCGGCGCTTCGGCTCCTCAGATGCTCCGTGAACTGAGCCTTGGAAATCCGTCTGGTGACCAAGTCGAGCGTTCTGTCGGCAAGCTCCTCATTGTACGACTCAGTAACCTCGTAGCCGTTCATGAACAGAAATGTCAGTGCTGAAGCCAGGGCGGTCCTCTTGTTCCCGTCGACAAACGAGTGGTTCAGGGCGATCGAGTTGACGTAAGGTGCGGCCATCTCGAAAATGTCCATGACATATTCGCCGCCGAAAGACGCCTGGGGAGCCGCGACTGCGGACTCAAGAGTCCTCAGGTCACGGATACCGGCAAGTCCACCGGCTGCCTCAATTTCCTGGTCGTGAATCTCGATGACCTCGGAAATAGCAAGAAAACGTGGTTCGTCGGTCATTTCGCCAATTTTTTGAGTGACTTGCGGTGTCTTTGGGAAATAGCTCGATAAACCTCACTCGCGGACAATGGCCTCAAGAATAGCCCGCCCTTTTCCTGCGTGACTTCGAATGAAGCGTCTTCGTCAATCTTCAGAAGGTCGAGAATAGGTCGGTCGAGAACAATTCCTCGACTGTTGCCGATTCGTTGGAGATGTTTGATCATTGGGACCTCCATGGTAAGAACTGCGTTCTTACTCAAATATACCCGATCCATCGAGAGAATGCAACAGGGAAGCCGAAGAAAGGAACCAAAGAAGCAGTGGGGAAGTACGCCCGAAACTCTATTCAGTCAGGTCAATCGTCAAGGACTTAGACCCTGGATTTTCCTCTCAACGATAACGTTAAGCCGCTGGCGTTAAGTGCGCCGTAAAGTCTTTTCTCTTAGGTTCCCGTTCGCACTTTGGGCCTTCTGAAGAATTGAAGAAAACCTAAGCTGGCGCATAGCCAGTCAGTGCTTGAACGACATGTTAGTTGCTCTTATTTGTTTTGATCCAATACCTTCTTACCATTTTATTAGTTCGTTTGGAAATTTGCTCATTCTCAAAAAAGCCTGAATTCTTTTCGATTATCCTTTTTGATCCAACGTTATCAAGTTCGCAAGTCACCAGCACTTTGTCAACATTTCTTTCATATAAAATTTCCAACATTTTATTCAGGATTATATTTCCATATCCATTTCGGCGATAGCTTGGTCGGATATCAAATCCGATATGGCCGCCGTCGATTACTGTATATTCATTCAGACTTTTCCTATACCTAATTGTTCCAACTATTTCGTCATTATCATTTATCAGCCAGAAACTTTCTGTTGGGTATTCATTACAGATTTCATCTTCCATTTTTATCAAGTTAGAAACGTACTGTTCATAGCTTTCATTTTCGGTGAAATACTTGGGATATTCGATTTCATTGTGTTTTTTAAAATCGGCGACCATTTCGCAAAATGACTTTTGATATTCGAGAGTTGGCTTGATGAGTTTCATAATTTCATGGATTTCTTGTTCGCCCTAACAGGTATTATACCGCAATCTTGATATTCAGGTAATGTCCCCATATAGTTGACGTGACAGCCGGCATTATTTATACTTCCTTCAGGCCCTAAACCTGAAGGAGGAGCAATGAACGGTCTATCTG
>Ga0315279_10001642_pt1 | contig 36538 bp, 31 predicted proteins | sample YL17G06_20_MG_FD_203694 | JGI IMG/M metagenome (GOLD analysis project Ga0315279, IMG submission 203694) | Sediment microbial communities from Yellowstone Lake, YNP, Wyoming, USA - YL17G06_20 | ecosystem: Environmental > Aquatic > Freshwater > Lake > Sediment | place: USA: Wyoming | collected...
CAACGTCGGCGCGATGACGCTCCAGACCATGCTGCTCCAACACGATGGCCGGCGGATCTACGTCTTCCCTGCGTGGCCGCGGGAGTGGGACGTCGAGTTCCGGCTCCACGCGCCCGGCAACACGGCCATCGAAGGCATCTACCGCCGCGGGACGCTGGAATCGCTGTCGGTCGCGCCGGCGGACCGGACGCGGGACGTCATCGGCCTCGCGCCGCAGTAGGCGCCCGTCCGTGTCGCCGCGAGCCGAGAGGAAATGCGCCGTTGCGCCGCGGCTGGCGCCCGCCCTATCATTGAGGGCCGCACCGCCCGACCGACACGCTCAGATCGCTTCCGGAGGCATCGCCCGATGCAGACGCTCCTGCTCGTATCCCATACCCACTGGGATCGGGAATGGTACCTGACGTTCGAAGAGTACCGCACGCGCCTCGCCGCCACGTACGACGAGCTGCTCGACGTGCTGGAGACGGTCCCCGAGTTCCACTCCTTCGCCTTCGATGGCCAGACCGCGCCGGCCGAGGACTACCTGGAGGTCCGACCCGAGGCGCGGGAGCGGCTCCGGGCACAAGTCCGCGCGCGACGGCTCTTCGTCGGCCCGCTCTACGTCATCCCCGACGGGTACGCGCCGACCGGCGAGACGTGGGTGCGCAACCTCCTGCTCGGCATCGAGCGGTGCGTCGACCTCGGCGGCGAGCCGGGATACGTCTACATGGCGGAGCCGACGTCGGTCCCCGAGCAGTACCCGCAGATCATGCGGCGGTTCGGGTTCGACTCGGTCGTCTTCGGCCGCGGCCTGATGATCGACCAGCGCGATGGGTCCAGCCCGCGCGTGGCGGACGGCGAGTACTACTGGGCCGGCGCCGACGGGTCGCGCATCCTGGTCGTCCACATGCCCGCGGCGTACGACGACGGCGGCGGAAGCCGCTGCATCCTCCACTACTGCAATGCCGCGGAGGTGTTCTGGACGCCGGAGTACGATCCACTCCGCGAGCAGCCGCGCAGCGTGGACGCCGCCTCCCTCGAAGGCGCGCTGGAACGCATCCGCATCCTGCGGGAGCACCTCACGCCTATCGCCACGTGCGACATGCTGCTCCTCATGCACGGCTGCGATCACCTCCCGCCGCAGCGCGACACGCCGGACATCATCGCGACGCTCAACGCGCGGCTGAACGGAGCGAAGCTCGTGCACGGGACGTTCTCCGACTACCTCGACGCGGTGAAGCGTGCCGGCCGGGCGCACGTCGTCCGTCAGGGGGAGAGCCGCGGCCGCGGCGGCGCGATGTCCCGCGTGTGGATGCGCCGGCTTGACAGCGACGCGCAGACGCTTCTCGCGCGCTGGATGGAGCCGGCGACCGCACTCGCGTCGCGCTACGCGTCGGGCCGGCCGCTCGCGGAGCGCATTGGCGGGAACGATCTCGGCGTCGCCGACGACCCCGGCCTGCGGAAGCAGGCGTGGCGCTATCTCATCCAGAACCACGCGCACGACACGATCTGGGGCGCCTGCGTCGACGAGGTGTACGACGAGTTGCGCGTGCGGTACGCGAAGAGCCGGCAGATTGCCGAAGAGCTCGCGGGCCAAGCGCTCGCCCGCCTCGCGACGATGGTGGACACGACGTCCGTGGACGCGACGTCGGTGGACGCGACGTCGGTGGACGCGGCGTCGCTCCCGCACGGCGCGGCGGCGCGGCCGTACGTGGCGTTCAGCACGTCCGCCGACGAGCGCGAGGAGGTCGCTGAGGCGGAGTTCTGGCTGCCGCCGGACGCCGCAGGAACGCACCTCACGGTCGTGGACGACTCCGGCAGTCGCTGGCCCGCGCAGGTGATCGAGGCGCGCCGGGCCGTCCGGCGCACGGAGCGGCACTCCCGCACTGCCCGCGTCGAGCCGGTGATGGCCGTGCGCGCGCTCGTGCGGACGGCACCGCTCCCGCCGATGGGGTACCGCGCCGTGTCGGTCTCCATGGCCGACGAAGCGCCGGCGACCAACCTCGCGTGCGGCCCGACGTGGCTGGAGAACGACCATCTGCGCGTCGACGTGCGCGCCGACGGGACGTTCGACGTGACGAACCGCGCCACCGGCCGCACGTGGCGCGGGCTCAACCGCCTCGTCGACCAGGGCGACGCGGGCAACGGCTGGCGCTGGAATCGCGTCGCGCACGACCGCTTCGTCGATACCTCCCGCGCGCCGGGGACGATCGCCCTCGTCGAGCGCGGGCCCGTCCGCGCGACCATCGAGGTGCGCATCCCGTGGCGCCTGCCCGACGGCCTCACCGCCGACCGGACGCGGCGCGCGCGACGGACGCGCGTCTGCCCGCTCGTCGTCCGCGTGTCGCTCCTCGCCGGCTCCCCGCGCGTCCACGTGCGCACGACCATCGACAACCGCGCGCGGAACCATCGTCTGCGCGCCCACTTCCCGACGGGCATCCACGCGACGGTCACGCAGGCCGATGGCGCGTTCGCCGTGCACGAGCGGCCGATCTACCTCACCGATGGGCGCCCGGCGGAGAAGCGCACCGGCATCGGCTATCACCCGTCGGCGCCGGAGGAGACGGCCATGATGCACTCGTGGGTCGACGTCTCCGACGGCCGCGACGGAGTGGCGATCCTCACGCGCGGCGTGCCCCTGTACGAGGTGCAGAAGGACGACGCCGGGGCCGTCGTCTTCGCCCTCACGCTCATGCGCGCCGCCGTGGGGCACACGGTGATCCACGACCCAGACCTCACGCACGGGGCGCAGGTGCCCGGCGAGCAGGCCGCCGAGTACGCCATCCTCGTCCATCGCGGCGACTGGCTCGCCGGGGACGTGCACCGCCAGGCCGAGAGCTTCCTCGCGCCGCCGCGATTCGTGCCGACGACACGGCACGACGGGCCGTGGCCGGCATCCGGCGGCTGGCTCGATCCGCTCCCGCCGGAGATCGCGCTCACGGCGGTGAAGCGGTCCGAGGACGGTCGCGCGATCATCGTGCGGCTCGTCAACCTGCTCCGCGAACCGCGCGAGGCGACCGTCACGTTCCGCAGCCGGCCGCGCTCCGTCGCTCGGGCGAACCTCCGCGAGGAGCCCGAGGCGGCGCTCGACGTCGCGCCGGACGGAGCGGTTCGCGTCTCGTTCGCGCCGGTGGAGATCGTCACGCTGAGGGTCGAGTAGGGGCAGGCCCCCGACGTCCTGCAAGGACGCGGCCTGCCCCAATTCGCACAACCGATGTGCGATGAGAGCGGCCACGCGGAGACGCTCGTCCATACCGGGATACGGTGCCATCGCCACCGCTGCGTATCGGAATGCTCGGAGGGCCATCTCATGACCCCGAAGGAACGCGTGCACGCCGCGCTCCGGCGCGAGCCCGTGGACCGCGTGCCGATCTTCCTCTGGTTCCATCCCGGCACCGCGAAACGGCTCGCCGCGGTCCTCGAGATCCCGCCGGGGCGCGTCGCCGAGGCGATGGGCGACGACGTCCGCCAGGCATGGGTCGGGAACAACTACGCGATGGAGGGGATCACGCACGAGCGCGACGGCGAGGGACATACCGACGACTGGGGCATAGAGTGGGTGAAGTCCGGCCCGTTCAACCAGATCCGCCGCTCGCCGCTCGCCGCCGCGCCGCCGGACGAGGTCCGCCGGTACCGATATCCGTACGACCGCGTCGAGGAGCTGCTCCGGACGATGGACCCGGTGCTCGCCGTCGCGGACCGGTACTTCGTCGGCTGCGACGTGTCGCCGTGCCTGATCGAGATGGTGAGCCGGCTCCGCGGCATGGAGGGCGCGCTCCTCGACCTGGCGGCGGACCGCGACCTCGCGCGGACGATGCTCGACGCCGCGGGCGCGTTCTCGCTCGCGCTGGCGGAGGCCGCGTGCGCGCGCACGCCTCTCGACTGGCTCTGGACGGGCGACGACGTTGGCGGCCAGCTTTCGATGATCCTCAGCCCGGCGACGTGGCGGGAGCTGATCAAGCCGCACCTCGCGCGCATCTTCGCCGTCGGGAAGCGGCACGGCTTCTGGGTTGCCTACCACTCCTGCGGCGCGATCCGGCCGATCATCCCCGACCTCGTCGAGATCGGCCTCGACGTGCTCAACCCGATCCAGTGCAACTGCCCCGGCATGGACCCGTACGACCTGAAGCGCGAGTTCGGCCGCGACCTCGCCTTCATGGGCGGCCTCGACACGCAGGAGCTGATCCCGCACGGCTCGGCGGACGACGTGCGGCGCGAGACGGCGCGACTCCTGGAGTGCATGACGGCCGACGGGGGCGGCTACATCCTCGCCGCGTCGCACACCGTGCCGCCGGAGACGCCGCTCGACAACATCTTCGCGCTCTACGACGTCGCGGGCGTGAGCCGCGAGGAGATCCTCGATCGCGCGGCGGCGATCCGGGCGGACGGGTCGTAGGCCGCCGGCGCCCTCACCGGTACGCCAACTCCACGGATAGGTCGAAGTAGCGCTTGATCCCCTCGGGCGACACGTTCCAGGGAATGTGGTTGCCGACGCACATCATGTACCCGCCCGACATGCGGCCCGTCTCGACCATCGACTCCACCATCGCGCGGATCTCCGCCGGGTCGTTCCGCATGAGGACGCGGTTGTCGCCCTCGCCGGCGAGGAAGGCGTCCTTGTACCTCCGGGCGAGGGCCTTGTAGTCGGTGTACGGCTCGCTGATGATGCCGCGCGCGCCGCACGCCATGACGTCGTCGGCGAACGCGTCCATCCGGCCGTCGGACATGAACAGCACCTCCTTGCCCGCGGCCTTCACGATCCCCCAGAACTCCTCGTAGCACGGGAAGATGTACCGGCGCATCCACGTCGGGCTGCAGACCGGGCCGCGCGAGTTCACGATGTCGTCGTGGCAGAGGACGAAGTTCACCGGCAGGCGCGCGAACGACCGGAACACGCGCCGGTTGATCTCGGCGAACTCGTCCATGATCCGCGCGAACCCGGGCTCCAAGCAGATCTCGAGGAAGTTCTCCCATCCGAAGACGAGGAGCGGCCACATGAACATCGTGTTGTAGAACCCGACCATCGACGGCGCTCCCGGCTCGCCGCGGTTGCCGACCTCCTCCGGCGTGCTGCCGCGGTACCCCCGGTACACGCGCTCCTCGTCGGAGTAGTCGCGGGATTCGACGCACGGGATGTCGCGCATGTCGGCGTGCTCCAGCGGCGACCACGCGAGGCACGATTCCGGCGTCGGGAAACGCGTGCCCCAATCCCAGATGCCGCTCTCGCCGTCGCCCCAGCGGACGTGATGCCGCCCCGCGTCGTCCGTCCACGACGACCTGCCGCCGAACCGTTCCTCCGGCCGCGGGATGGGCGTGTCGTCGTCCGGGACGCCGAAGCCGAGGAACGGGTACAGCTCGACCAGCTTCTGCCGGCAGAGGCGCGGGTGCTCGTAGTGGTCGATGCCGGTGAGGTACGTCTCGGCGTCGGGGCAGGACCAGTGCTCCCAGTGGGCGATGCGTTTCGGCCCCAGGCCCATATAGCTCTCGTAGCGCGCGTCACCCATGTCGTGTGCCCTCCGGGACGGCGATCCGGTAGACGAGCGCGTCGGCGGTCCAGTCGATCGCGCCTTCGCGACGGAAGTCCTGCGCGAACAGCCGCGTCATGTGGAGGACGAGGTGCGCCGTCGCCCGGTCCTCGCGGACGTAGAAGTTCGAGAGCGTGAGGTGTGGGCTCTCGCCGGGCGCGCGGTCGTCGATGACGGCGACGGACTCGCGCACCAGGAGGCCACGCTCTCGGTCCACTTCCCCGATGATGATCGGGTACCGCGGGCTGTTGCCGGCCGGGTTGCCCGCGCAGACGTTGCCGACCCAGAAGAGGTGCCCGTCCGAGTACGGGACGAGCTGCGACATCGAGCTCGGCGAGAAGAACGGCTCGCCGTCGAGGTACGTCCAGGGTTCGGGCCGCGTCCACGTCCCGCCGCCGTCGCGCGAGCGGGCGATCCACTTGTGACCCGGCAGGTGCGGCCGCGCGTCGTTGCTGCCCCGCATGACCATGATGAGCGACCCGTCCGCGAGCTCGGCGATGGTCGGCTCGATGAGCCCGCGCGTCGTGCGGTCCGGCTCGCCGACGATCCTCTCCGACGCGGTCCACGCGATGCGTCCGTCCGCCCTCCACCGGCCGAAGAGGAGCGTGCAGTCGGTGTACGTGTATCCCGCGCCGGGGTTTCGATACTCCCCGTCGGGGCCCGCCGGCGTCACCTGGATCGGGACGAGGACTGCGCCATCCGAGCGCGTCAGTGGACGCTGGCCGGAGTCGCCGATCATCGCGCACGTCTTCCCCACCGTCACGCCCGGGAGGTGGTGGATCGCGTCGTAGCCGGCCCCCTCGTGGATGATCTGCTGGTCCACCGGAAACGTGCGCCCGCCATCCTCGGAGACGCCGTACCGCAGCGTGTACTGCCGCATCCCCTCCAGCGGGTCGTCGGTCGGGAACACGGCCTCGTTCCAGATGCAGAGGAGCCGGCCCGTGCGCCGCTCGACCTCGACGATCGCGAGCGACCGCCGGAACGTCCCTTCCGGGTGGTCGTACCGCGTCGGCACCTCGACAGCGTCGCTCCACGTCCGGCCGTTGTCGTGCGAGCGCCGCACGAACGACACGTCGAGGACGTCGCTCCGCCGCTCGTAGCCGTGGAGGCTCATGAGCTCGACGCCCGAGGCCGTCGCGTAGTAGCTCGCGCCGTGCACGGCCGTGCCGCGCTCGGGCGAGCGGACGAACACGTCGCGGGAGATCACGCGCGCCTTCATGCGGTCCTCCGGGCTCAAGGTGGCGTGCAGGACGGAAGATGATAAGATCACGGCGGATCGCAGGCGGCGCAACGGCGCCCCACGACACGCCGTTTCCCCCAGCCGATCGCGCCCGCTATGTTCCCTCTGTCCGGTGCGCCGCACGGCGACCCCGTCGCCGCATCGGGAGAACGTCCGACCGCCATGATGAGGAGCGAGGGACCATGGAACGCATAGCGCCGGGGATCTGGAGGGTGCGCCTTGGGACGCCGGAGACGGCAACGCCGGTCGCGCTCCGCCGAACCGCGATCATGGCCGATGCGCTGGCCGCGCTTGCGGAGCGCGCGGCACTTCCGGAGCGCGCGGCGCCGCCGTTCGCCGCGCAGGACATCCGCTTTCGCCTCACGAACCGCGGCTGCACGATCGAGCTGCCGCTCGACGGCAAGGAGGACGTCTACGGCTTCGGGCTGCAACTGAAGTCCCATCGACAGACCGGGAAGAAGAAGACGATCCGAGTGAACTCCGACCCGACGGTGGACACGGGCGACAGCCACGCGCCGGTCCCGTTCTACCTCTCGACGAACGGCTACGGCGTGTACGTGGACACGGCGCGGTACGCGGCCTTCTACTGCGGCACGCACGCGCGGCCGGAGACGTCGCCGCTCTCGGCATCCTCCGACGCGACCGACATCCAGAACGTCTTCCGCGAGCGCGAGGGGCGCGGTCGGCCCATGGAGATCGACGTCCCTTCGGCGCGCGGCGTGGACATCTACCTCTTCGCCGGGCCGGACATGCGCACCGCCCTCCAGCGTTACGTGCTCTTCTCCGACGGCGGCTGCCTGCCGCCTCTCTGGGGCCTCGGAATCTGGTACCGAGGGCACGCGAAGCACACCGACGACTCCGTCCTCGCCCAGGCCGTGTCCTTCCGGGAGGCCGGCGTGCCGTGCGACGTCTACGGCCTCGAACCAGGCTGGCAGACGCACTCCTACCCCTGCTCGTATGCATGGGACCAGGCCCGCTTCCGCGACCCCGACGCGTTCATCGCCCGGATGCGGGAGCTGGGCTGCCGGATCAACCTGTGGGAGCACGTCTTCGTTCATCCCGCGTCGCCGATCCACGAGGCGCTCGCGGCGTACGCGGCGGACCGCTGCGTCTGGGGCGGCCTCATCCCCGATCTCACGCTCGAACCGGCGCGCGCGGTCTTCGCCGGCTATCACGAGGACGCGCTCATCGGGAAGGGCATCGCCGGCTTCAAGCTCGACGAGTGCGACAACTCCGACTTCATCGGCCAGCCGTGGTCGTTCCCGGAGCACACGGTCTTCCCGTCGGGCATCGACGGCGAGCAGATGCACTCGCTCCTCGGCCTCCTCTACCAAGAGACGATCCACGGCATCTACCGGCGGCTGAATCGACGAACGTACAGCGCGGTGCGGTCGTCACACGCCCTCGCCGCGCCGTACCCGTTCGTGCTCTATAGCGATCTCTACGGCCATCGGGACTTCGTCCGCGGCGTCGTCAACTGCGGCTTCGGCGGCCTGCTCTGGACGCCGGAGGTGCGCGACAGCCGCTCCGTCGAGGAGCTGATGCGCCGCCTGCAGGCCGTCGTCTTCTCCCCGCAAGCGCTCGTCAACGCATGGTACATCAAGAACCCGCCGTGGCGGCAGTTCGACCGGGACCGGAACAACGCGGACGAGCTCATGCCCGGATACCAGGACGTCGAGGCGCGCGTGCGCGACCTATTCCGCGTCCGCATGAGCCTGATCCCCTACCTCTACGCCGCGTTCGCGCGGTACCGCTTCGAGGGCGTGCCGCCGTTCCGCGCCCTCGTCCTCGACTACCCCGACGATCCGATGGCTCGGGACGTGGACGACGAGTACCTCATGGGCCCGTCGCTCCTCGTGGCGCCGATCATCTCCGATCCGCGCGTTCCCGACGGTCCGGCCCGGCGAAGCGCCTACCTGCCTTCCGGCACGTGGTACTGCTTCTGGACGCACGAGCGCTACGAGGGCGGCCGTCGATACGACCTCGACGTGCCGGCGGACCGCATCCCCGTGTTCGTCAAGGGCGGCAGCATCCTCCCGCTCGCCGAGCCACTCGACCACGTCGCCGACGACGCGCGGTTCCGCATCACGGCGCACGTGTTCGACTCCGGCGATCGACCCGTCGAGCCGTTCGCCCTCTTCGACGACGACGGCGTGACCTTCGACTACGAGCGCGGCAAGTCCGCCCGCGTCGAGCTTCGCGCGACTGGCGGCGACGGCCTCGACGTCATCCGCGTCGGAGACTTCGCGCCGAGCCGCTACGAGATCGTCGGATGGAAGTACGTTCGGTAGGAGGTCGCGCAGGCGGCGACATGAGAACGGGGTCCCGGCGGCGCCGGGACCCCGTTTCGCGTTCGTGTGATGGTGATGGCTACCGAGCGAGGACCACGCGCTGCTGGCGCGTCTGTTCGCCGGCCCGAAGCAGGATGACGTATGCGCCGCTCGCGGCGGCACGGCCCTGGGCGTCGCGGCCGTCCCACGTGATCTCATGGGTCCCGGCCGCCTGAGTCCCGTTCACGAGGACGCGGACCGTCTGGCCGAGGGCATTGTACACGGCCAGATGGACGTCAGCCTGCGCCGGCAGGTCGTACGCGAGACGGGTCGCCGGGTTGAACGGGTTCGGCGCCGCGGGACGAAGCGCGAGTTCCGTCGGCAGGTTGATCCGCACGCTGGGCCTGATCGCGCCGTCGTTGAGCACGAGATCGGCACGCTCCAGGTCGGGCACGACCGTCCCGTTGAGGCGGACGGTGAAGAGATCGTGCGCGTCGGTGATGGGCTCCGCGCCGGCGAGTGCGATGCGAAGCGTCCCGCCCTCCGCCTTCCACGCCACCTGCCAGCCGTCGGCGGCAGTCACGTCCGCCACGTCGAGCGGCGTCGTCGCAGTGAGCGTGACGAGCGCCGCGTAGAGCGGATCGCCCGCCTCGAGGCGCACTGTCCAGCCGCTGCCGTCCTGCGGGATGATATCCGCGATCCGCGCCGGGCCGGCGGCGGGCTTTGCCGGCGGCGCACCCCAGTTGGCCGTCACGTCGCCCGCCAGGATCGCCGTCGCGTCGCGCACGACATCGGAACCGTCGAACCAGAAGTTGTACTCATTGTTCGCGTCGAACAGCCACATCGGCACCGGGAAGTCGGTCAGCTTGCCGACCGCGAAGCCGAGCACGTATGACGCGTCATAGGCGGTCACCCACTGGTTGCCGCTCAGGTCACCCGCCATCCGCGCCATGCCCTCGAGGTTCTGGATCTCGACCACGTCCCGGAGTATGAATGACGCGTCCATCGGCGTGATGGCCTGCGCCCTGCCGCCGCGCTTGGCTGAGGCAAACTGCAGCCCGTACTGGCCCTGCATCCGACCCGGGAACGCGTACTGCCCATTCCCGTCCGTGAGGGCGCTGTCCGTCCCAGTGTAGGTCGAAAGGTAGACCCACGCGCTGTCCACGGGCGCACCGGTGCCGTAGTAGCGGACCGTGCCCGAGATGCTCCCGAGGTGGACGAACCGCAGGGACGCCTCGGCAAGCTGTACCTGCGGCTGTCCTTCATTGAAGAAGAAGCCGTCGTGGCCGGATAGCTGCACGCTGGCCCACTCGGAGCCCCCGACATGGGTGAAGTGCAGGTCCACGAGCGACCCGCTCCCGGCCAGGTACGTCGTGTCGAAGAGCGCCGTCGAGCCATCGACGAGGAGCCGCCCCGCCGTCGCCACATTCGTCACGACCGTCCAGCCGGCGGGCGGGATCATGCCGCCGACGCTGACCGAGTCGAGCTGAAGCTGGTAGGAATCGTAGTTCACCTCGAACTGGAACGACGCGATGCCGCGGCCGGTCACCTCGTCGAGCACCCGCACCGGCAACGTGAACGACGAGCCCGGATCGCGCATCGTGCTATCCGCCACCGTGACCCGAATCGGTTCGAACCACCGCACGCGGAAGCCGAACGTGTACGGCACGAGAGCCTGCTCGTCGATCCCCTGGACCCCGTCGGTGAGCGTCACGACGACGCTGTCGCCCAGCGCGAACGGCGGATGGTTGATCTGCAGGTACGAGGCGTACGGGGCCCACTCGAACGTGAGACCCGCGATTGGCCCGAGTTGGCTGCTCGTGACGCTCACCGTCACGTCATTCGCCGTCTGCTCCGCGATCTCCCGGTCGAACGAGACATTGATGGTGCCGTAGCGACTGATGCTCTCGGGCGACGTCATCGAGTCGGGCCACGTGTACACCACCTGCGGACGGATCGCCGCGTTCGTGATGGTGAAGCTCCACGTCGTGTCGTGCGCCAGCGGCGCGCCGTCCATGCGGGTGATGCCCGTGGTCAGCGTCACGGTGATCTGCTCGCCGAGGGACGAGTTCGATGTCGGCATGATCTCGACGTACGGCCCCTGCATCATCAAGGTCCACGACACCGGCCCACTCTCGCTGCCGTAGATCTCCACCGTGCGCGGGTCGAACGAGTCGGGGAGGACCGGCCCAAGGAACCCGACCTGCGCCCTCCACCGCTGGCTGATGCCCGTCTCGCCGGGCGACGGCGAGAACCACGCGACGTCGAACGCCTGCGGCGGCGGCGGCCCGCTGGCGATCCAGAACGTGAGCGTGTCGGCCACCGGATGCATGACCGTGGCGGTGTCGGACACCGCACCGCCGATGATCGCGGTCACCTGCTCACCGGGCGAGTAGGTGTGACGGTAGAAGTTGAGCTTCACCTGGTTGCCATTCGTGCCACAGCTACTGTCCGTCACCGGACCCGATTGGCTGCCTACAATGGAGCCGTAGACGTCCGCCATGCCGAGTAGCTGGCTGAAGATGAGCGTGATGTCCCCGAAATCCGCCGGCACGTCTCTCGCACCGTCGGCGGGCATGGTACCGATGAGCTGGAACGGCGGTGGCGGTGGCGTCCCGCCGGTCATGTTGGTCGAGCCGTCCGGCTGATACTTGTACTCGAAACTGAACGACGTGCCCCAGCCGCTGTCGGCCACCGCGGTGATCCGCATCACCGCGTAGTTCCCTTCGCGGGTGTGAACGACCCACACTTGGTCGACCGAGATCGGCTGGCCCATCGTGCCATACGTGAAGTCGTACGACACGTTCACCCAGGGCATCGTGCCAGTGAACTGCGGCACTGTGCTGATGCCGTCGAGCGATCCGGCGTCCGGGAGCTTGAGGAGAAGCGGGCCGGGGATGTACGACGCCCCTTCGTTGCCGAAGTTGACACCTTCGTTCATCACGAAACCGAAGTCCGCGCCAGTGGAGTCCGGCGTGGCGGTCTGCCTGGAGAAGTCGAAGAACTGGTACTGATTGATCGTCGCCGAGCCGCTGATGACGCCGGGCGGCGGGACCTCCGCGCGCGCAACGCTCGCCGCGGCAAGCACCAGGAACCCCGACAGTACGCGTAGCAGCATTCGTCGCATGGAAAACCCCCTTGTCGTGGCGGCCGATGCACCGGCGTGCGGGCTGTGCAGCACGCGCCGTGCTCCGGTCGCCGCGCATATCAGATGCGTGGCAGATGGTGCGAGATAGCCGGGCGAACGTGTCGGGGCCGAACGGGCCTCGACCCCCTTGCATGCCGGCCGGATACACGTTGGCATTGTCTCGCAAATGTACCAGGGTCCCAACCCGGGCGATGTGATCCAGTTCACAATACCCCAATGTCATTTGAAGACCAACCCCCTATTCGTCGGGATGCAGCCCCCGGGACGCGGTACAGGGCGATTGCACGAAAGACGAGGCGCAGGGGCGACCCGTCGCCTACCAACCGATCCGGTGATGAGGGAGCCAATCGGCTGCGCCCGGGACGTCGTGCTGAATGGTAGGGATTCCCCGGCGAACGCTTCGCGTTCGCTTCACGTCGCCTGCGGCGACGCCGCTCCCGTGCCCGAAGGGCACGCGGGATGACCGCGCGCGTTCAGTTGCGCAGTACCACCGAAGATGGGCCGTCATTCCGAGCGGAGCGGCGAGGTACCGGCGCCCGTTCGGCTGATGCCTGCGCCCGCCGCGAAGTCGAGGAATCCCTGCCGCTCGTCGTGCTGGCCCCTTCTGCGAATCGTGCCCTACACGCCGCTGATGCAATCGCCCCGGGACGCGGTATCCGGCTCTGGCACCACGCGCGCGACGATGTTTCATTTGAGTGTGGTGCGTCCCGACGCTCCGGTTCCGTGGAGCCGCCGCTCATCGCGCCGCGGCCGCGCATCCGTCGGCTTCGTCGCTGCCGACACGAGTCCACCATGAGGGGTTCCCATGACCAACGACTGGAGGACGCCCATCGTGCAGCCCTACACGGGCCGCCGGACGCCGGCATTTCTTCACGGCGTCATCGCACCCATGTTCACCCCGTGCCATCCGGACCACACCCTCGACGAGGCGGGCATCCGCTCGTGGACGGACTACCTCGTCGGCACGGGCGCCGTCACGACACTCTTCCCTCGCTGCGGACTCGGGAGGATGTACGCCTTCGCGTACGACGAGGTGAAGCGGATCATCGACGTCGTCATCGACCAGGCGGCGGACCGCGTGCCCGTCATGCCCGGCACGATGGGCGTCTGGGGTCGCGACCCGGCGCGACGACCCGACCCGGCCGCCTTCACGCGACAGAGCATCGAGCTTTCCCAGTACGCCGAGAAGAAGGGCGCCACGGCGGTGGTGCTCGTGCTGCCGGCCGCGCTTCCGCCGCAAGAGGGCGTGCCGCTGGAGGAGACGATCTTCGCATACTTCCGGGCGGTCGCGTCCGAGATCAGCCTGCCCATCGTCATGTACCAGCCGCCCGGCCTGCCCGAGGAGTACGGCATGACCCCCTCGCTCCTTCGGCGGCTCCTTTCGGTCCGCACCATCGCCGGGATGAAGTACTCGACGGGGAACATGGTCGCCTTCACCCGCCTGGCCATGGTCGCCGAGGACGCGGACTTCGCGTTCATCGCGGGCGATGAGGCCGCGTTCTTCTTCGCCATCACGCTCGGCGCGACGGCCGTCATCGGGCAGGGGTGCGACATCAACCCGGAGACGCTGCGCGCCGTGTACGACCGGATGATGGCGCAGGACATCGTCGGCGCGCGCGAGGCGCACTACGACAGCATCCGCGCCCTCGAGGCGGCGGAAGGGATCGACTGCGTGATCGCCGGCCTCACGTACGCCGCTCGGAAGGGCGCGAAGGTTCAGCCCTACACGAAGGTCGCGGGGTCGCCGTACCGTGCGCCTGCGGACCGAACCATCCCCCAGGATCGGATGGACACGTTCGAGGCGGTCATCGACACGCTGCGTGCCAGATACCCTCGGCCCGCGAAGATCACCGCGTAGCCCGGCTCACACGCGCACGTCCTTCGACTCACGGCCACGCAAGGGGGCGCCGCACCGTGTCGATCACGTCCGACTGGCACATTCACTCGCGGAACTCGTGCGACGAGGCGTCTCTCGCCGTGGCCGACCTCATCCGCGATGCGGCGCGGCACGGCATTCGGGATTACGGGCTCACCGACCACGCGCATACGCGGTGCAACCTGCCCGACATCGCCGCCTCGCGCGAGGAGTACCTCGCGCACGACCCATCGCCGCGCTTCCACTTCGGCGTCGAGGTGAGCTCGGTCTCCCAGTGGGAGATCGACGAGATCGCGAGAGGGGGACGTGGATCGCCGACGTATGGCCTCCGCGAGGGAGGACCGCCTGGCGCGCCCCTCGCCATCGGGATCGCCGCGGAGGACGTCGAACGGCTCGGGATCGAGTACGTCGTCGGCGGCGCGCATTGGCCGATGTACGTGCCGATCGAGCGCGAGGCGGTCATCCGCGACTACCACCGGCAGAACATGTTCCTCGCGACACACCCGCTCGTGGACGTCGTCGCGCACCCATGGTGGTGGTGGGGCGCCTGGCGGGATTCCGACGGGATGTTCCGCCGGGAGCCGTGGCTCGACGACTTCGGCGCGATCCCCCGATCGATGCACGACGAGTTCGCCGCCGCGGCGAGGCAACATGGCAAGGCGGTGGAGGTCAACATCGGCGCGATGCTGCTGAACCCTTTCTATCCCGAGCCGTTCCGGCGGCGGTACGTCGAGTACTTGGCTGCGCTGAAGGCCGCCGGCGTGCCGCTCAGTATCGGCTCCGATTGCCACTCCGACCGGTACGACGTCGAGTTCGATCGCGCAGAGGAGATGCTCGCGACCGCTGGCGTACGGGACGACGAGCTCTGGCGCTTGCCGCCTCGGACCGACGGCGCGCACCAACCATGAAGGAGCCGCGCGTGCTGCATCCCAACTATCCCACGTCCGCGGACGTGGACGCCTGGTGCGAGGGCATCCTCGACGCGAGCGCCCGTCGCGCGGTGGACGTGCGGCCGGTGAACGCGCCGCAGTACACGTACCAACTCGGCATCCGGCACATCGCCGGCACGCGGTACCTGGCATTCCAGACGCCCGAGCGCACGTTCTACGGCTACTGGCAGCCCGCGAGCGCCGGGCCGGCACCCGTGCTCTTCCATCTGCCGGGCTACGGCGCCGAGATGAGCGCCCATCCAGAGCTCGTCGTCGAGGGGTTCAACGTCCTCCACATCAACCCCCTCGGCTACTGCACGCCGGAGGGCGCGAGCGACCCGGAGCGGAAATGGACGGTCATGCAGGATACCGTCACGAGTCGCGGCGCGCGCGGCTACGTCGAATGGCTGTCGGATGCGGCGATCGCCGTGCAGTGGGCGCTCGGACAGGATGTCGTGGAGCGCTCGCGATTCGGCTTCTTCGGCTCGAGTCAGGGCGGCGGCACCGCGCTCCTGCTCGGCAGCATCTTCTCCCACCGGGGGACGCGGGCCGTCGCGGCGGATGTCCCGTACCTCACGGGCTTCGCCTTCATGCGCCATCAGACGGACCCCGCGGCGTACCGCACCGCATTCGACGTGATGACGGCTCCCGATGGACACCCAGAAGAGTGGCGCGCCCTCGGCTTCGTCGATACGATGAACCACGTCCACCGCCTCGCGATGCCGGTCCTCCTCACCGCCGGAAGCGAGGACGGCGTCACGCCGCCGGTCTCCATCGAGCCGCTCTTCGCCGCACTCCCGGGCACGCGGAGCTACACGTACCTCCACGGCCAGGGCCACACGTACACGATGCCGTTCCTGCGCCTGGCGGCGGCCTGGTTCCGGCTCCACGTTTGATGCGCAGGGGAATTGGGGCGTGCCACGCAATGGGCTTGGCGCGAGCGCACCGCGTCCCACCACACACGCGGTCATTCTGAGCCGCGTCGCCGCAGGCGACGTGAGCGAAGAATCTCTCATACGGACCTGCGTTGTTCCTGCTACACACGCAATCGTAGGGGCGGCCCCCCGTGGCCGCCCTTCCTGGGGCAGGCACGGGGCCTGCCCCTACGGCCACCGTGTAGCGTTTCCAAGGTAGAATCGTGTTAGTTCCCTGGACGCTGTGGCGGACATGAAGGAAGCGAGACTGCATTCCCCATGGCGAGGAGATTCCTCGGCAGGGCATTCCCAGCGTTCTTCCGTATGACGTGGACAGTGGAGTGGAGGCGCTCCGTCCGATGAGGTCCGGCAACATCTTCGCGGGCATCCCGCGCGACCTGGCGGAGGAGGCGTTCGAGCCGCTCGTGTGCGCCGGCTCGTGCACGGTCGAGCGGATCGTCTCGCGCGGCCACCGATCTCCCGACGGGTTCTGGTACGATCAGGACCGCGCCGAGTGGGTGATTCTCCTGGCCGGTCGCGCGAGGCTCCGCTTCGAGGGCGACGAGGTCATCGAGCTCGGCCCGGGCAACTGGGTCGATATCCCCGCGCATCGCCGGCATCGGGTCGAGTGGACCGATCCGGCCGCGGAGACAGTCTGGCTCGCGGTACACTACTCATGAGCGGCGCGGGCGAAACCGACGGCTGCCGCCCGCCGGAGGGACATCGATGTTCCAACGTCAGAAGGACATGCGTCCGGAGCCGGTCCGCCGCGTCATCGCGCTCGGCGAGAGCACGACGTGGGGCTACTCCGTCTCGGCGAAGGAGAAGTGCTGGGTCAACCAGGTCGTCGCGATGCTGGAGGAGTTCCAGGGCGAGCCGATCGAACTCATCAATCAGGGGATCGGCAGCAACGTGCTCACGACGGAATGCCCGGCGTATCCGGTCTCCGCCGGCCCGTCAGCGCTCGAGCGCGTCGACGCCGAGCTGATCGCGCACGCGCCGGACATGGCCTTTCTCTCGTACGGGCTGAACGACTCGCGCGGCGGCACGCCGACCGAGGTGTTCCGCCGCGCGTACCAGCGTCTCATCGACCGCATCCGCGCGAAGATCGACCCGGTCATCGTCATCCTGAACACGTACTACATGCACGAGATCTGCTACACGTACCGCAACTGGGCCGAGAGCAACTACGACGTCACCGAGGTGTACAACCTCGTCATCCGGCAGCTCGCGGAGGCGAACGGCCTCATCCTCGCCGATATCTACGCCGCCGAGGTGGGCGCCGACTGGATCATCGACGAGGACCACTGTCACCCGAACGACCTCGGCCATCGGATCGTCGCGAACCGCGTCTTCGAGGCCATCACGCGGAACTGTAGCTTCGTCGCACGACGCATGCCGAAGGAGACGCTCATCGGCCAGTTCGCGACCGCGTACGGCAACGGGCCGGAGCGGCCGTCGGGCCTCGTCGGCGGGCGCGACGCGGTGCACAAGGCGGTCGAGGAGTCGAAACGGCCGTGACGCCGCGCCCTGCGCAGAGGGATTCCCCGTGAAGACGACCATGCGCCCCAAGGAACGGGTCCTCGCCGCGTTCGCTCACGTCGAGGCGGACCGCGTGCCGATCAACTACTTCGCCAACCCTGACATCGACCGGCGGATGAAGCGGCACTACGGCCTCGCGCCGGACGACGGCGAAGGGCTTCGGCTGGCCCTCGGCGTGGACTTCCGCGGCACGAACGCGCGCTACGCCGGGCCGCGGCTCCACCCTGACATTTCGGGGCGACAAATCGACGTGTGGGGCGTCCGCACGCGCTGGATCGAGCACGAGAGCGGCGGCTACTGGGATTTCTGCGACTTCCCTCTGAGGGACGCCGACGAGGAGGCCGTCGCCACCTGGCCGATGCCTTCGCCCGACGATTACGACTACGGCCACGTGCACGACGTATGCCGGCAGTACGAGGACTACTGCCTGAGCGTCGGCGGCCAGGGCATCGGCTGCGTCATCAACCGCGCGGCGAAGCTGCGGACGATGGAGCAGATACTCGTCGACCTCGTCACCGACGATCCCGCGGGGCTCCTTCTCATCGAGCGGAAGCAGAACATCGAGCTGGAGGTGATCCGCCGCACGATCGAGGCCGCCAAGGGCATGTTCGACTTCCTCTGGATCGGCGAGGACCTCGGCTCGCAGATCGGCCCGCTCATCAGCCTGGACCTCTACCGCCGACACATCCGGCCGCAGCACCAGAAATTCGTCGATCTCGCGAAGGCGTACGACCTGCCGGTGATGATCCACACGTGCGGGTCGAGCAGCTTCGCGTACGAGGACTTCATCGAGATGGGGATCACCGCGGTGGAGACGCTCCAGCCGGAGGCGAAGGACATGTCGCCGCGGTACCTCAAGGACCGCTTTGGCACGCGGCTGGCCTTCCACGGCTGCATCTCCACCGCCGGGCCGGTGACGAGCGGGACGGCAGACGACGTGGTGCGGGACGTGCGCGAGACGCTGGAGATCATGATGCCGGGCGGCGGCTACTGCTTCGCGCCGACGCACCTGTTGCAGGACAACACCCCGACAGAGAACGCGGTGGCGATGTACGACGCGGGGAACAGGTACGGGAAGTACGGGACGTAGCGTCGTGACGTGCTCCGCGAGGATGCGGGCCAGGGGGTCAGGGGGTCAGGGTAAGGCGGTACAGACGGAGCGCCTGTTCTGCATAGCGCTTGTCCACGGTGGCGTTGTACGCCTCCACCTCGCGAATCGCGTTGCGCCGATTGCCTCGGTAGTAGCGGAGGAACGTGGGCGCATACACGAGAACGACGTCCGCGAGGCGCCGCGCCGACATGGCGTCGACCACAAGGAAAGAACTTGCCGCGCCAATCGCAAAAGCGTTCAACCCATCGACTGCGTCTCTAGCATAGGCCTGTCCGGCGCCGGGCACGAATGTGGAGAGCCAGCGCGCGACTGCGGCCGACTTGTGGCCGGGCCGGTTCGCCGGTGCCAGGTACGCCAGAAGGGGGGTGGCCGAGGTGGAATCCCCTGGCGTGCGGAGCGCGAAGGCTCGCCTTGCCTCGCTCCATTGCCGAGCGTACAGGTGACACACACCCAAGTAGCCGAGCGCTGTTCTCCGCCAGCCAAGATCGGGGTCGAACCACGCGACCCGTAGCAGTTCCAGCTTGGCGGACTCGTAGCTCTCCGCAGCCATGTGCAGGACCGCGATCTGAACCCGCCGGCCACCGAGTGCAGTGTCGCCGCGCGGGGCAGTGTCCAAGGAGCGACGTAGCGCCCATTCAGCCTCCACAAGTCTCCCCTGCTGGCGGAACGCGGCACCAACCTTGGCGTACGTCCGCGTCACTCGGATGCTATCGTTCCTATGGTGGTAGATAAACCGGAGGTACTCTGTGATGGCGTCCTCGGGGTCGCCCGCGTCGAGGTACGCATCGGCGGTACGGAGGAGACTGTCCGTCGTCATGGCGTGAGATGGCCCCGCGCATGTTGCCACCGCGCACAGGCTAAGAAGGAGAGATCCCAGCGACAGCCTCGGCCTTCTCCAGAAGCACCGACTCGGCCCTGCGGTTGTGGAGTCGGGCCGCGGTGACGGCACCATACACGTTTCCGGCATAGAAGCCCATACTCACGATGCCGTATACCCACCCGCGCACGGACGATATGCCATCCCTATGGAAGCCCCAGACAGCCTGTGCCCCGCTCAGTCCCACGAGGAGAAACGACACAACTGCGTCGGCGGAGCGCCCAGAGTACAGCTTACCCGCGCCCGGGATAGCGGCAGACATGCACGCGGCCGCGAGCGGGTACCGCCGAGGAAGCCGCGCCCCTAGCGACGCGAGCCGCAGCAGCTCGGCCGTGCCTGAGTCGGCACATCCGGGACCGCACGCCAGCGCCCCAGCAGCATGGGATTCCGCTCCGCACCAGTCGCGCATGAGAAGGAGCGTAACGACGTGGGCATTGGTGAGGCATGGCCTGTAACGGAGAGCGAACGGGTTGTCCGGCTCAAACAGCGCGCGCGACCCGCGGTAGTCGCCCGCCTCCAAGAGGAGATGGGACATCTCGAGCGCCGCGTCCTCACGGAGACCACGCGTTGTGTCTGTTAGGAGGAGGCCGAGCTGTTGCCGTGCCGCAACCACGTCCCCTTCGCGCGCGTAGCACACCCCGATCCGATAGCGGATGGAGTCCTCGTTGCCAGTAGCACCGACGAGGAAGAGGTACCGCTGGTACTCACCCGCCGCGCGGCGGTAGTCCCCGTTTCTGAAGAGGTAGTCCGCGAACCCGCGAACGGACGGCGGCGAGAAGTAGTCGGTGTCCGCGCGTGCCGGCGACGTCGCTACAACGGCGCCGAGCGCGGCGCTCCAGCCCAACCACGCCGGCGTACGATGCGCCTTCACGGGCTCCATGCGCCGCCGTCCTTCGGATCGTCCCGCCACTTCCCCGTGCCGGGGTCCTTGAGGTAGTAGCCTCCCCCGAGCCCGTGACAACGCTGCAGCCGGTCAGACGCCATCAGCATGCCACGGACCAGACCGTACTCCCTCAAAACCGTCAGTCCGTACCGGGAGCAGCTCGGTACGAAGTTGCATACCGGCTCGTCTTGCGTTGAAACGAAGCGCTGGTAAAAGCGGATGCCCGCGACGATGACCAGCTCTGGCTCGTTCATTCCGTCGAGGCCGGTGGCCAACGATGTGATTGCCGGCGTGAGTTGCACTGCGTTGTGCTGGGCGAGCCAGTCCAAGTCCGCCTCCATCTGGCCGGCAGCCACACCAGCGGCCGATGCCACAACAATGAGGCATTCCATCACGACCCGGCCTACCATTCGACTTCCTCGACCTCTGTGCCTGGAGGCAGGCGGAGGTGAGCTACGTCCTGCGGAAGCTCCAGGCCGAATCGAAGGCTGCTATACCTCACCTCTTCTCGCGTATTGCCGGTCGGCCCGTACTGAAGAATGGCGAGCTGCAGTGGGTAGAAACCGTCCCCGTGGGGGATGTGGTGGCTGCAATGCACTTCAAGGACCACCGCGCCTTGGCTGTCCACCACTCGCATGAGAACGAGTCGGTCGCCCTGGTACGCGATGGTGGCCGCTCCGACTGGCGCACGCCCGGTCTCCCGCGGCCGCCAGTGCGTGACGAGCGTGTCCGCCCGCACCTGGTAACGATCCATCACGAACCCCATCTGTTCTATGCCGAGAGTACGGCTTGCACCCGCCAGGAAGATGCTGAGGAAAGGCAGGTAGGCGTACCCGCTGCCGCGGAAGCGGAACGCGCGCGCCTTGTCCGGGTAACAGACGACCGCTGATGAGTCGGTGACAATGATCCGCTGCCTGACCGGCCGCCACACGTCTACCACGGCCCGAGATACCCGTGTGTCACAGTACACGGCACCCCGGATCGTATCGCAGGACGCGCCAGCCACGACTATTCTCACGAAGTCGGCGGAGATCGTACCTTCCGCGCCGCTGACCGGCCGCGCGCTCCATACGATCGCCGTCACCAACGCCAGCAAGCAGGCCCAAGTCTCGTGAGCCCGACGATGCGCCAGGACAGACCCTACCCTTCCAAGCGTGTCACGGCCGGCAGCCAGCATCGCTCCGTCCTCACGCCGCTCGCGCAGCGCATCAGTAGGTCGTCTCGGATTGGTTCGCCGCTGCTATCAGCGCGACATAGGCAACGGTTGTCACCAGCGTGCCGACGATGCAGCCGCCCCATGCTGCGCTCGTCCGGCCAGACTTCACCCGCTGCGCGTACGTGTCGGCATAAGCGGCTGCGTACTCCGGCGACCTGCCCATCAAACGAACCGCCGAGGGTCTGGGCTCGACCACATACGCCACTGCCACACCCAGAACGCCCCCAATGCACCCGACCATGAACCACACGGGGGCGTTCCCATCCCCTCTCGCGTCGCGCTCGGCATCAGCTGCGGCCGTCATCATGTCCGTGCCGGCGGTGGGCTGCACGCCCTGGACTACCTGGGCTGTTGAAAGGATCGGGGCCGCGACGATAACAATGAGCAACACCGTCGTCACCGCCCTGCGGAAGCATGACGGAGTCTCCATCTCATCCCCCCTTGTGTAATTGTTCCAGCAAACGACATGTAATTACTCCTCGCCAAGACAGTGTATATGAATCGTACGGGCGCGTCAAGTGGGGGTTGCGGATATCTCGATAGCAGTTCCGATTCTCCCACAGTGCAAGGCTCATGACCGGATTGCAGGCAGCGCCAGTCCAGATCGGCACCTTCGCCTACGACCGGCGGGCCGCGTGAGCTCAGGCCACGGAAGGCAGCGAGAGATGTCGTGCCACGCGGACGAGAATCCACTCCTCGAGCACCTGCCTGAGCTGCTCGCGGCACGCTTCAAGCGCCGCGGCATTCGCGTACACGCCCTCGAACCCGGATATCTCGCCGTAGTACGTGCCGTCGTCAAGCACTTCGTACCGCGCTTTACCCATGGCAGCCTGGACGTACTCGGTCAGCATTGCCTCTCCTCGCACAGGGGAACGGATGTCGCGTGCTGAATATACGCCCGCTCTGGATCCACAGCCACGCCGCACGCGCTTCCGCCGGCCACCCTACGCCGCTTCCGGCATCTTCTCCGGCACCGCTCCCGCGTCGGCCGTCGTCAGGTGCTCGACCGGCAGCCCGGTCATGGACGAGAGCACGCGGGCGAGCCGGCCGCGATGGCAGCGGCGGTAGTCCGCCTCCAGGCAGACCAGGGCGCTCGGCGCCTCCCGCACCAGCGCGGCGGCCTGATCGAGGGTATCCCGGTGCTTGGGGAGCATCTCGTGCTCGTAGCGCTCCAGCATCTCTTCCCGGTGGCCCGGCACTTCCAGGTCGTGCCGCTCGCGCGCCGGCACGCCGGACGACGTGGTGCGGGACGTGCGCGAGACGCTGGAGATCATGATGCCGGGCGGCGGCTACTGCTTCGCGCCGACGCACCTGTTGCAGGACAACACCCCGACAGAGAACGCGGTGGCGATGTACGACGCGGGGAAGAGGTACGGGAAGTACTGAGGGAGGACAGGAGGAGGACGGTCGCGGTCGCGCGGGTCACAGAGCCAACGGGAGTTCTGTCTGGATCTCGCGCGGGACCGGCTTGGGTGGCCAGAAAACGCCGAGGACGATCCAGGAGCGGTACCGATTCACGGTACCGACGAAGAAGTGCGTGTCCTTCTTTGGGCCGCACATCTCGTCGAAGAACTTGGTGCGCACCTTGGCGATCGTCTCGTCGGCATCGCGCGACCTGTCCAGCACGTTCCAGAATAGCTCGTAGACCTCCCAATCAGCGATCATCATCTTGTGACCGTTGCACCGCTCGTCATGGCAACGGAACTGGTAGCTGAACTTGAACGGTAGCTTGCGCAACGGCTTCCGCTCGGGACCGAACAGGTTGAGTTGCTGCATTTGCGCTTCCCACTTGGGCTTCCAGCGATCCGCGTCCTTCTCGATGAGGAACTGTTCTACGACCCTGGGCTTCGTGAGCCCCAGACTCGTCCCATCCCGCTCCTGTAAGTCCTTCAGGCACTCCATCGAAAGAGGTGGTCGAGCAAGCACAACCTCCTTCCGTTTCGCCAGCCGTTGTCAGGGTCCATCGGGTCGCCAAGACAACGGAGGCTATCTAGGACAGGTCGATAGCTCTCCTTGCGTTTGTCCTTTCGGGGATCGTGTTTCTCGACATCGACATCAATCCATTGGTACTTGTGGTACCACTGATTGTAGGGCCGGTAGCGGTAGTCGATCGGGTACAGCCTGATGAACGAACCGTCTTCCAGAACGCCTGCGGTGCACACCAACTCAAGGTATCTCTCAGAGGGCAAGGGCCACGTCTTGACCGTGATGAGCACGCGCTTCCGTTCTGCCATCCGGCTACCCCCAAGTTCCTGACAGGCAGCCTCGTGACTTCGGCCAGCCTTCGTGCGAGGCGGCTCCTATGGCACATACGATGGTCGGCTTCGAAACAGGTAAGGACACTCGGCTTGCCGGTCATAAGTGCTGCAACTTGCATTACCTGGGTCACGCGCTGTGGCAGGAATTCCACTTCGTACCAGCTGAGCAGTCGTCTGTAGGACTCCGGTCTACCCAGGCCGCGCCGGTACTCCGACTCGATCCCAAGCTCTGGGATGTGCTCGTACTCAACGCCGATGCGCTCGCATAGGTCGCGGAGCGTCCCGCCAGAGAAGCCGTAGCGGCGCGAGACTGGATTGTTCCGCACGTCCACGACGCGCGCAATACCGTACCGCACCAACGCGTCGAGGTATGCGTCGATGCTCGATCCTTCGTAGCCCATGGTGTACACGGCTGGCGGTGCCACCGTTCTCTCCGGGTGCGGCAGGTCCAGCTCGGTTAGTACCGCGTATCTTGGATACTCCTCGTAGACGTGACGGATGAGCTGGGAGTCTGTCCAATGCTCCGTCCTGCCCATGACGAGTCGAACAGCCGACCGAACTCCACCTGGCAGTTTGTAGTACGCAATTGCCAACTCGCCATCAGTTGCTCTTTGTATACTGAACCGCTCACCCTTCGTCAAGGGCTCACACACAACGACCCCTGCCTCAGCATAGGCTCGCAGCTGACGGTCCGCCGCGAACGAGTAGGGGCCGTACTTATAGGGCAGGAAATCGTAGAACGCACCTGCCTCTCGCACAGGTGCCTGTTGACCGACGAGGAAGAGAAGCTTCATCAACCTCGTTCGCGTTGCCGGCCTCCGAGACTCCAGCAGTATCCCCAACAGCACCTTCGATGAAAGCGTATCCATCGGCGAACGGCCTTCCACCACGGATGAACAGCCGACGGCAAGGCGCGATACACTGCCGCCGGTGGAATGCTAACTCTCTGCGCCCTCCTGCCCAAGGCCCCGTCCCACCGGGCGCTCACAGCATCGCCACAGGGTCCACGTTGATGACGAGCGAGACGCGGCGCGCGGCCGGCAGGTTCGCGTACCGCTCTCGCAGTGTCCGCGCGAGGGAGCGCAGCGCGGCGCTCTGCGTCCCTTTGAGGATGACGTGCCACCGCCAGTGCTTCCGGATCCTCGCGATCGGCGCCGGCGCCGGGCCGAGCACCTCGACCGTGGACGGCGCGAGCTTCCGAGCCAGCTCGCCGATGCGCTCCGCGGCATCCCCGGTCGCGGCCTCGTCCATGCCGCGGAGGAGGCAGAGGACGAGCCGGCCGTACGGCGGATACCCGAGCATCCGCCGCTCGGCGAGTTCGCGCTCCGCGAACGCCGCGACGTCGTGCGTGCTCGCGGCGACGACCGCCGGATGGTCGGGCTGGTAGGTCTGGATGATGACCTCGCCGGGCTGATCGCCGCGCCCGGTCCGTCCGGCCACCTGGGTGAGCAACTGGAACGTGCGCTCCGACGCGCGGAAGTCGGGCAGCCCCAGGCCGATGTCGGCGCTGATGACGCCGACCAGCGTCACACCCGGGAAGTCGAGCCCCTTCGCCACCATCTGCGTGCCGAGCAGGATCGACGCCTGCCGCGTGCGGAATTGCTCCAACAGGCGATGGTGAGCGTTCCGCTGCCGGGTCGTGTCCTGGTCCATGCGGATGAGCGGCGTGTTCGGCCAGGCGACGAGGATCTCCTCCTGCACCTTCTGCGTGCCTGCGCCGCCGTAGCGGAGGTCCTCCGCGCCGCACGACGGACAGAGCTTCGGCGGACGCTGCGCGTTGCCGCAATAATGGCATCGGAGAAGCTCGTCCGCCTGATGGTAGGTCATGGTGACCTGGCAGTCGCGGCACTCGATGGGCGACCCGCAGGCGAGGCACTGCACGATGGGCGAGTAGCCGCGGCGATTCTGCAGGAGGACGACCTGCTGCTCGCGCTGAAGCCGATCGTGGATGCCGGCCCGCAGTGCGCGCGAGATGCTCGAGAAGTTGCGCCCCTCGCGCTCGGTCCGCATGTCCACGACGCGCACGACGGGCATCGGACGGCCGTCGACGCGTTCCGGAAGCTCCACCTTCGCGTACTTGCCGCGACAGGCGTTGTCGAGGGATTCGAGTGACGGCGTCGCGGACCCGAGCACGGCCACCGCGTTCGCCTGCTGCGCCCGTACAACCGCGACGTCGCGCGCGTGGTATCGCGGGTCCGGCTCATCCTGCTTGTAGCTGCCGTCGTGCTCCTCGTCGACGACGATGAGGCGAAGCCGCTGCACCGGAGCGAACACGGCCGAACGCGGCCCGACGGCGACGCGTCTCCGACCGGCCCGCAGCTCGCGCCAGGCGTCGTACCGCTCGCCGACGGAGAGCTGGCTGTGGAGCACCGCTACCTGGTCGCCGAACCGCGCCTTGAAGCGGCGCACCGTCTGCGGCGTGAGGGATATCTCGGGGACAAGGACGATGGCGCCGTCGCCCGCCTCGACGACGTGCTGGATCGCGTCGAGGTAGACGCGCGTCTTGCCGCTGCCGGTGACGCCGTGGCACAAGACGGCCGCGTACGTCCCGACGTCGAGGAGGCCGCGGATGCGATCGAGCGCGACCCGCTGGTGCGGCGTGAGCGGGTGGAGCACGTCCAGCTCGGGCGGCCCGAGGTCCGGCTCGCGGGTGACCTCGTGCTCGTCGACGACGACGATGCCGCGAGCCTCGAGCCGATGCACGGTATCGGGAGAGATCCCCCACGCCTGGCGGACAAGCCCCAGCGACACCGGCCGGTCCGCCGCCTTCAGCGCCTGGACAAGGCGTCGCTGCTCCGCGCCAAGATACCCTTCGGGATCGAGCCCGGGGACCGCGAGGCGGACCGTCCGCTCGGTTCGCCCGGCGACGTCCTGCCGCGGGATCTCCTCGGCGACGACGACGCGGCCGTCGCGCTCCAGCGCACGCAGCGCGGCGCTGAATCCGCGGGTCCCGCACGCGCGGCGCAACTGGCCGAGCGTCACGTCGCCATGCTCGGCGATCATCCGCAGCACGCGGGCCTGCGCTGGAGCCCGGTCCGCAAGCAGCGAGGCGACGACCTGCGGGTCGGAATCGCAGGGGCGCACGATCCACCGACCTTTGCGGGAGATGCCCTGCGGCAACGCCGCGCGCAGCGTCTCTCCCCAGCTCGTCAGGTAGTAGTCCGCGACCCACCGCGTCAGCCGGAGCATGTCCGCGTCGAAGACCGGTTCCGGATCGGGAACATCGAGCACGGGGCGCGTCGCGAAGTCGACCGCTTCACCCGCGGGACGGACGGCGACGATCACGCCGGTCAGCACGTCGCGTTTGAAGGGGACCACGGCGCGCGTGCCGGTTTCGGCAGTTTCTTCGAGGTCCGGTGGAACGTGGTACGTGAATAGTTCGTCCAGCGGGAGCGGGAGCGCTACGTCCACCAGGCGAGGCATGGCGGCCTCTTTCCTACCTGAGCACGACTCCGGTCGGCGTCGAGGTGAACCTTGCCACGGACTGCCGGCCGTGCGGTATGGCGACCTCCCGCCCGTCGACGAGCACCTTCGCCGCCCAGTAGCGACCGACCGTCACGTGGAGCGTGTCATCCAGGGGCCACTGCCGGCGTGTGCCAGGTGCCATCCTATCCTGAAAGAGGGTGTCGTCCCTGCCGCGGATGACCTCGACCCATACCGTATCGGTGGCCGCGATCGCCAGCGTGCGCCGTCCCGCGGTCGCGCCGGTCGGCGGCCGCGACGACGACGTCGGAGCACCAAGCGCCCGAAGGACCGGCTCCTCGCCCGGCCTCGGCATCGACGAGACCGTGTCGAGGCCCGCCGTCGCCGATCGTCGCGCCGTGTCGGACGGTGTGGTCGCGGGCGTCGTGTCGGGTCGGGCGGGCGCCCCGGGCGTGATGCTCGGCAGTTGCCCCGGCTGCGGCCCGGTGCTCCGCCACGGGCGCCATACCCAGACCACGGCGAGCGCTCCGATCACGATCACGATGAACGCAATCATGCCCCAGGGGATCCTCGGACGGAACACGTCGGCCGTGGGGGTCTCCGTCCGGTCGCGGGGCCGCTCCATCGGGACCTTGGGCTCCGGAAAGGCCGCGTTCACCTCGTCGATGGGGACACCGACGGCCTTGGCGTACGTCCGGAGGAACGCGCGCACGTAGGGCGTCTCCACCACGCTCAGGTTGCCCGCTTCGAGGTTGGACAGCACGTCGATGCTGATGCGCGTGCGGTCGGAGAGGTCCTCGAGCGACCATCCTCTCTTCTCGCGGGCCTCGCGGAGGTGGTCGATCAAGACGTGCGCGTCGTCGCCCTGCGATCGCTCGGATTCGGTGTGCGGTTCGCTCATCCCAGAAGCCTCCGGCTTGCCATGATGCGCTGAAGATGCTCGATGACCCGGCTGATCGGCAGCCCCACGACGTTGGAGTAGCAGCCCCGGATTTCCGTGATCAACCCGGCGCCGAGGCCTTGAATACCGTAGGCACCCGCCTTGTCCGCCGGCTCCCGAGACGCGACGTACGCCGACAGTTCGTCGTCCGTCGCGGCCCGCATCCATACGTCGGTGCTCACCGCATCGGTGATCCGAGCGCCGAGACGACCGTCGAGGAGCGCGATGCCGGTGACAACGCGATGCCGTCTGCCCGCCAGACGACGCAGCATGCCCAGAGCCTCCTCGTCCGACGAAGGCTTGGCGAGCGGTTCGTCGTCAAGCACCACGACCGTGTCCGCCCCCAGAATGATAGCGCCGGGCACGACACGAGCGACCGCATCCGCCTTCCGCGCCGCGATCTGCCGTACCGCGGCCTCGGGCGTCGCGCCTGGCGGCCACGATTCGTCCGCCTTCGCCGCGATGGTCCGGAACCGAAGGCCCACCTGGCGAAGGATCTCGCGGCGACGGGGCGACGCGGACGCCAGGACGAGCGGCTCCGGTTGGCCGTCGGGGAACCACGGTGAGGAGACTACAGCCTTCTGAGGATGAACAACATGCCGTGCCATCAAGGAGTGCCAAGAACGCGGGCGGCCTCAACGCTACCCCGGCGCGCGGAGGAATGTCGACGGGCGGACCTGCGCACGGTTGTGCGGGATGCGAAAGCACACTAGCTTTATGTCGCGTCCGCCGCCGCATCTAGCTGATCTGCCGCCGTGATCGCCGCAGGCGGTCCGACCAGGCGACGCCGGTCCACGAGGGAAGATACGAAAGGCGTGTCGGGATACCAACGGAAGTTGCCGTGCCGCTCGCGCGCCGTCGCCCCTTGGAGCCCGGTGCGGCCCGCACCGCGCGAGGTGCGGGCGCACGGGGCTCGGCTGCGGGCGGCCTGCGCGCTCATCCTCGTCGCGGCCTCATTCGCCTCCGGCGACACCGCGATCCGCGACAAGCGCGGTGTCGAGATGGTGCTCGTCCCCGCGATGACGTTCACCATGGGCGACCTGGACGCAGGCGCGGACGCACAGCCGATCCACCGCGTCACGCTGTCGAGCTTTTACATCGACCGCACCGAAGTGACATGCGCTCAGTTCCGTGCGTTCCTCCTCGAGAACCCGGAGTGGCAGCACGGACGCGCGCGCGCACCGCTCGTGGACTCCGACTACCTGCGCGGCTGGGACGGCCTGTCATACCCGTGCGGGAGGGATGACTACCCGGTCACCTGGGTGAGTTGGTCCGCCGCAGCGGCGTACGCAGCCTGGCGCGGCGCACGACTCCCGACGGAAGCGGAATGGGAGGCGACGGTGCGCGGCACGGACGGCCGACCGTATCCGTGGGGCACGACGCCGCCTGACGCGGGGGAGGCGCCGCGATGCAACTACCGCCGTGCGCCCGCGGGTCAGGGAGCGAGCGGCCCCATGCCGGTAGGCGGTTTTCCCGCGGGCGCGAGCCCCTTCGGCGCGCTCGACATGGCCGGCAACGTGTGGGAGTGGGTCGCCGATTGGCACGACCCGGAGTACTACGCCGAGAGCCCTACATCGGACCCGCAGGGCCCAGCCAACGGCACGTACCGCGTGGTCCGCGGCGGGTCGTGGAGTGTACCGGCGCCGTGGCTGCGCTGCTCGATCCGCCTCCGTGCCTACCCGACGCGATCGTCGGACCAGGTGGGCTTCCGCTGCGCCCGTTCGGCGGAGTAGCTGGTTGACAATCCGCGGGTTGCGGTGTATCTCTTACACGGTTCCCGCGCGAGACGTATCTTGCCGCCGCTCGACATGCCGGTTCGCGCCGGCGCGGTTCCATAGATCGCCATCTCTTTCCGGAGGAACGGCTTCATGCGATGCCCTCCCCGTGCCGGCGGGTGGATGCTCGCCGCGTGTGCGCTCCTCCTCGGCGGGTGTGACCTCGGGCCCAAGACGCTCAGCCCGGACCTGGAAGTCACGACGAACCTCCCGCTCCTGGACGAGACGATCGACATCGGCAAGCACATCTCCGAAGCGGACTCCATCCTGGTGAACCCCGACAACCCCAACGAGCTCTTGCTGCGCATCCGAGAGGAGAACATCGACCTCGGCAACAACGGCACCATTGGCCAGGACCGGCTCGACACCCAGGATCAGGCGCCCCAGACGGTCGGCGCCCCGGCCGGCGCGATCCACCTCGACGACGTGCCGCCCACGGTCGCGCGCGTGCAACTCACCGATGTGGACCCACGCCTGGGGTCGCTCCCACCGGGGACGGTGACGCTGCCCGCGGCGAGCCTTCCCGCGGCGAAACAGCAGATCACCTTCCAATCCATCAAACAGGTCACCTTCTCCCAGACCTCGACGCCCAGCGTGAACCGCCTGCGGCTATCCCTCCGGAACCGCACGCCGCTCGCGATGGACACCGTGCGGATCATCCTGTCGGCGTCGGGCGACACGCTGCCGACGGGCCAGGTGAAGGACGTCATCGGGCAGGCCATCCTCGTCGGGGTCGCGAAGGGCGACAGCGCCGTCGCGCCGGACATCGACCTGGCGGGGAAGACCCTTGCGAACCCGAGTTACCTCGTCACGCGCGTGCGCCTCGCGGCGACGACGACGACGAAGGCCGAGCTCACTGCCGCCTACTTCAACGTCGTGGCGGACATGACGCCGCTCGAGGTGGAGTCGGCATGGGCGCAGATCCCGCCACAGGAGTACTCGCGGGATCGATTCATCTCGTTCACCAACGAGAAGCTCCAGCTCATCCGGGTGGACCTGGCCGACCTCGGGCTGCCCGGGATGAACGAGTTCCGCCTCGTGATCCGGAACGACATGGAGACGGACATCAACCTCACCTACGACCTGCCCGACTTCGCGATCCCCCACGCGCCGGTCTCCGTCGCCGGCGGCGCCATCAACGTCGTGCGCCCGGGCGACTATGCCTCCGCCCGGATCTTCATGCCCGCCGGCGCGACCACGAACATCCTGTTCGACCTCGACGGGGCGAGATTGGCGAACGCGAAGGCGCTGGGGCAGCCGGTCTCGCAGGTCGAGATCGGCCTCGACGTCCAGATCGTCGGCACGGGCGCCAGCTTCGCCAACATCCGCGCGACGGACAGTGTAGCGGTCATGGCGGACCTGAGCACGCTCGCCATCCAGAGCGTCGAGGGACGGGTCCCGGCCGACCAGCCGCCTATCGTGGCGACCATCGACCCGTTCACTCTCAGCGTCGAGGACGCGGGCGTGCCCGCAGGGCTTCAGGGCTTCCAGGCGCGGGCCCTCACGATGAGCATGCTCATGACGGCGCTCTCGACGCGGGTCACGGCGGATGCGGACCTGATGGTGGAGGTGCTCGGCGCGGGCGGCGTGCCGCGGGCATCCTACCACTGGGAGTCGTCGCGCAAGATCGAGCCGGGCGTCCAGCAGCGCTTCACCATCTCCCAGGACAGCCTCGACGCCCAGAACCATTCGCCGATCGACATCGTCAACGCGATGCTCGACGACATCTTCGCCACCGACAGCAGCTCCGCGCGCGTCTCCGGGCAGGTGGACATCCGCGGCGACGTCCGCCTCGTGCGCGATTCCAGCCGCATCGAGATACCGGAGGTCAGCATCGCCGCGCCGCTCATCTTCAATGTCACGTCCGCGCAGACGTTCGACGCGAAGGGTGAGGGCGAGGCGGGGTTCGAGGTGGACCTCGATTCGTCGGTGCGCGAGGACGTCATCCCGCACGTGATGGCGGCGACGCTCGTCGCCGAGGTGGAGAACTACTTCCCCATCGGCGGCACCCTCGTCGTCTTCGCGAGCCCGGATTCGCTCTTCCTGCGGTTGCGGGCGCAGTACCCGGCCGAGGATCGCGCGCCGGTCGCGACGATTCCCGGCGCGATGCCGGCCGGCGCCACGATCGCCGACGAGGCGGGCGCCATCGCACAGAACGCGGTGTTCAAGCTCTTCACCGTCACGATGCCGGAGCCGCAGCGCCTGCCGAACGGCGCGGTCGACTACGCGCATCCGGGCAAGGCGGTCATCGAGGTCACCCTCGACGACGAGATACAGCTCTTCAAGTACCGGGAGCTCTACCTCCTGCCGCGCATCCAACTGGTCACGGCGCCCGGGCTCGTCCAGCTCAGGCCGCAGGACTACGTGAAGGTGAACGCGTGGGTCCAATTCAAGGCGAAGACGTGAGGAGCCGAACCATGAAGAGCCTTCATGCACTGGTAGCTGCAGCGATGCTCCTGCTGGCCGCCGCGGGACCGGCGTCCGCCATCGGGATGGGGTTCGGAGAGGCGCGCGCGACCGCGATGGGCGGCGCGTACACGGCCCTGGCGACGGGCGTTCACGCTCCATGGTGGAACCCGGCCAACCTCGCGGCGCGCCGGGGCCCGACCTTCGAGATCGACCTGACGAACGTCGGCGTGCTCGTCGGCAACGACGGCATCTCGTACGGCGACTTCCTCAAGTGGGTCGACGACGGCGTCGTGACGAGCACGGAGATCCACGAGGCGCTCGACGGCCTCCCCGGCAACACGGTCAACCTGCGCAACAACGTCGAGGCGGGCGCGCTCTCCATCGTCGCCGGGCGGTTCGCGCTCACGGTAGGCGCCATCACGCTCGTCGACGCGGCTCTGCCGCGCGGCATCTTCGACGCGCTGAGCGACGACCGGGACCCGCTGGTGGCCTATGAGGAGGCGCGCACTACAGGCATCCCGCGCGATCTCTCCGGTGCTCGCGCGGACGTCTGGGGCGTCGGCACCGTCGGCGTCTCGTACGCGCGCCTCATCGATCTGGCCGCGTTCGACCGCTTCGCCGCCGGCATGACGCTCGAGGGATTCGCCTCCGGCCCGCGGGCCCGGGTCGTCGAGTCGACCGGCCAGGTGCTCGTCCGCCCCTCTACGTGGCAGGCCGACGCGCGCCTCGTGACCGAGCTGAACGGCATGCGGATCAAGCGGACGAAGACCGTGGACAACGCGGGGAAGGAGACGACGAAGACCGAGGTCGAGGTCGACAAGACGGTACCGTGGGGCCTCGGGATGAACCTCGGCGTCGCCGGCCTTTGGCGCAAGAAGACGTACTTCAGCGTCGCCCTGCACAACATCCCGCTCCGCAAGATCACCTGGAAGTCCGGCGAACGGCGGACATACACGATCAACAACGGCTCTCGAATCGTCAACGCCCAGACGCTCGCCAACGACAAGCCGGAAGGGATGAGCACGCAGGACTACCTCGACTCGCTCTTCGCGCCCGCCGGCGGCAAGGTCGAGCAGGTCGAGAAACTGGGCTCGGCCAGCGCGGCGGTGCCATCATACCTGCGCGCCGGCCTCGCGCGGGACTTCTTCGGCGACCGGATCACGTTGACGGCCGACGTGGAGCAGGGCCTGTCGAACACCGCGATCACCTCGACGACGCCGCGCGTCGCGACCGGGGTCGAGCTCCGGCCGCTCGGAAACTGGGTGCCGCTGCGCGCGGGCATGTCGATCGGCGGTCAGCAAGGCCACTTCGCGACGCTCGGCTTCGGGCTGCACCTCCTGGCCCTCCACTTCGACTTCGCCCTGGTGAGCCAGGGCTCGTTCACCCCGTTCGAGGTGCCCTTCGCGAAGAGCGCGACAGGGCTCGGCGTGGCGATGGAGACGAAGCTGTCGTTCTGATCGACCTCGCGAGCAGGCGTGGATGAAGGGGCGCGCCGCCCTGGCGCGTCCCTTCTCGTGTACCGAACCGATCCCCCGCGGCGGCCGGGGTGCGCTGCCCGCGCAATGCCTCGACGCCGCTGCCCCTCCGCGCGTGCCGGACGTCCACCAGGTCGAACGCCGCGAGCGGTCGCGGTACCTCCCCGCGGATATGACGCGCGCAGTCCTCCGCTGGGAACTTTGACGCAGCTCATCTGGGTATGAATATGCGCCGATTGCGGCAACGGCCGGCGCGAGAGGAGGCGAGGCTGTCGCCGTCCGCGGCCGGTTGGTCCTCGTTCGTTGCCGACCGCTTCCCCGATGCGGAGTCCCTCGCGGATGAGGAGTTGGGCGCTCGGCGCAGGGCTGTGGTGGCGTGCAGGTGGAAGGGGCGCCTGTGATACGCATTCGCCTTCAACGCGCTACATGGGCGGACGCGGGGTTTGCCCATAGCGTCGCTTGTATGATGCGTCTGCACAATGGTTTGCAGGGGCGAGGCATGCCTCGCCCCTCCGGTCACGATGTAGCGTCTTCAACACGAACGCTTATGAGATCCTTCTGGGCTCGTCTCGACTACAACGTCAAGGTGCGCTCGCCGATCGTCCTTGGCGTGGCACTCCTCTCGATGTTCATCACGGGCGAGCTCACCACTCCCGTCCGCCGCGCGACCGAGTATGCCCCTGTCCAGCCGATCCGGAAGTACTCCCACCAGCAGCACGCCGGGGAGATGAAGATCGACTGCCGGTACTGCCATACCGGCGCCGAGGTCGGGCGCTTCGCAACCGTGCCGGCCGTCTCCGTGTGCATGAACTGCCATGTCATCGCCGCGGTGGACAGCCCCGACGTGGCACGACTTCGCGCGCTCTACCACGCGCGCAAGGCCGTCATGTGGGCCCGCGTCCACCGCTTGCCGGAGTTCGTCTACTTCACCCATGCCCCGCACGTGGCCGCGGGGATCGACTGTCAGGTCTGCCACGACGACGTCGCGAGGATGCAGGTGATTCGCCAGGCGCGCCCGCTCCCAATGGGTTGGTGCCTCGGATGTCACCGCCACCCAAACACGTACCTCGTCGCCGCGCCGCAGGTGGTCGTCGGGCCGGAGAACTGCACCGCATGTCACCGCTGAACCTCGCAGCGAAGAACGACCGCCGTCGATTCCTCCGGCTCGCCCTCCTGGTGGCTGGGGACTTGCTCCTGCCGGCTCCGCTGCGACCCCGGAGCGGCACGGCCGCGGCGCCCGGGTCGACGACGCGCCGAACCGTTGCCGCGCCCGAGCGGAGGGCCGTACCACGCGCGCGGAGGGAGAGAGACGCGTGAGCGGAACGCCGGAGCATGCCGAGATGCCCGCGGACGACATCGGCCCGGACGCGGCCGCCCACGTCGGCTCCGAGTCGGAGACGGCATCCGTGATGAACCGGCGCCGGTTCCTCGCACTCCTCGGCGCCTCCGCGGCGGTCGGCGTCGCCGGGTGCAAGCTCGACAGCCGTGGACGGATCGTCCCCTACGTGGATCAACCGGCGGACACGGTCCTCGGCATACCCCGGTTCTACGCGTCTACGCTCACGCGCTATCCCGACGCGCCGGCCGTGCTCATCACCACGCGCGAAGGGCGGCCGATCAAGCTCGATGGCAACCCCGCGCACCCGGCGAGCTCGGAGGCCCTCGGCGCGTACGGCCAGTCGGCCACGCTCTCGCTGTACGACCCGGACCGACTGAAAGGCCCGACTCGCCGCGGCAGCGCGGTGACGTGGGACGCGGCCGACGTCGCCATCCGCAGCGCCCTCGCCGAGGCCGTGCCGGGGCGCCGGCACATCCTCCTCATCACCCCGGCGCTCGCCTCGCCGACGGCGCGGGCGCTCGTGACCGAGTTCTCCGCCGCATACCCCACCACCTGGCACCTGCCCATCGAGACATTCCACGCGGGCGAGGTTGCCGAGGGCCGCCGACGTGTCCTCGGCGCGGCGACGATCCCGCGCATCGCGTGGGATGTCGCCGACGTGATCGTGAGCCTGGACGCCGACTTCCTCGCCCCATCCTTCCACGACCGGGCCAACCGCGGCTTCGCCTCCCGCCGGCAGCCCGATGGCAATGCCCTCGGCATGAACCGCCTCTGGGTCGTCGAGGGCCCGATGACGCTCACGGGGACGAACGCCGACCACCATGTCCGGCTGCGGTCGAGCCAGCACGGCCTGCTCCTCGCCGCCATGCTGAACGAGGTGGTCGTCGTCCGGCGCCTCGGCCCGCTCGCCGGCGCCACGGAGCCGGCACAGTCGCTCGCGCCCTTCGACCTCCGGAGGGTCACGGGTCTCCTCGGGCTCGACGAGCGCGTCGTGCGGGCGATGGTCGAGGACCTGGTCGCGCGCCCGGGGCGAGGCGCGGTGCTGGCGGGCGATCATCAGCCGGCACACGTCCACGCGCTCGCGACGGCGCTCAACGTGAGCCTCGGGAACGAGGGCGCGGCGATCATCCCGGCGGGGCCGGTGCCTCAGGTCGCCGCACCGAACGACCTCGCCGCAGCCATGGCCGATATGACGTCGGGCGCCATCGCCGTGGTCATCAACCTCGACACGAACCCGGTGTACTCGCTGCCGCGAGACTCCGGCTTTGCCCAAGGGCTCGGCCGCGTGCCGCTCGTCGTCAGCTCGTCCCTCCTGCCGGACGAGACGGGGCAACGCGCGCACTACGTCCTGCCGTGCACGCACGACCTGGAGTCTTGGGGCGACAGCGACGCGCACGCCGAGGCGCTGA
>Ga0315279_10001643_pt1 | contig 36522 bp, 31 predicted proteins | sample YL17G06_20_MG_FD_203694 | JGI IMG/M metagenome (GOLD analysis project Ga0315279, IMG submission 203694) | Sediment microbial communities from Yellowstone Lake, YNP, Wyoming, USA - YL17G06_20 | ecosystem: Environmental > Aquatic > Freshwater > Lake > Sediment | place: USA: Wyoming | collected...
CGGGCGGGGTGTACGGGCGGGGTGACCCCGCCCCTACTGACATTCTCAAACAAGGAGACACCATGGCACTTGCACCTATCTCATTCGACGAATTGCTGGTGAGGTCGCATTATTTGTGGAACAAGCAGCGGCTGCTCTTGACGGCGGGCGATTTTGCCGCGGGCCGGTTCAACACGATGACGGTGGGCTGGGGCAGCCTGGGGACGATGTGGGGACGGCCCTTTGCCCAAGTGGTGGTGCGCCCCGTCCGGTATACGTTCCAGTTCATAGAGCAGTACGACACGTTCACCTTGTGTGTCTTGCCAGCCAGCTTGCAGCCGGCGTGGCAATTGCTGGGGGCAAAGTCAGGCCGTGATGGGGACAAGATCGCCGAATCCGGGCTGACGCCCGTCGCCTCGACGCGCGTCGCCGCCCCCAGCTTTGCCGAGGCCGAGTTGGTGATCGAGTGCCGCAAGGTCTATTGGGATGATATTGTCCCAGAGCATTTTCTCGACCCGACGATTGACCAGCACTATCCGAACAAGGATTATCACCGCATCTATTTCGGCGAGATCCTGGCGATTCATGGGCATGAGCAATACAAGAACGCCGCGTAGGGCGCCGCGACCGGGGCGCGGAAACCGCGCCCGTACACATGTAGGGGCGCGGTCCTCGCGCCCGCGTGGAGCGTGAAGCGATGACGTTGCCGCAAGGGTGGGCATGGACGACGCTGGGCGAGATTGCAGATACGACAAGACGACGCTCATTACCTCAAGAGCATCCCGATCTTCCGTTTATTGGCATGGAGAACATCGAAGCACAAACGATGCGACTTTTGGGCACCGTACCAGCCGTCGAGATGAAGAGCAGCGCAGAGCATTTCGAACCAGGTGATGTGCTTTACGGGCGGTTGCGACCATACCTGAACAAGGTTTTCTGCCCAGAATTTGAAGGGCTATGCTCGTCCGAGTTTATTGTCTTTCGAAGATCACCGCACCTTGCAAGTGAGTATCTTCAATACTTCCTGAACTCGTGGGACTTTGTCACATTCGCATCACATCTGAACACAGGCGATCGGCCACGGGTCAACTTTGATCAACTGGCTGAATATCCATTTCCTTTTGCCCCACTCTCCGAACAACACCGCGTCGTCGCCGAAATCGAAAAGCAATTCACGCGGCTGGATGCGGGCGTAGCCGCACTCAAGCGGGTGCAGGCCAACCTCAAACGCTACAAGGCATCCGTGCTCAAGGCCGCGTGTGAAGGGCGGCTCGTCCCTCAAGACCCGAACGATGAACCCGCGTCCGAGTTGCTGGCGCGCATCCTGGCTGAACGTCGAGTCAAGTGGGAACAAGACCTGCGCGCGAAAGGCAAGGACCCGAGCAAGGCCAAGTACGTCGAGCCACAGCCGCCGGATGAGGATGGATTGCCAGGGTTGCCGGAAGGATGGTGTTACACACTTTTGGGACCACTTCTCTCCATTACACGAACAGGGATGAGAACCGGGCCATTTGGAAGCCTGCTAAAGAAGCACGAACATAAGGAATCAGGCGTCCCAGTGCTTGGAATAGAGAACATTGAGTCAATGAGGTTTGTATCTGGAAGCAAGATTCACATTACCCAAGCCAAGGCCAAGCAACTATCGAATTATACAGTTCAGCCAGGGGACGTTCTGATCTCAAGATCCGGTACAGTGGGCGAGGTTTGTGTTGTTCCTGATGGAATTGGTGAAGCGGTAATATCGACAAACCTGATGCGTGTAGTCCTCGCTCCAAATGATATGCTCCCCTCGTTCTTTACATTATTGTTCAACGGATCGCCGTTCGTACTCAAGCAGGTGTCCGAACTATGTAGTGGAAGCACACGAGATTTTCTGAATCAAGAAATACTTTCAACCATTGTCTTTCCGTTCCCGCCTCTTGCCGAACAACGCCGCATCGTGGCCGAAGTCGAGCGGCGGCTGTCGGTGGTGCAGGAAGTGGAAGCCGTCATCGCCGCCAACCTGGCCCGCGCGGAACGCCTGCGGCAGTCCATCCTCAAACAAGCGTTTGAGGGCAAGCTCGTCCCGCAAGATCCAAACGATGAACCGGCCAGCGTGTTGCTGGAAAGGATAAAAGCACACCGCGCAGGGGCGACCCTCGTGGTTGCCCCCAGGGCAAGCACAAGGTCTGCCCCTACGAAACGACACGGGCCGGATAGGCCATGAAATACGATCCGAATAAACATCATCGGCGTTCGATTCGATTGACGGGATACGACTATTCCCAGCCGGGAGCGTATTTCGTCACCCTTTGCGTGCAGGGGCGAGAATGTGTGTTGGGTGATGTCGTGGACGGGCACATGATGTTGAACAATGCCGGGCAGAGAGCAGATCAATTCTGGCCTGCGGTTGCCGATCATTTTGCCGATGTGGAAATTGATACATGGGTGACCATGCCGAACCATGTTCATGCAATCATTGTAATTGGCAGGGGCGTGGTTTCCATGCCCAATAACGAGGAGATGGGTGGAGAAAAGGGCGGGGAGACCACGCCCCAACATGGCGGTGGTGGTCGGGGCGTGGTTTCCACGCCCAATAACGAGGAAACGGGTGGAGAAAAGGGCGGGGAGACCCCGCCCCTACATGGCGGTGGTGGTCGGGGCGGGGTCTCCCCGCCCACGTTAGGGCAAATCGTGGCGTATTTCAAATATCAGACAACCAAATCCATCAACCAGATGCGCGAGACGCCCGGCGCTCGTTTTTGGCAACGCAACTATTGGGAACACGTCATCCGCGACGAAACCGATCTGAATCGCATCCGACAATACATTCAGACCAATCCGTTGCGCTGGGTTGACGACCAATTGCATCCTGACGCGCCGCCAAACAAATTCAATCGGGGATAAAAACGGAATGTCGTCTCAATCTTCAACCATCGTTCAACGCCTGTGGAATTACTGCAACGTCTTGCGCGACGACGGCGTCTCGTACGGCGACTATGTCGAGCAACTCACCTACCTGCTCTTTCTCAAGATGGCCGACGAGCAGGTGCACGAGCTGGGCAAGTCCAGCACCATCCCGCAAGACCTGGGCTGGCAAAGCCTGCTCCAGCGCGACGGCGACGCACTCGAAACCCATTACCGCCACAGCCTGACCGAACTGGGCAAGGGCGCGGGCCTGATCGCCGTCATCTTTCGCAAGGCGCAGAACCGAATCCAAGACCCGGCCAAGCTGCGCCGCCTCGTCGAGATGATTGACGGCGAAACGTGGACGGGGCTGGATATTGACGTCAAGGGCGAAATCTATGAGGGCCTGCTGGAAAAGAACGCGCAGGACATCAAATCCGGCGCAGGCCAATACTTTACGCCGCGCCCGCTCATCAAGGCCATCGTGGATGTGATGTGCCCCAGGCCAGGGCAGACCCTGGCTGATCCGGCGTGCGGCACGGGCGGCTTTTTGTTGGCGGCTTTCGATTACGTGGCGCATCACTATGGCCCGCTCGACCGCGATCAGTGGGAGCACCTGCGGCACGAGGCGCTGCACGGCTGGGAGATTGTGGACAACACGGCGCGGCTGTGCGTGATGAACCTGTACCTGCACGGCATCGGCGCGAATGGCGGAACGTCCCCTTCAGGGGGTGGGGAGAGTCCCATCCGCGTGGCCGATAGCCTGGCCGCCGACCCCGGTCTGCGCTTCCAGATGGTGCTGACCAATCCGCCGTTTGGAAAAAAGAGCAGCGTCACCATCGTCAGCGAAGAGGGCAAGGTCAAACGCGAGTCGCAGACGATTGTGCGCGACGATTTCTGGACCTCCACCAGCAACAAGCAACTCAACTTTGTCCAGCACGTCAAGACGCTGTTGGAGATACACGGCCGCGCGGCGGTCGTCGTGCCGGACAATGTGTTGTTCGAGGGCGGAGCGGGCGAGACGATCCGGCGCAAGTTGCTCCACGAGTGCGACGTCCACACGCTGCTGCGTCTGCCGACCGGCATCTTTTACGCGCAAGGCGTCAAGGCGAACGTACTGTTCTTTGATCGCAAGCCCGCCAGCGAAAAACCGTGGACGGAAAAGCTGTGGATTTACGACCTGCGCACCAACATTGACTTTTCGCTCAAGCAGAATCCGCTCACGCGCGAGCACCTGGATGAATTTGTAGCGTGCTTCAGGCCCGACGCCAGCAGCCGTCACAAGCGCAGGCCGACGTGGTCAGAGGACAATCCGCAGGGACGCTGGCGCGCCTATACCTACGAGGAGTTGCTGGGTCGCGACAAGGTCAACCTGGACATCTTTTGGCTGCGCGATGAATCGTTGGAAGATACGGCCAATCTGCCCGATCCCGATGTCCTGGCGGCAGAGATTGTCGAGGACTTGCAGGCGGCGCTAGAGCAGTTCGGGGAGATCGCTGAGGATGTGGAAGAATAGACGCTTGAGGATAAACGGCAGCACTTGGAGAGGATGCGCTTTCACGTTATAATCATCATCATCAAAGAAGGACGGTATGCCCACCTGACGTGCTACTTGAATACCGATGGGCATACCCTTGACTTTTAACCGTATCCTCGACGGGGAGGTCGCCATGAACCTGCGTCGTCTCGTCACTTTGTGCACGACACTCGTCTTGCTGGCCGCATGCAGCAAGTCCACCGCCACTCCTGAGCCGATTGCAACGGCTGCACCCACATCTACCCCTATCCCTCCCACACCTACTACGTCTCCCAACGAATCGCCTGCGTGGTTCCGCGACGCGATTGTGTACGAGATCGTTCCGCGCAGTTTTTACGATTCCAACGGCGATGGCGTGGGCGACCTGCCGGGCATCACGTCCAAGCTCGATTACATCCAGGCGCTCGGCGCGAACACGCTCTGGCTGACGCCGGTGTTCTCAGCCACCAGCTCATTTGGCCTCGACGTGATAGATTATGCCACCGTCGCGCCCGGCCTGGGCACGAAGGACGACCTGATCAATTTGATTCGCCAGGCACATGATCGCAAGATGCGCGTGGTAATGGACCTGCCGGTTGCCTACACATCCAACGAGTTTGCGTATTTCAAGGACGCGTATAACAAACCGGCTTCGCCATATAGTGACTGGTATCAATGGACGAACACGGCGCACACCGCGTACAAATCCTATGCCAACCTCCGTACCCTGCCACTGCTCAATCACAAAAATGCGTCCGTGCAGTCCTATCTTGTTCAGGTGGCTCAAACCTGGCTAAGCGCCGGAGTGGATGGCTTTCGATTTGCCGATGCGGACAGCGTGCCGCACGAGTTTTTGAAACTGTTTCGCCAGGCGGTCAAGCAGGCCAACTCGAGCGCCGTCTTGTTGGGTGAAGTCTGGAACAACGACCCCAAGAAACTCGCGCCCTATTTCCAGGACGAGTTCGACGCGCTGTCTGACGTGCCGGTGTATTACACGCTAGCCGGTAGCGCCGAACGCAACGGCGGTGGATTGCTCAACGGGCGCAGTTCGCCGAACGACCTGGATGCGGCCTTGAGCGCGACGACACTCTATACCCCCACGGCACAACTCATCCGGTTTGCCGGCGCTCACAACACCAACCGTATTGCCAGCCTCGTGGGCCAGAATGCCGCGCGCGAGCGAATGGCGGCGCTGCTCATCCTCACGCTGCCCGGCACGCCGCTGATTTACTATGGCGACGAAATCGGGATGCCCGGCAGCCTGGGCAGCGGCGCATCCGCCGAGGAATACCGCCGTGCGCCGATGGACTGGACCCAGTTTGGCAAGGGTACCGGCATGGTGACGTGGTTCAAAGACGCAGCCAAAGTCAACAAGCCCAACGATGACATTTCAGTGGAAGAGCAGCAAAACGTCAAAGGCTCCCTGTGGAGCTTTTACAAAATGCTCATCGCGCAGCGCAAGGAACACGCGGCGCTGCGCGGCGATAGTTTCCAAACCGTCGCCAGCCCCTGCCGTTCGTGCTACGCCTACCTGCGGTGGGACGCGAACGATTTCTATCTCATCGCGATCAACTTTTCCGACCAGACGCAGAGCGTGACGCTCGACTTGGCGAAGACGCCGCGCGCGGTGAACGGTCCCGGCGAAGACTTGATCCAAGGCGGCACAGTTAGCCTGCCATCCAATGGCCGTTATACGCTCACGATGGAGGCGCGGGACGCGCGCATTTTGCATTGGGGCAAGTGATCAGCCCTCACCCATCCCCAACCCCCTCCCTCTCCCAAATTTGGGAGAGGGAGGGGGCAAAGGGGAGGGAGAGGACGCTTGGGTTGAGTAGCTGCCTCTCAATATCAAATACCCAAACCGAGGATAAAACAAGTGGGAGCATTTGAGTACCACGACGGCGAGCTTGCGTGCGAAGGCGTCAGGTTAAGCGAGATCGCCCGGCAGGTGGGCACGCCGGTCTATATCTACAGCCGGGCGCGCATCGAGGCGAACTATCGCCGCATCGCGGCGGCCTTTGCGCCGTTGAACGCCAAGATTCATTACGCCGTCAAAGCTAACGGCAATCTGGCTGTGCTGCGACTCCTCGATGATCTGGGCGCAAGCTCTGATGTGGTGTCCGGCGGCGAGTTGTTCCGCGTGTTGAAAGCAGGCGCGGACGCGGGGCGCGTTGTCTTTGCGGGCGCGGGCAAAACGGATGCCGAACTGGCCTATGCGCTGGACTCGCGCGTGGGGCAGGTCAACGCGGAATCGGCGGACGAGCTGAGCGCCCTGAATGATCTGGCGGGCGCGCGCGGCATGACGCAACGAGTGGCGCTGCGGCTCAACCCTGGCGTTGATCCTCACACACATCGGCACATCAGCACCGGACAGGCGGGCAGCAAGTTCGGCGTCGAGATGGAAGAAGCAGAATCGCTGTTGGCTGACGTCACCCGATTTCCACGCCTGGACATTGTCGGGCTGCACATTCACATCGGCTCGCAGATTCCCAATGCGGAGCCGCTGGTCGAGGCGCTTGACCGTGTGTTGCCGCTGGCTCAGCGCTTCAAGACGATTCGCGCGTTGGACATTGGCGGGGGATTCCCCGTCGCATACCGTGGAGGCGAGACAGCCACCCCGCCGGAAGAATTTGCGCGCGCCGTTCAAGATCGGCTCCGAGGCTTGGGCAAGCCCCTAGAGATTTCAATAGAGCCGGGGCGTTTCATCGTGGCGGACGCTGGCGCGCTGATCGCGCAGGTGCAGGCGACCAAACATTCGTATGGCCGTCGCATCATCACGACCGACGCGGGGATGACGGATCTCATCCGTCCGGCGCTATATGATGCCGATCACGAAATCGTGCCCGTCGTTCAGGGCAAGCCTTTGGACGAATTGACCGATGTGGCCGGGCCAGTTTGCGAATCGTCCGACTTTCTTGGACGTGAGCGAGCATTGCCGGCGATGAAACGCGGCGACTTGATCGCGGCGATGACGGTGGGCGCGTATGGCGCGACGATGGCGTCGAATTATAACGCTCGCCCGCGCGCTCCTGAGGTGCTCGTGGAAGGCGCCACGTTCCGCGTCATCCGGCGACGCGAAACGTGGGACGACCTCATAAGCAAAGAGATTTGAACGCAGAGGCGCAGAGACGCAAGACCAAGTTTTTTTATCTTTGCGTCCCTGCGCCCTGGCGTTAAAAGATTGACATGCGCCTCTATCTTGAACTCGCCAAAAAAGCCGCACAGCGACAACTGGCCTATCGCCAGGCCAACCTCGCCGGGCTGCTGACGAATCTCTTTTTCGGCGCGCTGCGGGCGTACGTCCTCATCGCGCTGTATGGCCTGCGGCCCGAGATCGCGGGCTACACGCTGACCGCCGCCATCACATACACCGGCTTGACGCAAGCCATCTTGCGCGCGGTGCAAATCTTTGGCTGGCAAGACTTGATGAAGACTGTGCGCAGCGGCGACATCGCGTCCGATCTGGCCAAGCCCTTCGACTATTATGCCTTCTGGCTGGCCCAAGACCTGGGCGCGAACGTCGTTCACCTGATCGTGCGCGGCATCCCGATCATGTTGGTATACGCCGTCGCGGCGCCGATGGTCTGGCCGTCCGACGTGAACGCGGCGCTCGCGTTCGCCTTCAGCCTCTTGCTGGCGATGCTGGTGAGCTTTGCCTGGCGGTTCTGCGTCAACATCACCGCGCTGTGGTCGGCGGACGCATTGGGCTTTGCGCGACTGGGCTACACGCTGGCGATGTTCCTCTCCGGCTTTCTGATTCCGGTGACCTTTTTCCCGTCGTGGCTCAAGACCGTGGCAGCCTGGACGCCGTTCCCGGCGATGATTGAAACGCCGGTGGAAATCTGGATGGGGATTCTGTCCGGCCCGGCGGTCACGGCGGCATTGATCCAGCAAGCGTTTTGGGCGGGCGTGATGATGCTCCTGGGACGATTGATGCTGGCGGCCGGCACGCGCAAGCTGGTGATTCAGGGGGGATGATGGAATCGCCGCCCGCCGCCATCCGGCTCAAGCCGGAGAGGGCGGCCTACCTTCGACTTTACCTCAGGCTCATCTCTAGCCGCATCCGCTCGCAGATGCAGTACCGTCTCTCATTCCTGCTCGACGTAGTGGGCAACTTTTTCAGCAACTTTACCGACCTGGCCGCGTTGATGGTCATGTTCACGCAAGCACGGTCTTTGGGTGGATGGTCGTTCGGTGAGATTGCGTTCCTGTACGGGCTGTCTTCGGCCAGTTTCGCGTTGCACGAGTTGTTCCAGGGCGCGTTCGACAACGACGTGTTCGCGTCCTACATCCAGCGCGGCTTGTTCGACCAGATGCTCATCCGGCCGCTGCCGACGTTGTTCCAAATGATGACCGAATACTTTATGCTGCGGCGCTTGGGGCGGATGACACAAGGATTGATCGCATTAGGATTGGGGATCGCATTGGCGCAGCCACATTGGACGTTTGCCAAGTTGCTTTACCTGCCGGTGGTCATTGCCGGGGGTGCGCTGTTTTTTCTAGCGATTTCCATCGCGGGATGCACGCTCTGCTTTTGGACGGTACAGAGCACAGAGGTCGTCAACATCTTTACTTACGGCGGCACGACGATGCTCCAATATCCGTTGACGATCTACCAGGAGTGGATGCAGAAATTCTTTGTGTACGTTTTGCCGATGGCATTTATCAATTATTTTCCAACTTTATATTTTCTGGACAAACCTGATCTCTTTCACCTGCCGCCGTTTGTGCCGTTCCTGGCGCCGGTTGTGTGTGTGGCTGTGTTTCTGCTTTCGCTGCGGATCTGGCAGTTCGGTGTTGCGCACTATACGAGCACCGGCAGCTAGAAACAAACTGCGCCGCTGCTGGGCCGTTAAGCCGACCTGCGAGATGATGCCAAAGGATCCGGCATGCCGATTATCACGGTCCGTCATCTTTATAAGGATTTCCAACTCTTCAAGCATCATCGCGGGCTGCTGGGGGCGTTCCGCAACTTGTTCACGCGCGAGTTTCGCGCCGTCAACGCCGTCAACGACGTGTCGTTTTCCATCGAGCGCGGCGAGCTGGTGGGGTATCTCGGCCCGAATGGCGCGGGCAAATCCACCACTCTCAAGATGCTCACCGGCATCCTGGTGCCCACTCGTGGCGAGGTGTGCGTGAATGGGCGCGTGCCGTGGAAGGAACGCGCCGCCCACGCGCGCGACATCGGCGTAGTGTTCGGCCAGCGCACGAACCTGTGGTGGGACCTGCCCGTGATCGAGTCGTTCGATCTGCTCCACTACATCTACCGCGTGCCGGATCAGCGCTACTATCGAAACTTGCTCCGGTTCCAAGACTTGCTCGGCCTGGGCGAGTTCCTGCACACGCCGGTGCGCAGCCTTTCGCTGGGCCAGCGGATGCGCGCCGACCTAGCGGCCGCGCTCCTGCACGATCCCAAGCTCGTGTTCCTGGACGAGCCGACGATCGGCCTGGACGTGGTCGCCAAAGAACGCATCCGCCAGTTCATCCAATCCATCAACCGCGAGCGCGGCGCGACCGTCATTCTCACCACACACGATCTAGGCGACGTGGAAAAGTTGTGCGAACGGGTGATGATGATTGACCGGGGGCGGCTGCTCTTTGACGGTCCGCTTTCGACGTTGCGCGAGCGGTTCGGCGGGGAACGCGAGTTGGTCGTGGACCTGGCCGACGACTATGACGACGTGACCGTGGACGGCGCGACGGTCGTCGCGCGCGAGGGGCGGCGCGTGACGTACCGCTTTGGCGCGGACGGCCTGACGGCGAGCGACCTCATCGCGCGCACCAGCGGGCGTTTCCGCATCGGAGACCTTTCCGTGCGCGAGCCAGAGATCGAAGCGACCGTGAGACGCATCTATGAAGAACGATTATTGGACTGATGACGAATGTCGAGCGCAAAATGACAAGCGTAGGGTAATCGTTGCAATTTGTAATGCAACTGCTACCTTTCCTTCATGCTCTTCTCATCCGGGCTTAAGGTGACTGCGCTACACTCATTATCAAGCAACTCTCCCGCGTGGGAACGTGGTTGCTCCGCAGGCAAAGCGCATCGCAGGTCATGTGCCTGGGCGCAGTGCCCCTACAACTGAATATGTCGTGCCGTGGCCCCGACCTTGTTTCGTCGGGGCCGTTCCGTTTAACTTTGACATGTCCTTTGTTCAGTGTTAGAATCACGCTCCGCTACACACCCGTGTCGCCTGCCTAATCAAGGGTCCAGAGGTGGGAAAAAACGATGGTATGCCAAACTGAAGGCAGCAAACGCTGTGGACTCCCACCAGCGTCAAGTTGGATCGAGGTTCGCTGAGCTTGGTTCAACTATGACGTTTAACTCGTGACTATCGGAAGTTGACGGAGGAGCCGGGGCCACCGAATCAGCACTAGTCTGGATTGTGTTCACCGGGGTAGGTTCAGCCAACATGTCCCCTTCCGGGCTGTAGGCAGCAGACGAGGGAATCTGGTCAGTCGAGCCGACGTTGGTCTGGCCTGGCCTCCCCTCGTCAGAAGAGCCGGTTGTAGCATTAGGCTCTGGATTGGGAGAGACAAACGGAAGCTCTTTGGGTTGAGGTGAGGCGGAGTCAGATTGGGTCAGAGTTGCCGCATTAGAATCGGTCGGGACGCCCGGCTCCAGGCTGGGAAAGATCGCCTGAACCTCCTCAGGCTTGAGAGACACAGCGTCAACTCCCTCCCGAATAACCTCTTGCGCTTCGTCCAGGAAAGCCAGTTCCTCGTTGAGACCACTCATCAGTTCCCTGGAATAGTTTCTCAGGTCACGTACCAATCTGCCAAAGCCGCGAGCCATCTGGATCATGCGGAGCGGGCCGAGGACAACTGTTGCGAGCACGAGGATCAACAGCAGTTCGGGGCCGCCGATGCCAAAGATATTGTCCACTCAGCCCCTCCCCGCAATAGTAGCCAGCACAATACTGATCACGTACAGACCACCCAACGGCAGCATCACCAGACTCATGTTGACGGGGTCAACCGTCGGGGTGACGACAGCCGAGACGACCGCCATGGCGACAACTGCATAGCGCCAGTATCGGATCAACTGGGCGGCCTTGACCAACTTGAGCATGGCCAGGAACATGACCACCAACGGCATCTCGAAACTCAACCCAATCCAGAACATGAGCGACGTGGTGAAGTCAAAATAGTTACTGGGGCGGACCTGGGTCGTGATGCCCAGAAAGTTGATGAGGAACGGCACAGCCGTAGGCAGCATCACGTACCATGTAAAGGCAGCGCCGCTGAAAAAGAGCAAGCTGGCAAACGGCACACCCAGCATGAGCCAACGGCGTTCCCGATCCGTGAGTCCAGGGAGGACAAAGCGAATTACCTGGTACACGATCACCGGCATCGCCAGTATCACGCCGCTCAACAATGAGACGCGCATAAAGATGGCGATGTTTTCAGTGATTTCGATGGAGACCAGCGCCTTCCGACCGCCGATCGGCGCTGCCAGAAAGTCAACCAGTTGACCGGCAAAGATAAAGCTCAGGAGTGTTGCCACGACAAGCGCAGCAGCGGCTTTGAAAATCCTTTGCCGTAGTTCTTCGAGGTGCTCCAAGAGCGGCATGGAACTGTCGAGCTGTGTCTTTGCTCTCTGGTGAGCACGCCCGAACGCGCGGATATAGTCCAGCCACGACCGACGCTTGGGACGCCCGGATGGTAGAGTTGTGCTCATGCCAGGCTACTTGGCCTTGTCTTGAGGCTCCTCAGCCTTGTCTTTAGACCCTTCAGCCGGCTTCTCATCTCCGGAAATACCCTTGCGAAATTCACGTATGCCCTGGCCCAGTTCGCCTGCTATCTTGCTGATGCGCCCAGCGCCAAAGAGCACGATGACGATCACCAAAATGATGATCAACTCCGTGGGCCCTAAATTGAACGGCATATTATTCTCCTTTTTCCCGCTATGCAGGGGACGAATTACAATTACAACCATTTTGCGGTCCACATTATAACACAGAACCGCACGCAAGTTGTCTCTGTGTCGCCACATTGACAAAGGGCGCAAAGGGGCTAGAATAAACCAGGCCTCCACTTTGATTCAACACGACCTTAGAGTTTATCTGAAGAATGGCAAGCCGGGCTTTCCTGTCCGGTAAATCGGTAGAATTCGCAGACACTCTCCAAGAGTGAACTGTGGCGAAGACTATGGCAAATCCTAACGGAAATTTCGCCGGTCACTTGCGAGAAGAACATCTTGCCCTGCAAGCGCTCTTTGAAGCCCAGCCGCCGTTGGCGCAGCGCTTCTTGGAAGCGCAGGGCCGCCAACTCGCGGAAGCGCTCGCGCAACGCGAGCGCCCCTCCCAGGTCCGCTTCTCACTGCCCGATAAAGTGGTGGTGGAAGCGCACAAGCGGGGTGAAAGCAAGCCTGTTCCGGTTCCAGTAGAATTTCGGGAGCAGTTGGTTGGCGGCCTGATAGATCGCCTGGCCCGAGGGGGCATTCGCACGGCGCTCCGTCAGCGGTTATCTGAGCTTGACCAGTCACTGCATCGTTCGGTTGCTGTCAGCGCAAGGCTCATTCGATACGCTACTGTCATGCACATAGTGCACTACATGTTGCCGGCGGGTCGCTCGGTCACTTATATTCCTGCCGAAGGCGAAGAGATACCCAGCATCCCCGTGGGCGACGCACTCGAACCGGCCTCGGCCATCACGGCCACGACCGACGCCATCGCCGAGGAAGGTCAGGCGGAAGACTCTCGCGGGGTACTGCAAGTTCCCTACACCCCCGCGGCCCTCAAATTTTACCTGCCCCGCTGGGTGGCGTTCGACGACAAGGATCACTTGCTGGTGAACTCAGTCAGCGAGGCCGAGGCTCACGTGACCTCGATGCAGCGCTTCTTGAGCATCTTGCACATAGCGCTCTCACTCGCGCCATACATCGTCGCCGACGAAGACTATCAGCGCAAGCGCTACGGCATGTTGGGCCAGCTCATCAATCAGGGCCGTGCCCTGGCGCGCTACCAGACCGGCGAGATCATTCAGACCATCAAGCATCGAGCGGCGGCCCACGATCTCAATCGAGGGCTTTCCCTGAGCCTGCCTTACTTTGACGACCAAGCGCTCGAAATGAAGATGAATGATTTCGAAGTCGTCCCCGCCGGGCGCATCATGTTCGTGCCGGCCTTTGTGGTGCGTGCCGCGCGCGAAGAGCAGGTCAAGGTGGCGCAAGACACGCGTCTGAGCCACTCCACTCGCATCCACCTCCTGGCTGAACTCAAGGCCCTGGAAAAAGCCTTCGAGACACGCAAGTCCCGGTAGACCCCGCCGGGAAGAAGTGAGCACGGGCATGTCTTTGTTCTCTGTTATCCTTTTGTTGATTATGGTGTTTCTGTCTTACAAGGCTGCTCCGCGCGAGCGGGCCGAAGACGCGCACATCCACGGCGCGGGCCAGATTGGCTTGCTGGCTGCCGTGGCCCTGTTTGGCGTGGATTATTTCACGTCGTACTTTTACGCCACGGGCGAGATGATGGGCGCGCTGCATCCCTACGGCTTGCAAAAGTACGGCTATATCGCCGTGGCCGTGATCGCCTTTGCCAACTTTGTGTTTGGCGCGCTATACATGTACTCGCTGGGGATTTTTAACGAGGGCGGCGGATCGTACACGGCCTCGATGCGTTACCTGACGCCGGGGTTGAGCCTGGTCGTGGCCGTCGTTCTGATTCAGGACTATATCTTTACCATCGTCGTGTCCACGCTCTCCGGCGTTGAACAGTTGCTTTCCATCACGAATTCTTATGCTATCTTTTGGTTCTGGCGTTTTGCCCTCGGCGCAGCGCTCGCTTCCGTGACATGGTATCTGACCATCCGGGGGCGAGGTGAGTCAGCACAGGTGACGTTCACTCTACTGGCTATCTTTATCATGCTGACTCTGACCATGACCATTGGACTGTTCATCGCCGTATCTCGCGGGGTGGAGCCCTTGGCCGCTATCGCATCGCCCAAGCCCGCCACGCTGCTGCAAGCGATGTATCACATGTTGACTGCTTCGATGAAAGGTCTGGTGGCCCTGAGTGGCTTGGAGGCGATGTCGAACGGTATCCAGTTCGTGAAAAATGAAGATGCAGCGATTGTCCAATGGGGCAAAAAGCGCCTGCCCCGGTTAAAGAGGCTGTGGAGCTTTTATAGCGGCAAGTCGGGCATTGGCCGCTTTGTGCAGACCTCGTTCTTGTTCTATGGCGGCTTGACGACATTACTGCTGGCGAGCTTTGCCATCCGTTTTGAGGCGTTCGATGGCACGCAGGGCCGCACGCTGGTGGGTAACCTGTCCTTTATTGGCTTTGGACAAATTCCCGGTGGTACAATACTGTACTGGGCGTATCAGATTCTGGCAGTGGCGCTGTTGGCCGCTGCTTCGATGACGGCATTCCAGGATTTGCAGGCGACTGCATGGCGAGACGTGGCGATTGGCGAAATCCCCGAAATCGTGGTCTATCGAAATCCCCAAGGCACCTTTACGAGATCGGTCACGGCAGGCTTTATCGTGGCTGTCTTGATCCAGTTCCTGGTGCGTGGTCAGTCGTCACTAGCTATACCCTATTACGGCGTCGGCGTCTTTATGCCGATCATGGTCATGGGGCTGGCGATCCGGCAACACTTGCTCCACCATTACACCGGCAAGGCCCGCACCTGGGGAGCGGCGGGCGCGACGTTTGCGGCTGCCCTGGCCGCGTTTATCTTCGTCGGCCAAATCGTCGGCAAATGGGGCGAGGGCGGCTGGGTAGTGCTGATCTCGTTCAGTATTCTGGTCATCACCGCCAACGCGTTGTTGATTTCACCCATTGGCTACCGCTATCCTCAACAGATTCACCGCATCGTTCGCGAAAAGGCGCGCGTCCACGGCGCGATGGGGTCCATCGTCGAGTGGCAGTCGCTCAAGATGCAGGAATACCGCTATCACATACTCGTTGGCGCCTCGCGCTTTTTCGAGCTGTTCGGCGTGCGCCGCCCCGTGCGCTACGAGCCACCTGCACCGGCTGGGGATTACGATGACGCACTCCACGTGGACCATCCAGAGGCCAAGTCTTTTCTCGATCAATATCTCAACAGCCAGCCTCCGCCCGAGCCGCGCCTGGGTGGGCAACCGCGCGAAACCGCCAAGCCAGAGCCGCCGGTCCCCGATTGAGTGTAAGAAACCCAGCTTTCCACACAAGCCGGGTTTCTCACCGAGTTGAGCATGGCCTCTTTGCCCTTGTATAGCCTGCGTGTTGCCGATGTCTTTGCCGCTCTGGAAACCTCACCGGATGGCCTCACCCCCGACGAGGCGCAAGCTCACATCGCGTTGTACGGGCGCAACGTCATCTCTGAACCCTCTGGCCTCCCGCTCCGGCGCAAGCTCATCGGCCACGCCACGCATAGCATGGCGCTGCTCCTGTGGGCTGCTGGCGCGATAGCCTTTCTAGGCGGCGAATACGGCCTGGGCATCGTCATCTGGATCGTCGTCCTCGTCAATGCGGGCTTTTCATTCTGGCAAGAATATCGCGCCGAGCAGGCCGTGACCATCCTCAAGCACCTGCTGCCGGCTCACGCGCGCGTGAGCCGCGAAGGCAGAGAAGTCGAAATCCCTGCTGCCGACGTCGTGCCCGGCGATATCCTCGTGCTGGCCGAAGGCGATAACATCCCTGCCGATGCCCGCGTCGTGGAAGAATATGGTTTGCGCGCCAATCATGCCAGCCTCACGGGCGAGTCCGTTCCCGTCCGCAAGGTGGCGGAGGCTTCGCTGCGCGAGGGATTGACCGAACTCGAGCGGCCCAACCTGGTCTTTGCGGGGACATCCGTCTTTTCTGGAACGGGCCGCGCCGTGGTATTCGCCACCGGCATGTTGACCCAGTTCGGGCGCATCGCCAATCTCACCCAGGCCGTCCCCGAAGAGCCCAGCCGGCTTCAGCGCGACATGGCGCGCGTGACTCGCATCATCACCCTGTTGGCGATTGGCCTGGGCGTGATCGTCTTTATCGTCGGCATCAACGACGTCAAGTTGCCGCTGCTCGAGGCTTTTATCTTTGGCATCGGCATCATCGTCGCTACCGTTCCCGAAGGCTTGCTGCCCACCGTGACGCTTTCGTTGGCCATCGCCGTCCAACGCCTGGCACAGCGCGGCGTGCTGGTGAAAAAACTTGCCGTCGTGGAGACGCTGGCTAACACCTCGATCATCTGCACCGACAAGAGCGGCACGCTGACTGAAAACCAGATGACGGTCAGCGAAGTGTGGGTATCGGGCCAACGGTTGAGCGTCTCCGGCGTGGGATATGAACCCAAAGGAGATTTCACTCCAAATCCCTCCGGCACCTTGTATACAGACCTGGCCGACCTGCTCACCGCGGCCACGCTCTGCAACAATTCGCGCCTCAACCCGCCTTCGTCCGATCACCCTCAGTGGTCCTGCCTGGGCGACCAGACCGAAGCGGCGCTGCGCGTTGTGGCGATCAAGGGCAAGGTCGAAGAAGCCTGGGCTAACCGGACTTTTCCTCGGATTCACGAGCTGCCCTTTGACGCGCGCCGCAAACGGATGAGCACTATCCATCAAATCAGAAATTCAGAGATTGCGTTCGTCAAAGGGTCGCCCAAAGAGGTGCTTTCACTCTGCACCCATATTCTCATACGCGGCCAGGTGCGTCCCTTGCACGATAAAACTCGCGCCGAGATCATAAAGGCCAACGACGATTGTGCGCGCAACGCGCTGCGCGTGCTCGCGCTCGCCCGCCGTGAGCTGCCCTCGCGCGATTCGCTTTCGGCAGCGGGAGAAGATAGAAGCGGGGCCATGTATACGCCGGAAAAAGTCGAGCAAGACTTGACGTTTCTCGGCCTGCTGGCGATGATGGACCCGCCCCGCCCCGAGGTGGCCGCCGCCGTCAAAGCGTGCCGCTCCGCCGGCATCCGCATGGTGATGGTCACCGGCGATTACGGTCTCACCGCCGAGTCGGTGGCGCGGCGCGTGGGGATGCTCACCACTCTCCGCCCGCGCATCCTCACCGGCGCCGAGATGGACACGCTGGACGACGCCGCCTTGCAAACGGCCCTGGACGAAGAAGTGATCTGCGCCCGCATGGCGCCGGAGCACAAGCTGCGGCTGGTGGCCGCGTTCCAGGCGCGCGGCGAGGTGGTGGCTGTCACAGGCGATGGCGTGAACGATGTCCCAGCCCTACGCAAGGCCGACATCGGCATCGTCATGGGGATGACGGGCACCGACGTGGCCAAAGAGGCCGCCGACGTGATCCTCACCGGCGACAACTTTGCCAACATTGCGAGCGCTATCGAGGAAGGGCGCGCCGTCTATGACAACATTCGCAAATTCATGACCTACATCTTTGCCAGCAACGTGCCCGAGATCATGTCGTTCATCCTGGGCGTGCTGCTGGAAATTCCCATCGTCCTCACGGTGGCGCAAATCCTGGCGATTGACCTGGGCACGGATCTGCTGCCGGCCCTGGCGCTGGGGACGGAACGGCCCGAGCCGAACGTGATGCAGCGCCCGCCACGCCGGCGGGATCAATCCTTGCTGGATAGCCGACTCGTGGCTCGCGCCTTGTGGCTGGGGGGCATCGAGACTGCGCTCTGCTATGCCGGTTTCTTTTGGGTGAATAACCGATTTGGATACACCGACTTGCTGCACTTGGCGCACCCCGACTGGCAACCCTTTGCCGACCGCATGGCAACGGAGATGGGCCGGGTTTACGTCTTGGCGAGCACGGTCTTTCACGCCGGCGTCGTCACGGCGCAGATCGGGAATGCCTTTGCCTGCCGGACGGAAAAAGAACTCGTGCGCCGGATGGGATGGCTCACCAATCGGTTCCTGCTTTTGGGCATCGGGGTCGAAGCCCTGCTCATCCTGCTGATGATTTACTTGCCGCCGTTGGCGTGGGTGTTTGAGCATCGGCCTCTGCCATTGGCCTGGTGGGCTGGGCTGATTCTGTACGCTCCCGCGCTGTACTTGCTCGAATGGATTCGCAAGCATATACTTCGAGTGCGGGAACGGGTGCGGGGACATCCAGTTTCAACACCAGCGTGATGCGCCAAGAACCTACCCGAAAACCGTAGGCTGGCATCCCAATGCCAGCCGCCGTCGCATTGGGATGCGACGGCTACAGGGTTTTGGCGCCAAACAGTTGTCCTGTTGAGAGGGAGGCAACAATGCCCAATATCACTTTGGAAATCCTGGTCATCTTCCTGCTATTCATTGCCAATGGCATATTTGCCATGTCGGAGATCGCAGTCGTTTCCGCGAAAAAAGTGCGGCTCCAGGAGCGCGCCAACAAAGGCAATGCTGGAGCGCGCGTTGCGCTGGAACTCGCAAACGCGCCGGAAGATTTTCTGTCTTCGGTCCAGATCGGCATTACACTCATCGGCATACTGATGGGGGCGCTCGGCGGCGGGACGATTGCAGCAGTGCTGGCCGCAGGTCTCAAGCATGTCCCGTTGCTTGGCCCCTACAGCGAAGCCATTGGGGTGGGCCTTGTCGTTGTGTGTCTCACCTATCTGTCGCTGGTGATTGGCGAATTGGTGCCGAAACGGCTGGGGCTTTACAACCCCGAACGGATCGCCTCCGCCGTGGCGCGTCCCATGCGCTTGCTGTCCACGCTCACCTCCCCCGCAGTTCGCCTGTTGACCGTTTCGACCGATGGTTTGCTCCGCGTCTTGAGGGTCAAACCATCGGCTGAACCGCCCGTGACGGAAGAAGAGATCCAGGTCTTGATCGAGCAGGGCACTCAGGCCGGGGTGTTCGAAGAAGCGGAACAAGACATGGTGACCGGCGTGTTTCGCCTGGGCGACCAGCAAGTCAGCACCATCATGACGCCCCGGACCGAGATCGTCTGGCTTGACCTGGAGGACCCGTCCGAAGAAACCCGGCGCAAGATCACCGAGAGCGCCCACACACAGTTCCCAGTCGGGCAGGGAAGTCTCGACAACGTCCTCGGCGTTGTGCAATCCAAAGGCCTCTTGACGCGCTGCCTGGCCGGTCAGCCCATTGATCTCAAGGCAGTCTTGCAGCGTGCTTTGCTGGTGCCGGAAACCAAGCCGGTCCTTCAAGTGATCGAGTTATTCAGAGAATCTCGCACACACATCGCGCTGGTCATTGACGAATATGGCGGGCTGCAAGGCATGGTGACGATCAACGACATCCTCGAAGGGATTGTGGGAGACTTGCCAGCGGTGGGTGAGGCTCCGCCGGGAGCGGTCCAACGCGAAGATGGCTCTTGGCTGCTGGACGGACTGATGCTCGTAGACGAGTTCAAAGAGATCTTGCAGATTGACGAGTTGCCGGGAGAAGATCGGGGCTATTATCACACGTTAGGCGGTTTCGTCATGACGCGCCTGGGGCATATCCCATCCGCCGCCGACCACTTTGAATGGGGCAAGTTGCGCTTTGAAGTCGTGGATATGGACGGACGTCGGGTGGACAAGGTGTTAGTCACACCTGCTCAAGCAGACCCTTCGTCGGAGTAGCTGCCCAGCCTTGGGAAGGTTTTCGCCGATAAGAGTCAAACCATGTCTCAAGATCAAGAACAACCGATTTACGCACTTCGTATCGGCGATGTTTACACCGCCGCCCATTCATCGCCTGACGGCCTGACGGCAGCCGAGGCCCAGGCGAGGCTGAACAAGGTCGGCCCTAACTCGATCCAGACGATCAAGGGCACACCGCTGTGGAAAAAGTTCCTGGCCAACTTTACGCACCTGATGGCGCTGCTCCTGTGGGCCGGCGGCATCATGGCCTTCATCGGCCAGATGCCACAACTGGGCTGGGCCGTCTGGGCCGTCATCGTCATCAACGCCGTCTTTTCATTCTGGCAAGAGTTCAAAGCCGAAAAGGCCACCGAGGCGCTCAAAAAACTATTGCCACACTTTGCCCGCGTGCTCCGCGACGGGCAAGAGCTCAAGATCATGGCCGAAGAACTCGTCCCCGGCGACGTGATTCTGCTTTCGGAAGGCGATCACGTCAGCGCCGACGCGCGGCTGGTGGAAGAGAGCGAGCTGCGTGTGGACCTTTCGACGCTCAATGGAGAGTCCATCCCGGCGCGGCGCACAGCGGAAGCCTCACTGCGCGAAGGTCTCACGCTCACCGAGCGTCCCAACCTCGTCTTCGCCGGGACGTCGGTCAGCGCGGGCGTGGGCCGCGCCGTCATCTTTGCCACCGGCATGAACACCGAGTTCGGCAAGATCGCGCGGTTGACGCAGAGCGTGGGCGAGGAGCTTTCCCCTCTGCAAAAAGAGGTCAACCGGCTGACCAAGATCGTGACGGTGATGGCCGTGGGAATTGGGATTGTGTTCTTCATCTTGTCCATCGCCGTCGTCCATCGTCCGTTCAGCGTGGGCTTTGTCTTTGCCGTCGGGATGATCGTGGCGTTCGTCCCGGAAGGGCTGCTGCCCACGGTGACGCTGGCGCTGGCAATGGGTGTGCAGCGCATGGCCCATCGCAACGCGCTCATCAAGAAACTTTCGTCGGTGGAGACGCTCGGCTCCTGCACCGTCATCTGCACGGACAAAACCGGCACGCTGACACAAAACGAGATGACGGTGCGCGAGGCGTGGGTGGCAGGCCAAAGGCTGACGGCGACCGGCGTGGGTTACGAGCCGAAGGGCGAGTTCATTCTTTCTTCTGCTCCTGCCGAGTCCGTGACTCGCCGTGAGCCTCTTAACAACGACGACCTGCATGAACTATTGGTGGGTGCGGCGCTGTGCAACAACGCCAAGCTCGTGCCGCCACAAGAAGACAAAGGCTGGACGATTCTGGGCGACCCGACGGAAGCTGCCTTGCTCGTGGCCGCGGCCAAAGGCGGCGCGCCTTATGCCGAGGCGGTCAAGCAACTGCCCCGCCTCCGCGAGTTGCCCTTCGAGTCCGCGCGCAAGCGCATGAGCACCATCCATCAAATCAGAAATCAAAAATCAGGAATCAGAAATTCAGAGATGGTGTTTGTAAAGGGAGCGCCCAAAGAGGTGCTGGCGCTGTGTACATCCGTCCGGCTAAAGGGTCAGGACCAACCGATGACCGACGCCTGGCGCGAACACATCATGGCTGCCAACGACGACTATGCCAGGGGCGCGCTGCGCGTCCTGGCGGTCGCGCGCCGCACGCTGCCGGAGCGCCCTAACGGCTACACGGTGGACTGGGTCGAGCGCGACCTCACCTTCCTGGGCTTGATGGCGATGCAGGACCCGCCGCGCCCACAAGTGGCCGAAGCGGTGATCAAGTGTCACCGCGCCGGCATCCGCATCGTCATGATCACCGGCGACTATGGGCTGACGGCGGAATCTATCGCGCGGCGAGTGGGCATCGTGGAAAAGGGCGCGCGTCTCGTCACCGGCTCGGACCTGGATTCGATGTCGGACGCGCAATTGGCCGAGGCGCTCAAGGGTGAAGTGATCTTTGCCCGCGTCGCGCCGGAGCACAAACTGCGCGTCGTCACGGCGCTGAAAGAACAGGGCGAGATTGTAGCCGTCACCGGCGATGGCGTGAACGACGCGCCCGCGCTCAAAAAGGCCGACATCGGCGTGGCGATGGGCATCACCGGCACCGACGTGGCGAAAGAAGCCGCCTCGATGATCTTGCTCGACGACAATTTCGCGTCTATCGTCAACGCCATCGAAGAAGGCCGCGCCGTCTACACCAATATCAAAAAGTTCACGACCTATATCTTTACGAGCAACACGCCGGAGGCCTGGCCCTTCATCCTCCAGATCATTTTCAACATCCCGCTGGCGCTCACGGTGATGCAAGTCCTGGCAATTGACCTGGGCACCGACCTCGTCCCGGCGCTGGCGTTGGGCACCGAACGGCCTGAACCCGGCGTGATGGACCGCCCGCCGCGCAGCACGAACGACCGCATCGTGGACGTGCGCCTAATCGTGCGCTCGCTGCTGTGGTTGGGCAGCTTGCAGACGGCGTTGTGCTTTGTCGGGTTTTACTTTTTGTTCTGGACGATGGGCTACCGCGACCTGCTGCACCTGCCGCGCCCCGATCTGTTGCCTTATGCCGAGCGGCTGCTGACGCGCGACGGCCTGGTGTACGTCCTGGCGACGACGATGTTCCACGCCGGCGTCATCACCACGCAAATTGGTAACGCCTTCGCCTGCCGCACCGAGCGGACCTCGGTTTTCAAAATCGGCCTTTTCAGCAACCGTTTCCTTCTGGTCGGTTTCCTGGTAGAATTAACGCTGATCAGCACCCTGATTTACGTCCAGCCGTTCCAAACGATCTTTGAGCACGGCCCGCTGCCGCTGCCCTACTGGGCGTTCCTGTTCCTTTACGCGCCGGTAATGTTCCTGGCCGAAGAAGCCCGCAAGGCTGTCATGCGACAAATCGAGGCGCGCCGCCTTGCCCGGCGGCCCAAATTGGTGGCGCGTGCGGCGTAACCTTGGAACGCTATTCCTATAGCGCCTGCTACCATCGTGAGCGGGATGAAATCTACATCACCTGCAGTGAACCGTATCGTGCGCTGGCTAGATCGTTGGCAGCCTTCCGAGGCGATTGTGCTCGGCGGGACAGCGATTGTCGTCGGCTTGGCGAGCGGGGCTGGAGTATGGCTCTTCAAGCGGCTGATTGACCTCGCACACCTGGTCGCTTTCGATTGGATTGGTGGAGTATTAGGCCGTTTGGGAAACTGGTGCATCTTTTTTGTGCCGGTTATCGGCGGCCTCGTCGTCGGATTGATTCTGCACAGGTTCATTGGCGAGGAACGACATCACGGAGTAGCCGGTATCATGGAGGCGGTGGCTTTGACGGGCGGACGCTTGCGGTATCAACGCATTCCGGCAAAAGCGGTTGCCTCCGCGTTGTCTATCGGCTCTGGCGCATCCGTCGGGCCAGAAGATCCCTCGGTGCAGATTGGCGCTAACCTCGGTTCGATGTTCGGGCAGTGGTTGCACCTCTCGGATGAACGGATGCGCGCACTGGTGGCAGCAGGGGCGGCAGGCGGAATCGCTGCTGCTTTCAATGCGCCCGTCGCGGGCGTGTTCTTTGCACTGGAAATTATCTTGGGCGAAGTGAGCAGCAGCGCTTTCGGCGTGGTGACATTAGCGGCTGTGATTTCGGCGGTCTTGACGCAAGCCGTGTCAGGGCCGCAACCTGCGTTCCGCGTCCCCACGTATGCTTTTCACTCGGCATGGGAATTGCCGCTATATTTGGGACTGGGGCTGTTGGCCGGGCCGATTGCGGCGATCTATATTCGTTTGATTTACGCCGCGCAAGACATTTTTCACGCCTGGCATGCTCCGCGCTGGCTCAAGCCTGCCATTGCCGGTCTGATGGTGGGCCTTGTGGGCATTTGTCTGCCGCAGGTATTCGGCGTCGGTTATGAGACGATTGAGAGAATTCTTGGCGGTGAATCGTTGGCAGTTCCTCTTCTGCTTGCTTTACTGATGGCTAAACTGGTATTGACGCCGGTCAGCATCGGCGGCGGCTTCCCTGGCGGTGTATTTGCCCCTTCGCTGTTTCTTGGGGCGACATTGGGCGCGGCCTATGGACTGGGAGTCAGGCGATTTTTTCCGGCTCTCAACATCGCGCCACCTGCTTTTGCGATGGTGGGGATGGCCGCTGTCCTGGCCGGGGCAGTGCATGCGCCATTGACTGCTATCATCCTGCTCTTTGAGATGACGAACAACTATCGCATCATCTTGCCGTTAATGTTTGCCGTTGCTGTCAGCCTGTTGGTCTCGCAACGTATGCAAAGCGATTCGGTGTATGTCTTGGGACTGGCGCGGAAGGGTGTACGTTTGGAACATGGCCGTGATGTGGAAGTGCTGGACACTGTTACGGTAGGCGAAGTCATGCAGGCAGAGCTTTCTTCCCTTCACGAGTCTGATTCGCTGGAAGCGGCCGCTGACTTGCTCATGCAAACTCGGCATCACGGTCTGCCGGTGCTGAACGCCGATGGTGAGTTGGTTGGTATTTTTACCGTGCAAGACCTTGAGCGAGGACAAAGTGACAAGGACAGTGGAATCTGCACCGTTGGCCAAGCCTGTGCTCGTGACTTGCTCGTCGCGTACCCCGACGAGACGATTGGCGCTGCACTACGACGAATGGGTGCGCGCGATATAGGCCGCCTGCCGGTCGTGGCTCGCGATAATCAGCGCCGATTGCTCGGCGTATTGCACCGCACCGATATCGTGCGGGCTTACGATGTGGCCTTGAGCCGCCGCGTTGCCATGCGGCATCAAGCGCAGCAGGTACGACTGGGCGCGTTCAGTGGTACGAACGTGGAGGAGATTGTCGTTGCGTCTGGTTCGCCATGCGCCGGCAAGCGAATCAGTCAAGTAGCCTGGCCGCGAGAATCAGTCATTGCGACCATCCGGCGCGGACAACAGATGATTATCCCACACGGCAATACGGTTTTGAGGGTGGGCGATGTACTGGTCGTTGTGGCCGAAGGCAATGCCCGCGAGCAAATCAGGCTCGTTTGTATGACAAAGAACCTGACAGAATGAGTGGCGAGACCTGAATGTAGAAACCTATGTAGGGCCGCTATCTCCTGCTAAAGGTGCATGACGGCCCCCCTACCAGGAGGATGATATGAAAGTCATCATTGTAGGTTGTGGTCGGATGGGTTCGGAACTGGCCATCCAACTCTCGCACGACGGTCACGACGTGACCGTCGTAGACACGGACCCGTCGGCGTTCTACCGGCTGGGTTCAGCGTTCAAGGGCAAAACCGTCGAAGGCGTGGGGTTTGACCGCGATGTGCTGATTCGCGCTGGCGTGGAGCGCGCCGACGCGCTGGCTGCCGTCACGACGGGCGATAACCGCAACATCGTCATCGCCCGCGTGGCGCGCAACGTGTTCCGCGTGCCCAAGGTCGTCGCTCGCCTGTACGATCCACGCCGCGCCGAGATTTACCAGCGGCTGGGGCTGCAAACCATCTCCTCGACCGCGTGGGGCGCGAGCCGCTTTATTCAGCTTTTGGTTCATCCCGACCTGCACGTCGTTATCACGCTGGGCAACGGCGAAGTCGAAGTCGTGGAGTTTGAAGTGCCGCCGCACTGGGTGAGCCGGACCGTCAGCAACGTGAACGTGCCCGGCGAGATCAATGTGACAGCCATCTCGCGCAAAGGCAAGACCCTCATCCCCACGTTGGGCACCGTGTTTCAAGACGGCGACCGGGCGGCTGTCGCCGTGCTGACTACGTCCCGTGGACGGTTGGAAGAATTGCTGGCGCTGCGGTAGGCGAGAGGAGACAAAATCATGTTTGTGATCATTGTAGGTGGCGGAAAGACCGGCTCATATCTGGCCGAATTGCTCCTGGCCGACGGGCACAAAGTCCGGGTGATTGATCGGCGGCCAGAGGTGATCGAAAAGCTCAAAACCGAACTGCCTGTCGAGTCCATCGTGCGAGGCGATGGGGCCGATCCCAAGGTGCTTATCAACGTGGGCGTCAAGACAGCGGACGTCGTCGCCTCCGTCACAGGCGACGACGAAGACAACCTGGTCGTGTCCACCCTGGCGCGGTTCGAGTTCAATGTCCGCCGCGTCATCGCCCGCGTCAACAATCCCAAGAACGCCTGGCTGTTCACGCCGGACATGGGCGTGGACGTGGCGATCGATCAAGCTGACCTGATGTCCAAGCTCATCGCCGAGGAAATGTCGCTGGGCGACATGATGACGTTGGTCAAGCTGCGCAAAGGGCAGTATTCGCTTGTGGAAGAAAAAGTGCACCCCGAGTCGCTGGCTGCCGGCAAGGCCGTCCGCGATCTTGTGCTGCCCAGTGAGTGTGTGTTGGCTGCCATCATTCGCCAAGGTGACCTCATCATCCCTCGCGGGGACACGGTGCTGCAGCCGGTTGACGAAGTGCTGGCCGTTGTCCGCAGCGACCAAGAAGTAAACCTCAACAAGCTGCTGGCACATCCCTAGAGGCAAGACCTTTCGGGTTTTGAAAACCCGAAAGGTCTTGTAGATCCGTCATGCCGGTTGACCTGAACTGCGACTTGGGAGAAAGTTTTGGCCGCTACGGACTGGGCGAAGACGAAGCCATGCTGCGTGTGGTCACGTCGGCCAACATTGCTTGCGGGCTACACGCAGGCGACCCACCCGTCATGGCTCGCACGGTAGCATTAGCCAAGCGAAATGGAGTAGCTGTGGGTGCGCACCCCGGCTACCCAGACCTGCAGGGCTTTGGTCGCCGCGAGATGAAGCTTTCGCCCGACGAACTGGAAGCCTTCACCCTCTACCAGATCGGCGCGCTGGCCGGTTTTTGCCGCGCCGCCAGCGCGCCCCTCGTCCATGTCAAACCGCACGGCGCGCTCTATAACACCGTCGCGCGCGAAGCCGACCTAGCAGCTGCCGTGGCCCGCGCCATTTCCACTTTCGATCCTAACCTCATCGTCGTCACACTGCCCGGCTCGGCGCTGGGACGAGCCGCTCATGCTCTCGGCCTGCGTGTGGCCCGCGAAGGCTTTGCCGACCGCGCCTACCGCGCCGATGGCACATTGGCGCCTCGCTCCGAGCCGGGCGCCGTGATTCACGCTCCTGCGCAAGCGGCGGAGCGGGCTGTGCGCATGGTCACTCGCGGTGAAGTGGAAACAACCGATGGGCGCGTCATCCCCTTGCGCGTGGACACACTTTGCATCCACGGAGACACATCGGGCGCGGTCCGCATCGCAGCGCAATTGCGCGCGGCACTGGAGGCTGCCGGTGTGCAAGTGGTTCCGCTGACCCGGGTGATTGATCAATGAGTCACTATCCCCGTATCTTGCCGGTCGGCGACGCAGCGTTCACTGTCGAGTTCGGCGATCGCCTGGACGAGGAGCTCAATCGCCAGGTTCACGCGCTGGATGCGGCCCTGAACGCCCAGCGCTTCCCCGGCCTCGTGGAAACGATCCCCACCTACCGATCCCTCCTGGTGATGTATGATCCCCTGGCAGTGGATGAAGCCACTGTCCGCGCGACGCTGAAAGCTGCAGTGGAAGAGTTGCACGCGCAGCGCAGCACGCCTACTGAAGGACGGCTCGTCGAGCTTCCGGTTTATTATGGTGGCGAATGGGGACCGGATTTGGAGGACGTGGCGGCAGACTGCGGCCTCACGCCTGACCAAGTGATTCGCTTGCACACCGCGCCGACCTATCGCGTGGCGATGTTGGGATTCGCGCCAGGGTTCGCCTACCTGTTCGGACTGCATTCCAGCCTGGCGACGCCGCGCCTGACGACGCCTCGAACGCGGGTAGAGCCGGGCAGCGTCGGCATCGCTGGCGCACAGACGGGCCTCTATGCTCTGCCCACCCCCGGCGGCTGGCGCATCATCGGTCGCACGCCAATGTCGCTCTTTGATCCCGCCCGCGACGATCCGTTTGCTCTACGCGCAGGCGACGCGGTGCGATTTGAGGCGATAGAGTAAAAACCTTGCGAGGAGCACATGCTCGACGTCTTCGAAGGCGGATTCCTCACAACCGTTCAGGATGCGGGCCGGTTCGGCTGGGGACACTTTGGCGTGCCCCCCGCCGGGCCGATGGACCCGTTCGCATTTCGAGCGGCGAATCTCCTGGTGGGCAATCCGCCCGGTGCCGCCGGCTTGGAGATCACATTGACCGGGCCGGTGCTGCGGGCGTCATCCGAATGTTTGATCGCCGTGTGCGGTGCAGAGTTCGATGTGTGGGTGGGTAGTTTGCCCGTGCCAACCTGGCACGCTGTGTTTGTCCGCGCCGGGTACGAGATCAGATTCGGGCAGCGGCGCAGCGGCGCGCGGGCGTGCCTGGCCGCGTCGGGCGGCATTGCGCTCTCAGACTTTTTAGGCTCGTGTGCCACTTATCTGCCGGGAGGCTTTGGAGGATTCGAGGGACGGGCGTTGCGAGCAGGAGATCAACTTTTCCTCGGTCGCTATCGGGAGAGCGATCTACTCATTCGCGCCGGAAAAGCCTGGCCCCGTTCGGCTCGGCTTCCTTACTCGCCCAACCCAACGCTGCGCGTCGTGATGGGGCCACAAGACGATCACTTTACATCGGAAGGACTGGCGACCTTTCTAGAATCCGAGTTTGAGGTGACTCAATCTTCCGACCGAATGGGCTACCGGTTGAGTGGCCCTATGATAGCTCACCACGACAAAGCCGACATCGTCTCCGATGGAGTGGTGACCGGCAGCGTGCAGATTCCGGGCGATGGTCAGCCCATCGTGATGATGGCCGATCACCAGACGACCGGCGGCTATCCCAAAATCGCCACTGTCATCCGGGCTGACTTGCCGCTACTGGCCCAATGCCTGCTCGGTGATCGAGTTCGCTTCCGCGCGGTGAGCATCGCAGAGGCACAAGAGGCACTGCGTCATCAACTGCTCATACGAAACGACTGAACCCGGCGCCGCCCTGCGCAATGTGTGGAGTTGAAGTTTCAGCCGGGTTTCAGGACGCCGTTCAGGGCACGCTCCAAAATGTCAATGTCAATGGGCTTGGCTAGAAAGGCATTTGCCCCAGCCTCGCGCACTCGGGCCACCGTCTCCTCTTGGGCCTCGGAAGACATGGCGATGATGGGGATCTTTTCCGTGTGCGGGTCGCGGCGGAGGTAACGGCAGACCTCGACGCCATCTATGCCCGGCATGTTGATGTCGAGCAAAATGACATCCGGCATGCGCTTGAATAGACTCTCGATAGCCGCCCGCGGGCTATAGGCGACTTGCACCTGATAGCCTAGCAGGGTCAACGCTTGTGCGATGATGGTTGCGGCGATACGGGTGTCGTCCACGACAAGCGCGTAACGCGCCATGAGTTTCTCCTAGAAACTTTAAGACAGACCTTCGAGGTCTCAGGCCAACCCTCGGTTGGCACGACCTCGAAAGTCTACAGGGAGCTAGGACGTTGCTTCATCCCAAGGAACATCCGGGCGCAGTTGTTTGCCAAGCTCGACGAGTTCGTGGATGCGGCGATGGCGGTCGAGTTGGAGAATCAACTCTCTGGTCTTGCCCGCCTTGCCTTCGCCGCCCAGGCTCTCGTAATCCACATGCAACTCGAAACATACCTCGCGCAATTCCTCGTCATTCAAACGATCCACCAGGAATTGGCGCAACGTGGCAAGGCCTGGGACGGGGGCTTTCTCTGGTGCTCGCCATCCGGCGGTTTCCTTTTCCCTCAGAATTTGTCTCTCGGTCACGAAATCATCTATCAGACCCAACACTTTCACCATTTGGTAGCTTTTTTGACATTGAATTTGACCTTGTCTGTCCTCAGTAAACCTGCGCAAAACTTCGAAAGGATAGAAATGCGGCTCCTGGCTTGACTTGCACACAGCGCAGTTGCATGGAATTAGCTTGTCGTACTTGAGCCGTCGGTACGACGTATGAATCTTGTCCAATTCCCAGGTCACAATCGTCATCAGGTCTTTTTTGTGCATGCCCGCAATGCGGATTTTGATTTCTCTCCTGCCATGGTATTCGATGACTTCGGCGCGGGTTTGGTCTTTTTCAAGAACGACGCCGCTTTTCCAAACAAGGCGGTGGCCGGCAATCATAGCGTGCGTGGCGACGATGAACTGGATGACGATACCTTTTGGCATGAACTCGTAGATGTAACGCAAGATGAGATTGTCGCGCTCGTCCCAGTCATTGTCAGGCTGGTTTCCGGTCAAAAGCTGCGGAGCAATGTACGTATCCTGGCTGCCGGGGATTTGGTAACACAGCTTAAATTTCATCATCAACTGCAAGAGTTCATCCTGCATGTCCATATACTCCGGCGCATCCCAGATGTCCACCAGGTCAGCCCGAGTGAACACGCCGAGGTTGCGAATCACCGCTTTGTTGTCCAAAACCTTGTAGACCGCGCTGGTGCCCCATTCAGGCTTGAGGATGACGGTTTTCCGCAAAAGTGGGCCATCCTGAAAATGCAGGCAGACGCCTAGGTCGTGCAAATAACCACTCAACTGCAATTTGTCTTTGAGCAGCGTAAAGCCGTTCTCCTGGCAGATGTTGAGGTATTCGTCAAGGCCAATATAATTGCGGGGGTCGCGCTCCAGCGCCTCTCGCACCCTGACCCACGTTTTGGGCAGAGGCGTGCCAATGTGCGGTAGGTAGCTGATGTAGTGCTTGATTTCGGCCACGACTTCTTGCAAGCCTCGGTTGGTCGCTAGGTTAGTGGACACCGTCTCTTTGAGGTTCGTGAACTGCCCGCGCAACTGGCGCTCGTTGATTTCACGGTGACGATCCTGCTTTTCATTTTTGACAATCAACAGCGGGCTGCTATCGCTTAACAGCTCGACCACGTTGAGCCAGTAGTAAAAGTCGGTGTCCTCTTTGCGCGTGTCGGCGACCAGCGCATAGAGCGACCGTTTGGTCAGGAAAAACTGGTGTGTGGCGTGATAAATCTCTTGCCCGCCAAAGTCCCAGATATTAACCCGAAACAGACACCCGTCTTCGGTCAAGAACTGCCACCGGATGACCTCGACGCCTTCGGTAGACGCTTCACCTTCGCAAAGTTGATAGTTCGGGTTTTGAATCTTTTTCGCCAGCGTCGTCTTGCCCGCTCCCCCTTCGCCGACAATGAGCAGCTTGGCCTCGTAGAGATAGTCCTGGCCTTTGGCCTCCAGTTGCCGGAAGTAATCCCTCATGGCTTCGAGACCCTTTTTCACGACCTCGGGCGGCGGAGTTTCGATGGGGTTGCTATCCAAACATAGTTCTTTTAAGTTGGGCAGTTGCACGAGGGCCTCAGGCACAACAGTGAGTTGGTTATTGCCCGAGTCAAGGGCGGTCAGGTTTTGCAATTGGGTTATCGCGTCAGGCAAAGCAGAGAGTTGGTTGCTATTCAAGTCAAGCCAAGTCAGATTTTGCAGTCGAGCAATTGTGTCTGACACAGCGGCGAGTTGATTATTGTACAAATACAGATCTGTCAGATTTCGCAGTTGGGTGACCGCGTCAGGCAAAGCAGAGAGTTGGTTGCCATTCAAGTTGAGCCAAGTCAGGTTTTGCAGTTGGGCAATGGTGTCGGGCAATGTAGTGAGTTGGTTATGGCTCAAGTCAAGCACCGTCAGATTTTGCAGTTGGGTTAGTGCGTCGGGCATAACAGTGAGACTATTGCCCCGCAAGTTAAGCTGGGTTAGATTCCGCAGTTGGGCAATCTTGTGGGGAATAGCAGTGAGGAGATTCCAACCCAAATTCAATACTTCTAACTGTTCTAACTCAAAGACTCCAGCGGGTATTTGAGTCAGTTTTTGATCATCGGGGGTGTCCCATTCGCAGATCAAGTCTAACTCGTTGAGATGCTTCTTCTTGGCTTCCTGGATTTTTTCGAGGAAATGTTTGGGTGTGTGGCTCATGTTGGTTTGCCTCGGCAAGGTTGACCTTCATCCCCGGCTCATCTCCCTGGCAGGGAGATGGAAGCGCGCTCCTTCACACTCGTAGGGGGAGAGCTGGAGCGGGGGTCAGCACCATTGGATTGTTTTGTGAATCGGCAAAAGCCAAACTGCGCACCGATGACGCGCATCACGGTTTCTTGAGCGTCTCGTCATGCGCTCCAACGTTGCGCAGAACAATCAAGTCACCATGCATCTCGAAAGTCAACCGAATCGAGAGGCTGGCGCTGGCTTCCCAGATGTGATCAGTGCCCTGTATCCTTTTGACACGCAGGCTGGGGGGGCGAGGATTTTCGACGAGCAAACGAAGAGCTTTTTTGACGCGCTCTGCGTCGTCGTCAGTCAGGTCGTTGTAGGCACGCTGGAAACGGTGGGTGTATTGCAGGCGCATTACCGTTTCTTCTTCCTGCCTTTGTCGAGGCCGGCGATAAGGTCGTCCACATTCTTGGCTTCATGGATGCGCCCAGCAGCAATGTCTTCGCTGGCTTCGCGTTCGGCAGCCTGCCATGAAGGCGACCAGAAATACGCCTGGCTCTTGTCTACAAGTTTCTTGGGCGTGAGGACGATGCTATCTTCGGTGACACGCACTTCGACGTAATCACCTTCTTCAACGTGGAGGGCGCGACGGGCCGGGGCAGGTAATGTTACTTGCCCGTTGCGGGTAACTTTGGTCAAGACCACGGCTTCCATCGGAGGGACTCCTAATCTAGGAAATTACTAATCTGGTAGGATTATACCCCGATGGATGTCACTGGTCAAGGCCGAGTTGTCAGCTTGGCTTTTTCGAAAGCGCCACGTCAATCGCCTCGCCCAGGCTGCGCGCGCCAATGATCTCCAATCCCGCCGGCTGACTTTCGACGCGCGCTTTGCGAATGCTCTTGGGGACCAGGCAGCGCCGGAAGCCGAGCTTGGCTGCTTCGTTCAACCGTGCGCCCAGTTGACTCACAGCGCGCAGCTCGCCCGAAAGCCCCACCTCGCCGACGAACGCCAGATCGGGCGCGACGGGCAAGTCTCGCATCGAAGACGCGATGGCGACCGCAATCGCCAAATCCGCCGCCGGCTCGCCGATCCTCAGCCCGCCGATGACGTTGACGAATACGTCTTGATCGCCCAGCCGCAGCCCGATGCGTTTTTGCAGGACAGCCACCAGGAGCAGCAGCCGGTTGAAATCTACGCCGTTGGGCGTGCGGCGCGGCAAGCCGAAGGACGTGGTGGATGCCAACGCTTGCACCTCGACGAGCAGCGGACGCGTGCCTTCCATCGTCACCGCAATCGCGCTGCCTGGCGCAACAGCCAACCGTTCGGCCAGGAATGCCTCGGAGGGATTAGCGACCTCGACCATGCCGTCGCCGCGCATCTCGAACACGCCGACTTCATTCGTCGCGCCAAAGCGGTTCTTGACGCCGCGCAACAAGCGGTAGGTGTGAAAGCGGTCGCCTTCGAGGTAAAGCACAGTGTCTACGATGTGCTCGAGCACTTTGGGGCCGGCCAGCGCGCCGGATTTGGTCACGTGCCCCACGAGCATCACCGCCACGCCGGACGACTTGGTGAGGTTCTGCATCCGAGCGGCACATTCGCGCACCTGGCTGATGCTGCCCGCCGCCGACGTGAGTTCGGCCAGGTACATCGTCTGGATCGAGTCCACCACCACCAGGCGCGGGGAGATTTCGTTGATGTGACCAATGATCACGTCGAGGTCGGTTTCAGTGACGAGGAACAAGTGGGCGGTGGACATGCCCAGCCGGTCGGCGCGCATCTTGAGCTGCTGGACGGACTCTTCGCCGGAAACGTACAACACAGGACAATCGGGCGTCGCCATGCTGGCAGCCAACTGCATGAGCAGCGTGCTTTTGCCGATGCCCGGATCGCCGCCGACGAGCGTGAGCGAGCCAGGGACAATGCCGCCGCCCAACACGCGCGCGAACTCTTTGATTTCCAGCGGCAGGCGTGTCAGGTTGCCCAGCTCAACTTCGGTGAGCCGCTGAGGCCGAGTGCGCGGCGCGCCGGAGACGCTTCGCTCGGAAGGATGTGGCCTTTGCTCGACGACCTCGACCAAGCTGTTCCACTCGCCGCAGTCGGGACAGCGCCCCATCCACTTGGGTTGAATGCCGCCGCATTGCTGGCAGACAAATTGCGTGCGGGTTTTGGATTTGGGCATCTAGTCTACGCTCTCGACATTGACTTCGATCTGACCGGCAGAGACTGCAGCCTGTATTTTTTCGAGCCGTTCCCGGACGTCCGGGGTGACGACGTCGGCCACTTCGGGACGGAAGGCCGCCAGCGTCAAGCCGTCTTCGGCAAACCCATAACTATGGACGGAGCCGCCCTGGAAGCGCCCCAACATGACTGCCTCGGCCACGTCAAAGACCGCATTGTCTACGCGCTTGACACGGCTGGTCAGCACGGAATGTGGAGCCAACTCGCTGTGATCCGCGCCGGTGCTGATAATGTACCGCCCGAACGATTTGGCGGCTTCAATCGCGCCCAGCCCGCACCGGCCGGCGGCCTGGAAAATCACATCGGCGCCGGAAGCGTATTGCGTTTCGGCCAGGAGCCGCCCGCGCACCGGATCGTCGAACACGCCGACATAGTCCGAAAAGACGCTGATGTTGGGATTGATGTACGCGATGCCTTGAGCGTACCCGGCCTCGATGCGCCGCACCGTCGGCGTCGCGCCTCCGCCGACGAATCCCACGCGCTGCGTGCGTGTGACCAGCGCGGCCAGCACGCCCACCACAAAATCGCCCTCGTATTCGCGGAACGTCGTTGACCAGACGTTGGGCGCTTCGACCACTGCATCCACAATGGCAAAGCGTTGATCGGGGCGCTCGGCGGCCACTTGCCCAATGGTGGGGACGTGGCCGTAGCTCAAGCCGATGATCAAGTCAAAACCTGCGTCGGCCCACCTGCGCAGAGTGGCGAGATTCTGATTCAACATTCCCCAGGTATCGGTTTCGAACTTGATGCCGTATTGGCGCTGGAGAGCTTGCAGACCCAGGTAAGCCGAGTCGTTGAACGACTGGTCGCCCAGGCCACCGACACCCATTAGCAGGCCCACACGTGTTGGCGATGAATCAGTGCTCATAAGCCTCCTTTTTTGTGGTTGCGAGTCTCGCTAGTTGCAGATGGCGCAACGCTGATCGCGTACCACTTATCGCGGATTGTGTTTCGCCGATCTTTTACTTTAGTCAAACGCCCCATAGTTGACCGGCTCGCTGTATTTGGGTCGCACCGCCAACCGCCGATGCGTTTCCTCGCCCAACTTTTGCCAGTACTCGTCGCGGTCCTTCACGCCATACACCCATTCATCCAGCCATTTGGCAATGGCGGCCGGATCGGAGGTGATCTTGTCCCATTCGATGTAGAAGGGGTTATCACGGTCATAGTAACCCTGCGCGTACGACGGGTGACAGCAATGCGGCGCCTGACACACGGCCTGCACGATGAAACCGGGAATCATCGTCCGGTTCGGGTCGCTGCGGATGACGGCCTCGTCCACGATTTCTTCGCACGTGACGATCACGCGCTTGGACGCAAAGGCCACTTCCTTTTGCTCGCCCACGATGCCCCAGATGTGGGCATTGCCATTCGCATCGGCGCGCTGCGCGTGAATGATGGCGACGTCCGGGTTGAGCGCAGGGACCGTCGTCAACACTTCGCCCGTGTAGGGACACGTCACCGTCTTGTACTGCAGATTCGCGGCAGGCAGGTCGCGCGTGGCCGTGGATTTGATCGGCAAGAACGGCAGACCGGCTGCGCCCGCCGTGACACGGGTGATCATGGCAAAATGGCTGTACTCTTCGATCTCCAGCTGGCCGGACTCGACGGCGGCGCGGACCGGGCGGAGCATGCCCACGCCGGGATTGCCGCCCCACGAAAAGATGAGCTTGCGTGCGCAGCCGGCGGCGACCATCACATCATAGATCAGGTCGGGCGTAGCGCGGGCCAGCACCAGGTCGCGCTTGCGCTGCCGGATGATCTCGTGCGCGGCGGCGAACGGGATGAGGTGCGTGAACCCGGCGGCGTAGATGCAATCGCCGTCGTGGACAAATGTGCGGATGGCTTCAGATAGGGTCATGACTTTGGGCATATCGTTACAGTTTCTCCTTCAGCCACGTGACGACGGTGTTGACCAATTGTCCGCGCTGCTGGCTAAAGCTGTGGTCCGCGCCTTCGATCAACGCCAACTCAGCGCCGGGCGCTCGCTGCTTGAGTTCCATAGCCTGGGACATGGGCACGATTTCGTCCGCCGTGCCATGGACGATGAACAGCGGGCGCGGCAACAGCACATCCACCAGGTCCACAGGGTTGTACGTCGCGCCCAGCGCGCGCCATTGGGACTGGATGCCTTTGGGAGTGATATTCCTTAGGAAACGGGCGTAATCGGCGGCAAGCTGATCCGACAGCCCCAGAGTCCGCAAATTGGAGAGGCCGCCTATGGTGACGACGGCGCGGATGCGCGAGTCACGACCGGCGGCGGTGACGATGGCGGCCCAACCGCCCAGGCCGTGGCCCACTGCCGCGATGCGATGCGAGTCTACCGGGAAACCCCCAGCGAGGATCGTGTCCAACGCGGCGCGGACGTCATCGGGAATGCCGGCCAGTGTATAGTCACCTTCGCTGCCCCAGCACCCCCGATAATGAAAGATGAGCGCGTTCCAACCGGCGTCACGCAACGCGCCGGCAATATCGGCGTTTTTCTCCAGGCCGGGGATGCCGTGCAACAAGAGCGCAGTGGGATGCGGCCCGGCTCCGCCTGCGCGGTAGAGCACTCCGAGCAGATTGCTGCCTGAACTGGTGATGATGGCTCCGTCAAGACCAGGCAAATCGGACATGATGCACCTCTGGCCCCCTCCCTTCCCTCCCCCGTGCGGGGGTTGGCCGC
>Ga0315279_10001644_pt1 | contig 36521 bp, 24 predicted proteins | sample YL17G06_20_MG_FD_203694 | JGI IMG/M metagenome (GOLD analysis project Ga0315279, IMG submission 203694) | Sediment microbial communities from Yellowstone Lake, YNP, Wyoming, USA - YL17G06_20 | ecosystem: Environmental > Aquatic > Freshwater > Lake > Sediment | place: USA: Wyoming | collected...
CGAGACGCCGGAGGGGACTCCGGCCCTGACGACGCAGTACAGGGCCGACGTGTTGGCGCCGATGCTGACGAGTTCGTTCGCCGTGTCATCCCAGAGGACGGAGTTCCGCAGGATGACCGTCGAGCGAATGGCGGCGTCGGAGTAGTTGTAGATTGCGGTGGACGAGCCGGTGTTGCCGGCGATCGTGCAGTTCGTGAGCACCGCGGTGCCACCCTGGTAGACGCTCGCCGCCGAACCCATGAGCTGGGCCGCGTTGCGAGCGATGACGCAGCGTGTGAGCCACGCCCTGGCGCCGATGACGGTCAGGCCGCCGCCGCTCTGGGCCGCGCTGTTGCGGCTGATGACGACGTTGGCGAGACCAAGGCGAGTGCTGGCCTCGGATACGGCGATGCCGCCGCCCATGTTGAGGGGCCAGCCGGTCCCATCGGCCTTGCCGTTGCTGACCCGAGCGTAGGCGATCGCGCTCGAATCCCCGCCGGAGATGCGAATGCCGCCCCATTCCGTGGCGGTGCCCTTCAGAAAGCGGATGCTGTCGGTGGCGGTGCCCACTGCGACCAGCTGACCGAGGACGGTCAATGGTGCATCGGCATCGAAGAGCACGTCCACACCAGGCTGGATGGTGAGCACCTGACCCGCCGGCACCGTCACCGCGCCCGTGACGCGGTAGGGAGCGTTGGGCTTCGTCCACGTCTGCGTGGTGATCGTGCCGCTGACATTCGTGCTCGCCGTCGCGACCCCACCCGTCGCGGCGAGCATCCCGATCGCCAGCCCAAGCAGCCTCGTTCGGCGACTCATGACCTTCCCCCCGTTGTTGTCGACGTCCCCCGGCGGACCCGGCTAACCGGCCGATCCTGCAGCGGCCCCGCACGGAGACACTCCTCTCGATGGACCTTCCTGGGGCATATCACCCTATGTGCATGGGTCAAAATACCATGTTGGACGGGCGGTACAAATACCGCCCGCCGAAAAAGCGATGGACCGACGCCTCGGCACGAGGCCGAAATGCCGGTCCATGTGACCCGCCGGAGGGGCTTCAGTGCGTCAGTACGCCACGCGCGTCATGTGCGTGGGTGAAACCACCACCCCGGAGAAAAAATGATGGGCTGGCACCTCGGCACGAGGCCGAGGCACCAGCCCGGATGATTGCCGCCTGACGGATGCCAGGTCAGCGGACCATGAGCATGCGAATGACCCGCACCTCGGGCCGTCCTGCGGCGCTACCCTCCTGCCGCAGGACTTCCAGGCGTGCGAAGTAGATGCCCGACGCGGCGGGTCCGCCGATGTCGGTCAGGCCATCCCAGACCCGCTGATAGTAGCCGGGCGCGTGCAACCCGCTGGCGAGCACGCGCACCTCCTGGCCGAGCACGTTGTAGACGATGAGCCGGACCTGTGCCTGCATGGGCACCTGGTAGGCGATCCTCGTGCTTGGGTTGAACGGGTTCGGCACGTTCTGGTCGAGGACCACCTGCTGCGGCAGAGCCACCGCGACGCTGACCGGGCCGAAGCTCGTCGAATGACCGCTCGGCTCCACGGCCTCCAGCCGGTAGCGGTACGTCTGCCCCACCACCACGCCCGCGTCGACGTAGCGATACTGCGGCCCAGGGCCGTCCACCGGGCGCGTCGTCATGCGGACGAACTCTCCATCGCCCGCGGCGCGCCAGATGTGGAAGACCGAGGACGAGCTGCCCTGCGCGAGCGCCCACGACACCGTCACGTGCCGAGCGCCCGCCTCGGCCGCGAAGCTCGCCAGTCTGACCGCCTGCGGCACCTTCGTCTGATCGACGACGAAGTTCGTGATCTTCGACAGCGGACCCGCGAAGCCCTCCATGTCGACGGCGCGCGCGCCCCACCAGTACCGCACCGTATTGTCGAGCCGGAACGAAAGCTGCCACGCCGTCGTCGCCGTGCCCGGCGTCACCGTCGACGCCGTGGTCACGATCTGCGTCAACGCCGAGTCGAGTGCCACGATGAACGAGTACCGGGCGATCGCCCTGGAGTTGGCCGCCGCGTTCTGGACGGTGAGGATCGGCTTCGCGCTCACCGTCGTGTCGTGCTGGAACGGCACCGGTTTCCCGGGCGCGTCGTTGGCCGTCGGCGTCACCAGGATCGTATCGCTCGGGACACTCGTGTTGTGGTTCGACGACTTGTCCTCCGCGCGCACGCGGTAGCTGTACGCCTGGCCGATGGTCACGCCGTTATCCGTGTACGTCACGAGGGAGAGCTGGTTGGCGATCTTCGTGAACGAGCCGCCGCCGACCGCGCGCTCGACGGAGTACCCAGCGAGGTCGCTCTCCGTGTTGGCGGCCCACGCCAGCCGCACGGCGTACGCGCCGACCACGGCCGCGACGCCCGTCACCTTCGCCGGCGGGGTGGTATCCGCCGCGGCGAGCGTCGTCCAGGTGAAGGACGCGCTCGTCGAGTCGGTGATGTTGCCGCTCGCGTCGCTTGAGGCCATGCCGAAGTAGTACGTCACGCTAGGCAGGAGGCTGGTCAGCACCACCTCGTGCGCGGTGGCCAGCGCCGGCTTGCTCACGACCGTGCCGAGCGCCTGGGTCTGACCGTACTCCACCCACGAGTCCGACGGTTCGTTCGTTGCCCACGCGATGCGCGCTTGAGTGGCGTCGGTCGTGACGCTCGGCCCTGCGGTGATCGCCGGCCGCGTGATGTCCGCAGCCGCCTGCGTCTGCGCGACGATGACCGTGGTCGTCGGCCCGTTGCCGATCAGGTCGCTCGAGCTCACGGTGAGCTCGTAGTTCGTCAGCGGCGCAAGGTTGGTCACGGTCACCGCGTGGTCGATCACCAGGTCGGGCACTGCCATCTCGAGCGACGAGCCGGAGGAGCCGGAGACGCGGTAGCTGATCCGGCTATCCGACGGCTCGTCGGTCGTCCAGTGGATGGTCAGCCGCGTGTCGGTCCTGCCGCTGACGGCCGGTGCCTCGACGAAGTCGGGCGGCGTGAGGTCCTCCTCCGCGAGCGTGTTCGTGTTGGCGATCTCGCTCGAGGCGCCGCTATTGCCCGCTGGGTCGGTGGACGACACCTGGTAGGCGTACGTAGACGCCGGCTTGAGGTTCGTGATCGTCACGCTGTGGTCGGTGACGTTGTCGGTCAGCGTGACCGTGTTCGGCAGGGTCTCCGCGGTAAGGCGCGTGAGCTTGCCGGTCGCCGCCTCGCCGAAGTAGACGACGCTGTTCGCCACCTCGTCGGTGCTCCAGTTGATCGTGAGCGTCGAGGCGGTGCGGGAGAGGACGGTCGGGCCGCCCACGAGCTGTGGCGCGGTGACGTCGGGCGTCGTGGAGGTGGCGAACGTCGAGCTGCTTCGGCCCGCCGCCCGGGCGATGCGGCCGAGCGCCGGCGTCGCCGACGGCCACGTCACCGTGTTGCCCGCCGCATCGGTCGACGAGACCGAGAAGCGGTACGACTGGCCGGCGGCGAGCTTCGTCACGACGAAACGATGGGCTCGCACGAGGGCGCCGTCGCCGAACGAGCCGACGAGCTGATCGCTCGCGTAGATCCGGACGCGGCCGTCCGCCGGCTCGTCGGTCTGCCACTCGAGCATGATCCGCGTGTCGGCGCGGTAGGACACCGACGGCGGCACGATGATCCGTGGCGGAATCGTGTCGCGAGCCGCCAGTGTGCGGAAGGACCGCGGCCGCAGCGTGATCCCGTTGCCGTTCGCGTCCGTCATCTGCACGATCGCCTTGTACTCGGTATCCGACGTGAGCCCTGTGACGCGCACCACCTGAACCATCGACGGCGCGTCGCTCCAGGCCTCGGCGACGAGCTGCTCGACCAGATTCCGCACGACCACGTGGGCGACGTGCGGCTCGTCGGCGGTCCAGCTCACGAGCGCGCCGCCTTCCGACGCGACGACCGCCGGGCCGATGAGCACGCGGGGCGGCGTCCTGTCGGGTGCGGTCGCGGTCGTGAAGGGATGGCCGGCAACCGCCGTCGGGCCGTTGCCGGCGGCATCCACCGCGCCCACGGCGAATGCATACCGCGTGCCGGGCTTCAGGCCGACGATCGCGAGATCGTGACCCTTCAACAGCCGGTCGTCGCGCACCGTCGTGTCGCCGCCTGCGCTCGTCAGCGTCACGAAGCCGCGGGTCGCCTCGTCGGTGACCCACTTGATCGTCACGCGGTTCGTGTCGATGCCTTCCGCCACCGGGCCCGCCACGAACGAAGGCGGGTCGCGGTCCACGTCCCGAGCCGTCACCGCGGAGAAGTCGAGGGGCACGTAGAGCCGATGCCCTGCGCGGTCCGTCGAGGCGATGGCGAGGAAGTACTCGGTGCCGGATGTCAGATTCCCGATCGTGACCGCGTGGACCGTGGTCATCTGCATGTCCACGGCGCTGTCGCCGATCGACGTGGCGGCCAGGCCATAGAAGACGCGGCTATCGCTCTGCTCGTCGGTGACCCAGCCGATCGTGATGCTCTGCGTATCGACGTGGAGCACCTCGGGCCGCTTGACGAGCACAGGGGGTGTCGCGTCGACGACCTGCGCCTCGCTGCCCGTGGTGAAGGAGTAGACGGCGCTCACGGCGATGTGGTCGATGTCGTCGGCATTGTCCATCGCGCCGACCGCCCAGTAGTACGTCGTGTTCGGCTTGAGCAGGCCCGCCGGGACGCGCAGGTCGGAGGTGAACGTTGGCGCGTCGAGGTAGCTGATGACCGCGTCCGTCGGGTCGAGGAAGTCGGCGATGCCCCGCTGCCAGTCGAGCAGGTTGATCGGCGAGTGCGTCGTGAGCTGCACCTTGTAGCCCGCGGCGCCCGGCAGGTCCGCCCAGTCGAGCCTCGGCGCAAGGCCGACGCTCTGGGCGTTGTCCGCCGGCTCGATGAGCTTCGGCGTACCGACCGCCATCGCGCCGACGTCGTCCGTCGCGCTGCCGGTCGCGTCGCCGGTGTCGGTGGCCGTGATCGTGAACGTGCCGCCGGTGAAGCTCATCGTCGGCGCAAGCGCGAGCGTGTACCGGCCGTCCGGGCTCGGCGTGATCGGGACCACCGTGCCGCCGGGCATGGTGACCGTGACTGACTTCACCGTGTACGTGCCGTTCGGATCGACGATGACGGCGTTGATGATCGGCACGTACAGGTCTATGGTGCCGGTGGGCAGTTGCGGCTTCAGGTGCCCGATGGCGACGTCGAACTTCATCACCTGCGGCGGCATCGCGCCGGCAACCTCACCCAGTCGCACGTTCGCGTCGCCGACGGCCGCGCCGCCCTTGATCGCCAGCGAGTTCGGCTGCAGCGAACTCGTGACCATGTGGTCCGACGACGGCAGGAAGCCAAACGCGACGACGTAGTACGTCGTGTCGGGCAGATTGCCGAAGCTGTACCGTCCGTCGAGGGTCTGGACGATCCGGACGAGGTCCCAGTCCATCACGTCCGGGCTTGTCGGCGGCTTGCGCACGAGCGTCACGAGCGTGAAGGCCGGCGGCGTGGTCATGCTGGCCGCGATGTCCACCCTCCCCGACACCCGTCCGCCCGGGAAGGCGGCGCTCGTCGTGAAGAGCGAGGCGAACCCTTTGCCGATATCCGGGATGAAGACGATGATCTGGTAGGTGGTGTTCTGCGCGAGCGTCGCGGTGAAGGTGAGCGTGTTCGCGTCGGCGCCCTGCTGGACTTCGCCCTGCTCGAGCGGCCTCGGCAGCACGAGCGGCTTGATCTCCGCGAGGGGTGCGCCCGAGGGATCGAAGATGGGTTGTGAGAAGCGGATGGTGATCGGCACGGGCGTCCCCGCGGGCACGCCGGTCGCGCCGTCGGCGGGCGTGAAGGCCAGGACCCGCTGGCGAGTGAGCCGCTGCGCGATCGGGATGGTCACCTCGACGCGGCGGCTCGCCGGGCCGAGGACGACCGCGTCGCCGATGCCGTCGCCGTTCACATCGGGCTGGCCGACGTCGATCACAGCCGGCGGGGCGTCAGCCTCGCCCTGGGCGCGGAAGACTATCGCCGTCGGATACCACGTGCCGTCCTGCACGCAGCGCAGGCGGAACTTGCCCTGCACGTCGATGAGGGCAAGCGCCGTCACCGCGGCGATCGCCGAGTCGGGCCGCGGCCCCGTCAGATCGGGGATGCCCGGCTGCGGCGCGACGAACACCATGGCGCCCTGGTCTCCCAGCCCCCCACCCGCGAGCGGCGGGATAGTGACCTGGCCGACCACCTGGCCGGTCGGCATCGCCGCGCCGGTCGTGAAGGCGTAGCTTACCGGACCGGTGTTGGGGCCGCGCGTGCTTCCCATATCGAACACCCAGAGGTTGTACGTCGTGTTCGGCGCGAAGCGGACCGGCGCGCGGGCGAACCAGAGGTTCGCGTCCTCGTCGTGCCAGACACGGAAGCTTTCGCGGCTGATGGGGCCGGACGGTGGGGAGGGGAAGAGCCTCACGTCGCCGACGCCGTGCGTCTCCATCGTGTCGAGGTCGCTCGAGAAGACGAGCAGAAGCGCCGTATCCTGGCCCGCCGGCACGTTCGTCTGGAACATGCTCGGCGATGCCGAGACGAGCCGCGGCCAGCCGAAGAACTGGTCCACGACCACGTCCAGCCCGAGCACGGACGCATCCGGCGCGACGTGGATCTTGTCCGGCACCCCATCATCGTTCTTGTCGAAGAAGCCGACCACCTTCACCGTGGTCGCGTCGCCCGCTTCGGTGGCGAGGAGGTAGTAGTCGCCCGGCGGGACGCTGCTCACGATGAAGTCGTTCGTCATGGTGAAGGCGACGCGCACGAGGCCCCTCGGGGTCCCCTCGACTGCGGCCGTCGCCGGCAACTCGGTCATCAACGCCACGACCATGGGCAGGCCGTCCGATCCCGTCGCGGCCGGCTTCGCGGCCGTGCCGGTGAGGAACGGCAGGCTGAACCGGAGCTGCCCGGCCACGATCGAGGTCGGCATGGACGGGCCGGTTGTGAACCCGTAGTGCATCGGCAGCTTCTGGTTGCCGATGAGGAACACCTGGTAGCTCGTGTTCCCCGCGAGCTGGACGCGCTTGTAGAGGGTGCGCCGATCTGCGCTGATCGAGTCGGGCCCCATCGCGGGCGGTTCGGGGAACAGCATGATCCCGCCACCGGATTCATCCACCGGCAGCGGTTCCTCGAACGTGATCGCCAGCCGCGTACTGAGCGGGACGTTCACCGCGTTCCGCGCCGGATACGTGGCGACGATGCCGCTCAAGCCGGGTTCGAGCGTGATCGCGACGACCTGGGCCGGCTGCCCCTCGACGATCGTCACCGCCTGCGGCACGCCGCTCACGGTGTACGCGGCCGGCGAGAGCACGTCCCCCGGCGTGCCGGCGACGACGTAGTACGTGCCCCCGGGTACCAGCCGCAGCTCGACGCGGCCGGTCTGGCTGAAGGCGAGCCACGCGATGTCCCACGTCTTCGGGTCCGCGGCCTCCGGCGAGCTCTTCAGGAGGCCGGCGAAGTAGCCCGTGGCGCTCGGGCTTGCGCCCGACGCGAGCCGGATATCGACGCTCAGCTTCCCGGTCGGCATCGCGCCGCCGGTCGTGAAGGGGACGACTACCGGCACGCTGAGCTCGGCCGGTGACTCGTCGACGATGCCGGTGGCCTTCATGATCCCGAGCTGATACGCCTGGTTCGGCGCCAGCGTCACCGGCCACGAGACGCCGGAGCTATCGCCGTTCAGGGTCACGGTCGTCGAGTCGAGCCGCACGCTCGGCCCGACGGCGGGGAACAGGAACGCCTCGACGTCCGGCCTTCCCTGACCGTCGAGCTGGAGGCGATCGTTGAAGCGCACCTCGAGCCGTGTCTCGATCGGCACGTTCGCGTCGAGCGGGTTCGGCGAGGTAGCCACGACGGCGAAGTTGCCGAACAGGGCGAAGTTGGGTCGCTCGAGCTTCAGGTTCAGCCCGCCGAGTATCGCGTCGGCTCCCACGTCGATCGGGTTCGGGATGCCGTCGCCCTCGGGGTCGTAGATGCCGAAGTAGTAGTCTGGCATCGTCCCCGGTCGGTCGAACGTCGCCGGGTCGAACCCAATGCCGATGAGCCAGTACCTGCCGGGCGCGACGCCCTTCACGCTGTACGAGCCATCGCCGACAATGCCGAGGCGGAACGGCCTGAAGTCGTCGAGAGAGGGGCTGTACGGCGGCGACGTCAGGAGGAAAGCGGCCTTGAACGGCACCGCCGCATTCGGCAGGGAGAAGCTGCCGCTCAACTGGGCGCCGGCAAGGGTTGGGCCGGTGGAGAACGTCCCCAAGACCATCTCCCCGTCGGGTATCTCGGCGCCGATGCCGTCGTTGTCGTGCGAGGTCACGATGTAGTCGTAGACGATGCCCGCCTTCAGCCGGCCGGCGACGCGGATCGTATCCCGCGTTGCATTCCACTGATACGCCGGTTCCGCGTCCGTCGGCGGCATGACCATCACGTCGATGTTCGGCATCGTCGTCTGCCGGCCGTCGTTCCACCTCGTGATGAGCTCGATGGGCCGGCTGAGGGCGATGGTCATCGTCACGAGAACGCTGTCGCCGTCGACGGGGACGCCGACGTTCACGCTGCCGTCACGCGGCGACATGCTCATGACGTGGACGGCGACCGCGGGCGGCGCCCCGACGACGAGGTGGACGTAGCCGCCGCCGCTCCAGACGAGGCTCCCGGCGGTCGGCATCTGATCCTTGACCATGCCCACGAGCCGCGGATCGACCGTGCTCTCGTACCCGATATTGACACTGAACTCGCCGAGGCGCCGGAGGAGGGCCTGCGCCGAGTCGGCGTTCATGCCGACGAGGTTCGGCATAACCATCTCGCGCGGGGCCGGCGGGCCGAAGTTCGCCGAGCCATTCGGCTGGTAGGCCCACAGGATGTAGAGGCTGAAGTTCTGCTGCTGCGCCGTCCGGGCCGCCTCAGCGTCATTCGCCGGGCGTGCAGGCCGGGCGACGGTGCCGTCGACGGCGCGCACGGGCTTCCCCATCCCCCCTTCGTTCGGCCAGGTCACCGCGAACAGGCCATACTTGCCCTCGGGAGTGTGGACGGCGAAGACCATGTCGTTGAAGTAGCCATTCGTGAGGGCGTAGGCGTCGGTGCCCCATGCGGAGTCGCCGAGCGCCGGGATGTTCGGCGTCCGCGGCACCGCCTGATCCAGGGCCGTGCCGAGCGACCACCGCTGTCCCAGGAAGGCGATGAGCACGCCGGGCCGTCCGGCGATGATGTCGTACCCGTACTGGCCGGGTGTCGTGAGCACGAGGTCGGGGGCCGACCCCTCGGTCGGCGGCCCGCCGACGTCGAAGCGGAACGTCGTCGCCACGGTGTCGAAGTACACGTCGCCCTGGGTGATGCCGAGCGGGCTCAGGCCGAGCGGGAGGTCCATCCCCTGGATCGGCCCACCACCGACGATGATCTTGTCCGCCACGAGATCCTGGTCGGCATCGCGCATCGCGAAGTAGAACCGGCCGTAGTGGTCGTCGCGGTAGAGGCGCGCTTGGGCGTAGAGCCCGTACGTGCCCGGTGCGACCGGCTTCATGCGGTAGGGGAACGTGCCGCTCGGGTCGATGCTGGTGATCGGGACAAGCCCGATGCCCGGCACAGGCTGGAACGAGAGTTGGCTCGTCGCGTCAGCGGGTTTCCCGATGGTAACCGTCGGCTGACCGTCGCCGAACGGCATGTCAGGCTCGAGCCAGATGCGCGAGCGCATCCGATCGAGCGTCTGGCCGACGGTCGCGGCGGGGAAGATCGCGTTGCCGACGAGCTCGCCGCCGGGGATGGGCGCGCCGGTCGTGAAGTACGTCGTCACCGACGGCATGTCCGTCGGCCGGACGTACGCCTGGAGGACGTACACGTTGCCCGGCTCGATCCCCTCGGGCCTGCCGTCCCCGTTCATGTCCGCAGCGACGAACGCGAACGACTTCGCGTCGTCCGAGGCCGCTACCGGCTGAGCGCCGAACCACTGGCTCCACGTCTGGCCGAGCGGCCATAGCTGGAACCACAGGTCGTTCATCGACATGGTGCCGGCCGGGTACGATGCAGACCATGAGAACGGCTGGTCCACCGCGACCCGGATCGTGTCGGTCGGCTGGAAGAGCGCGCCATCCTTCGGGGTGAGGAAGGTGACGTGGATCGGGCCGGGCTGGCGTCCGGCCTGGAAAGCGATCACGGTTCCTGTGGCCACGACGGCGCCCGGCGAGGGGGTCTGGTACGTCACCTTCTCCCATTGCGTCGGGTCGTTGCTCTCGTAGACCTGGACGTAATTGAGGGCCAGGCCGAGCGCGCGGACCTGCTGGACCGCCTGCGCGATCGAAAGGCCGACGAGATTGGGAACCTCGACCTGCCCGGGCGGCGGCGCCGCTTTGAACGGGATCGCGCCCATGTCGGCGCGCGTGCCGTCGGGGTCCTGCGGGCTCATCGGGTCGCCAGCGTCGATGCACGGCGAGCCGGTCTGAAGCGAGAGGTTCCCCGCCGCCGTATCGACGAACATCGGGTAAAGGCTGATGTTGCCGGTGCCCGCCAACGTGCTCTGGAGGTCGGTGTAGGTCGCCGCAAGGGTACCCATAGGGTTCGTGGGCTCGCTGTACAGGTCGCTCGGCTTGTTTCCCCAGACGATGCAATTGCGGAAGGCGACCGAGCCACCGTACGCCACATCGACCGCGCCGCCTAGGTTGCCGGCGTTGGCGTAGAGTGTGCAGTTGGTCAGCGACGCCGAGGCGTTGCTGCTCACGAACATGCCGCCACCATAGGTGGTGGAGGTATTCCTCGTGATGAAGCAGCGGGAGAGCGTTAGCCCGGCGGTTTCGTTGACGCAGATGCCGCCGCCCTGTCCGGCCGTATTCCTGGAGAACCGGCACAAGTCGGCCGTGGCAACCGCGCCGTACTCCAGGCAAAGCCCGCCGCCGTAGCTCGACCCCGCGGCGACGTTGCGCGTCATGACGACGTGCTGAAGGCTCACGTACGTGCCGGCGCCCGACACGTACATCGCGCCGCCGAAGTTGTCCGGCCGCGTGCCTTCGGCCTTGCCGCCGCTGATCCGCACGTACGCGAGCGAGTTCATGCTGCTGCCGCCCGAGATGCGGATGCCGCCCCATTCGGCCGCCGTGCCGGGCAGGAAGCGGATGCTGTCCGCTTTCGTGCCCTGGGCCAGGATGCTGCCCTGCACGACGAACTGCACGTCGGCGTCGAACAGCACGTCCACGCCGGGCTCGATCATGAGCATGGCGCCGGTGGGGACGGTGATCGCGCCGGTCACGTGGTACGGGCTGTTCGCCTTCGTCCACGTGGTCGCCGTTCCCAAGGTGTCGCTCACGTAGGTGTCCGCCAGCGCCGAACCCGCGAGGCCGAGCACCGCGGCGAGCAGGCCGAGCCACGTCGCGTGTATCCGTTTGCCGCGCACCATCGTTTCCTCCTTGACAAGAAGCCCGGGAATCCAGTCTATCAAAGCAACGTTGCTATATGACGATATGGTCTGATCGGAATCACCGCGGCCGAATTGCCCCTCTTCCGTCCCGTTCGCAGGTCGGACGGCCGACAGAGGCGGGTGAACGGGCATCCAGCCGCGCGATATCTACCCGTCCGTCACCCTCGCAGCGGGCGACGGAGCGAGGTCCAGAGGGTGCGGAGGAACGACGGCTTCGGCCGCCCTGCGGCCGGGGCATGCTTTCTCCCGCGCTGGCTTCGTCGGCGGGATGGCTCCCGACGCCTCCACCCCGGTCGTATCGAGAATGGGAGGGAGAAGGTGCTCGGCAGGGGAACCTGGCACATGTGGCCGCGTCCGTGAATCGGACGACGGCGCGTGCAAGAGGGCTGAACAGGCCGCCGCCAATCGACGTCCTGGGCGGCGTTTACGAGACGAGCCCGCTTGCCGTCCGGGGTACATCACCGGTGCATCCTCCTCGGTCCTCCTCGGCTCGCCGCCGGGTTCCGGATGCCATTCCGAGATGGTGAAACATTCGGTACAGTAAATATACGGCATTCCGGCGGCGACAGGTAACGGGGGTAGTAAGTATAATTAATAATAAGGACTAGATATTACCCATGCTGCTCTACGCCGAGTCACACTACCCACGAAGGTGGCCCAGCCTCACGCGGCGGGCCGAGCCGGAGATCGTCGCCGACGTGCCGTGGCGGGTCGAGCCCGGAGCGCCGGTGCCTCTCCTCCTCACCGCGCGGGACGCGCACTGGTACCCCGTCCGTCTCGAATCGCTCGGCCTCATCGCGCGTCGGGCGGATGCGCCATCGGGGCGTCCGGCTCTGATGGCCGAGTATCCCATCGGCGAAGCGATCGCCGCGCCGTGGTGGTGGCGTCTCGTCGAGGTGCCGCCCCTTCCGGAGCCGGGCGACTACCTCGTCGCGCCGGTCATCCGGTATACGGTCGGGGGGCGCGCACGAGAAGCGGTCGCCGACAACTACCGCGGCACGTCGCACCGGCCGTTCCTCATGCGCGTAGCCGCGCAGCGATGGCCCGTTCCATCCGGCTGGTGGCCCGGCGATGCCCACGTGCACACCGCCTTCACCCGCGATCAGATCGAGTTCGGCCCGCCGCTCGCCGCCATCGCCCAGATGAGTCGCGCCATGGGCCTCGCATGGGCGGCGCTGACCGACCATTCGTACGACCTCGACGACAGCCGCGAGAGCTACCTCGCCAACGACCCGGCGCTGCCGCGCTGGCACGACCTCCTCGCGGAGCTGCCGCAGGACGGCGCGTGCCTCATCGCCGGAGAGGAAGTCTCCTGCGGGAACGCGCGCGGCCGGAACGTCCACCTCCTCGCCATGGGGATCCGGGAGCACATCCCCGGCGCAGGCGACAGCGCCGAGCGCCTCCTCCATACCCGACCGGACCTATCGATTCCCGAAGTGATCCGACGGACGCGCGCGCAGGGCGGCATCGCCGTCGCGGCGCATCCTGGGCACACGCCCCCATGGAGGGAGCGCGTCGTCTTCCGGCGCGGCGCGTGGGAGGCGGCCGACCTCGCGACCGGCCTCGACGGCGTACAATTCTGGAACGGCGAGCGGGATGCCGGCTTCCACCGCGGCATGGCCGGCTGGGTCCAGCTCCTTCTCTCGGGGAAGCGAACGCCGGCGCTCGCGGGGAGCGACTCGCACGGCGCGTTCGGCCGATCGCGGCAGGTGCGCGTCCCGTGGCTCTCAATCGCCGATGACCGGCGACACCTCTTCGGCCGGACGCGCACCGTCGTCCGGGCCGACGCGCCGATGGAGCATCCCCTCGTGGATGCGCTCGCTGCGGGGAGGAGCTACCTCACCGACGGACCGGCCCTCGTCATCGAGGCGGTCGCGGAGACCGATCGCCGCGGGATCGGCGACCGCGTCCTGGGGCCCGTCTGCGCCGTCGCCATCCATGCGCGTTCCACGGCGGAGTGGGGAGCGATCGACCGTATCGGGATCGCCGTGGGCATCGTCGGCGAGGCCGCCGAACGGTGGCGGTGGCGTGCTCCCGGCGGAGGGTACGAGTGCGAATGGGAGGCGCCGCTCGTGCTGCCGCCTGGCCGCGATGCGTACGTGCGGGCGGAGGCGTACACGCGCTCGACCGCGGACGCGCCGGGAGCGATGGCATTCACCAATCCGATCTGGATCAGCGGAGGAGGATGATCGACAGGTTCCGGACCGCGATGGAGCCGTCGTCGGCGAGGAAACGGCAGCGGACGTGATAGACGCCGCTTGCCGCCGCGCGCCCCTGGGCATCGCGCCCATCCCACGTGATGCGGTGCGCCCCGGCCGTCAGGTTGCGTGTGAGCGTCCTCACGATGCCGCCGCGGAGATCGATGACCTCCGCGCGGACGCTCGCGGCGCGCGGGAGGTCGAGGAGGAGCGCCGTCGTCCCGTTGAAGGGGTTGGGCGTCGCGCGCACGACCAAGTTCGCCGGTGATAGCACGTCCGCCGTGGTGCTCACTGCGCGCAGGATGGCGCCCTGCTCGTCCTGCGCTTCGACGCGGTACATGTACCGTCCGGGTTCGTCGGGTCGGTCGGCGACGGCAAATTCGTCTCCGGAAGGGCCGGCGTGGTCGTCCGCGGCGAGGGCGCGCACGAGGATCGGCCTGCTATCGGCGATGCGCCACACGACGAAGTGGCGGAGACCGTCGCGGCCGTCGGCGCGCCACGTCAGGAGGACGGCGCCGTCGGCGGACGTCGTCGCAGAGAGCGCCGAGAGGACGATTCCGGCCTGGCCCTCGCGGCAGAGGCCGATCCAGCCTCCCGATCGGCCGGTCAGCAGATCGGGAGCGATGAACGCGGCGAGCAAGTCGCCCGAAGGGAGCACCATGAGCCCCGGGCGCGCCTCCGCCTGCCGCGGCGCATAGGTCCCGGCGACCATCCGCACCGGCAGCGTCGGCCGGTCGCCGTCCAGCCAGATGATCTCGAGCGCGCCGGTCGCCACGTTCCTCCATGCGATCCGCGGCGTGCCGTCAGGGAGGACGACGATCTGCGGCTCGCGGGCGGTCGTGCCGTGCGGCGTAAGCACGATCGGCGGGTTGACGCCGTCCATTTCTGCGGGCATGCGCGCGTAGAGGATCGCCCCGGTGGCTCGGTCCTCCCAGACGATGTGAAGCCGCTCTCGGCCATCGACGGCGAGCGACGGCGAGCGGTCGTCGCCGGCGCCGCGCCGGACGAGGAACGGGCCGTAGGTCTTTCCGCCGCCGATGCCGGCCACCCACACTTCGCCTCCCGAGGTGCCGTCGGCGGCCCATGCCGCCCAGAACGGCCCGTGCTTCCCGACGACCACCGTCGGCCGCGCCGCCGGCGCCGCCCCGAGCGAGCGGATCGTCGGGAAGAGCACCGACGATGTCACTGCGGCGTAGACGATCCGCGACGGCGCATCGCGCTCCCACACGACGAGGGTCGAGTCGCCCCGGATCGCGAGCACCGGGTGCCGGTCGGGATGAAGCGTGCCGATGCCTCGGTCATCGGCGATGAGCCATGGATCGATTGTAGGCGATGGGGCGAACGCGAGGTTCCACTCCCCCGGCGCGTTCGTGCTCTGGGCCGACCATACGAGACGAGGGGCGCCCGCCGCCGGCACGGCGATTGCCGGATCGGCGCCGAGGGTCGTCGTCTCGAGGGGGTTCTTCAGGAAGCGCGGCGTCGAAAGGTCCCCGAGCGCGCCGGAGCGGTAGCAGATTCGTCCGCGGTCGGTGAGCCAGACGAAGTGGTACGTCCCGTCCTGAGCCGGCGCAGCGCGGAAGCAGATCGCCGCCGGCCCTTCGACGTTGACGAGGAGCGGCACCATGAGGGCCCCGGCGGCAGGGTCCTGCGCTCCGGCAAGAGCGGGGAGCACGAGCAGCACGACTGCGCCGGTAAGCTGCGATGCGCCGATGCGCCGGTACCAGCGCCGAATCCATCCGCCGATCATCGGGATGCCTCCGCCGCGCGGTGCCGACGAACACGCGCGCGGCGCCCTATCGGTGGCCCGATGGCCGTGGGGACAAAAGCTCCCGCGGCCGTCGTCCGAGGATCGCATCCGCTTCGTTCCATTCACGGGGGTAGCGTCGAGCACGACGCCTGCGCCGGCGGGCCTTCTCCTCCTGCGCCGGCCGATACCACATGAAATCTATGCCCGCGGCGGCGTACTGTCCACCGGGCCATGCCTCACGACGGGGCTATTGCATGATGCGGAACTGTCTTATTGTCGCTATAGTGGGCGAACACACGCGGGCTGGTGATGTCGCCCGCTGGTTCGCCCCTACGCATGATCCGACGGCGCGTGACTATAGCGTCAATAAGAGAGAAACATATGAGATGAGGCGTCGCGCCGGTTCGCTGTTGTCTGGCCGTGTACTTCGGGCCAAGAGGTTCTCCTACCGTATCCTTGATGGTGCGGACGAGGTCCTGCTCGTGGCCCTCCCGACCGAAGTCCTTCGTGCAATCGCCCTGTGCCTCACGCGCCCGTGCTTGACGTGCGGGCCTGCGGGAACGTACGCTTATGCGAACCTGGGCGCGATTTGCCAAGGGGGACCCATGGCGGGACCACGCATCGGCATTCTCTCCGATACCCACGACAACAAGTGGGCGCAGCAGGCCGTCCTCGAGCGCTTCCGAGCCGCCGAGGTGGGGTTGGTGATCCATGGCGGCGACTATGTCGCGCCGTTCAACGCGCGCCTGTATGCCGGCATCGGATGTCCGTTCACAGGGGTCTTTGGGAACAACGACGGCGAACGGGTCGGCCTCGTGAAGGCGTTCTCCGATGTCGGCAAGATCCACGTCGGGCCGCATCCGCTGCGAGAGGAAGGTCGGCTGCTGCTCGTCATGCACGAGCCGGGGGCGCTCGAGGCGCTCGCGCGGTCGGGCGAGTTCGACGTCGTCATCTACGGACACACCCACGCGCTCGACGTCCGCATCGTGCCTCACGCGAACGGCCGCGGACAGACGCTCGTCGTCAACCCCGGCGAGGCAAGCGGCTGGCTGCACGACCGCGCCACCGCCGTGCTCCTCGACCTGGAGACGCTCGAGCCGGAGGTCATCGAGGTCGCGCATCATCCGTGATACGCGTCCACGAAGCAGGAACGTGGACTCCCTCCCATCAGCGAGAGCGAGGTCGTCATGCGGTTTGGGATCTGCAACGAGATGTTCGAGGGCTGGACGATCGAGGACGTGTTCCGACATGCCGCCGAGGCCGGGTACCAGGGCGTGGAGGTCGCGCCATTCACCCTCGCCTCGTCGGTGCGGGATGTCTCCCCGGCCCAGCGGACGCGCATCCGAGACGCCGCCGCGCGCGCCGGCGTCGCCATCATCGGGCTGCACTGGCTCCTCGTCAGCCCGAAGGACCTCTACGTCACCCATCCCGACGCGGCGGTGCGGAAGCGCACGCAGGAGTACTTCATCGATCTGGTCAACTTCGCCGCCGATCTCGGTGCGGACCGGATGATCTTCGGCTCGCCGAAGCAGCGCAACGTCATGGACGGCGTGACGTTCGAGCAGGCGTGGGCCTGGGCGCGTGACCTTCTGCGCGGGATCGCATCAGTCGCCGAACGGAGAGGCGTCACGATCTGCATCGAACCGCTCGCCCCGAGCGAGACGAACTTCATCAACACGGCGCTGGACGCGATCCGGCTCGCGAAGGAGGTGGACAGCCCGCGCGTGAAGATCATCCTCGACGCGAAGGCCATGTCCTCCGAGGCGACGCCGATCCCCGACATCATCCGCCGGAGCGGAAGCTGGGTCGCCCACGTTCACGCGAACGACCCGAACCTGCGCGGCCCCGGCTTCGGCGAGCTCGACTTCCGCCCCATCGCCAGCGCGCTGCGGGATATCGGGTACCGGGGATGGGTCTCCGTCGAGGTGTTCGACTTCACGATCGACCCGAACGAGACCGCCGCGAAGAGCATCGCCTATCTGCGCGAGGCGTTCCGCGCGAACGAGCCGACACAGACCCGCCGCTGAGAAGGCGCGCGGGATACCGTGGGGGGTTGAGCGCCATGAATACCCTGACGCAGTTCGAGTACTCGGCGCTGATCATCGGTCACGAGCAGCAGGCGGACGCCGTCGAGGAGGCGCTGAGCTCGAGCGACGTGCAGAGCCACGTCCAGCGGAGCTTCTACCTGGAACGAGTCACGTACCCGGGGCCGGGCGGGCTCGCCGAGGCGGCCGAGGAGCACGCCGACCCGCGCTATCAGGTCATCTTCGTCGACGCGACCGAGCCAGAGGAGATGGAGACGCGCGTAGGGATGATCGGCGAGTTCGCCAAGGTCTGCCCCGCGAGCGAGATCGTGGTGCTCATCAGCCCGTCGACCGAGGGCCAGCTCGTGCAGCTCCTGCAGGCCGGGGCGTGGTTCTTCCTCGAGATCCCGATCCAGCCGGCCAAGCTCGCGTCAATCCTCGTGCGCGCGGTGGCGTTCCGCGAGGCGAACAGCCTCGTGCGCACCGACGGGCTTACCGGCCTCTACAACCGCGCCTTCTTCGAGGACACACTCCGCGACCAGATCTCGCAGCTCCAGCATGGCATCGGCGGGCAGCGCGCCGCGGCGCACCCGCCGGTGAGCCTCCTCGTGGCCGACCTCGACAACCTCCAGGACACGTTCGGAGACCAACGCGACCAGCGCGAGGAGTTCCTTCGCGAGGTGGGCCGCGCGTTCCATCGCGGCTACCGGCTCACCGACATCGTCGCGCGGATCGGCGGCGACGAGTTCGGCGTGCTCCTCGTCGGCGTCAACTACTCCCTCGCCCTCATGCGGGGCGAGATCCTACGCAAGAAGGTGCTTGCCCTGCCGTGCTCGAACGAGGCCGCGGCCCGGCCGACGCTCTCCGTCGGCGTCGTGACGTACCCCTCGTTCCTCGACGATCCGCGACAGCTCTACTGGTACGCCCGCCGCGCCCTCGGCCGAGCCAAAATGTGCGGCGGCAACGCCGTCTACGGCTACGACGCCCACGGGACGCCGATGCCATTCGCCGAACTGGGATCGTGATGACCGAAGCCGCCGCATCCGCTCCCGTCCCCGTGTGGATCGGCACCTCGGGCTTCAGCTTCCCGGACTGGGTCGGCGTCTTCTACCCCGAGGGCCTTCCCAAGCCGGACTGGCTCCCCTTCTACGCGGGGCGCTTCTCCGTGCTGGAGGTGAACTCGACGTACTACCACTTGCCCTCGCCCGGCATGATCGAGCGCATGTGCGACCGCACGCCGGAGGGCTTCGGGTTCGTCGTCAAGGCGAACCAGAAGACGACCCACGAGCACGCCGACGCCGACGTGGCCGCCCGGTTCCGCGATGCCCTCGCGCCCCTCGTCGAACGGGGTCGGCTGCGCGGCGTCCTCGCCCAGTTCCCCTGGGGCTTCCGCAACACGCCGGAGAACCGCGACTACCTCCTCGAAATGGCCGGACGCACGGCGGACGTACCCTGGTTCATCGAGTTCCGTCACCGCGGCTGGATCGTGCCGGAGGTCGGAGACCTGCTGCGGGAGCACGGGCTCGGCTTCGTCTCGGTCGACGAGCCGCAACTGTCGGGCATGGTGCCGCCCGTCGCGAAGGCGACGACGTCCACCGGCTACGTCCGCTTCCACGGACGCAACGCCGCCGCCTGGTGGGGCAAGGGACCCGATGCGGGACACGAGCGGTACAATTATCTTTACTCGCCCGAGGAACTTCAGGCCTGGGCCGACAAGATCGACCGGCTCGCCCAGGACGTGCGCGAAGTCCTCATCTTCTTCAATAATTGCAGCAACGGCCACTCCGTGACCAATGCGCAGATGATGCGCGACATCCTATCCGGCGCGAAGAACCTGGCGGTGAGATGATACGACGGTGGTGGGCGATCGCCCTCATACTCGGCGCGATCGTCGGCTGCGGCAAAGCCGATCGCGCGGAGCTGGCGATGCAGCGCGGTGACTGGGAGAAGGCCGCCCGGCTCTACCGCGAGTACCTGCGGGATCATCCGCACGATATCCTCTCCCTCCGCCATCTGGCCGAGATCGAGTGCTACAAGTTCGGGCAGTACCCCCCCTGTGCGTCTCACGCGGACACGCTCTTCGCGCTCATGCCCATCGATAGCGAGGGGATCGCGGTGGCGGCCTACGCCCACACCATGCTCGCCCGCCAGGCCGGCGCCCGGAAGGACTCCGCCCGCGCGCGCGCCGAGATGGACCGCGTCGTTGACATCTACTACCAAGCTGGCTACGTCAGCTACATGCAGGAGAACCACCGCCAGGCGGAGGCCCTCCTCCAGCGCGTGCACCGTCTGCGGCCACGGGATGTCCGCACGTTGCTGCGTCTCGGCATCCTCTACTGGACCCTCGACAAGGCCGACTCCGCGCTCGCCTGGTTCCGCCGCGCCGAGGCGGTCGACTCGAACAACGAGGACGCGCTCGTCAACCAGATCGTGGTCTACCACGAGAGGGGCCGCATCGACGACGCGCTCGCCATCTACCGCAAGCTCACCGCGTTGCGCAAGCGCCTGTACCCCGACAGCGTGTTCGTCGAGCCCATCGACACGACCCGCAGAAAGCCCGTCCTCGACTACCGCGGCAGCAAGTTCGACCGGTACGGGCCCATCGGCTCGTTCTGAGCGGCTTCGCCGGGGAGAGGGCGCAGCCCGCTGCGCGGGCTTCGCGCGGCTATGCGGGTGGTAACCTCTCATACGCATTCGCCTTGAAAACGCTACATGAGCGAACACGAGGTGCGCCCCTATTGTGGGTTGTATGATACGATTTCACAAGTAGTTGCAGGGGCGAGGCATGCCTCGCCCCTCCGGCCATGATGTAGCGTCCTCAACACGAAATCGTATCACTCCCCCTCTCGCCGGGGCGCTCGCCGTAGTCGACGAGGATGAGGGCGCAATCGGGGAACAGCGCCGCGGCGAGCCACGGCGACACGCGGAACAGCGCCGCGCCGAGCACGTCCGCGATCCTATCCGCGCGGCTCCGGGAGAGCATCGCGCTGGCCCGCCGGTAGGCGAACGTGTTCGTGAAGGACCGGGCGATGATCGTGCCGCCCGAGGCGACGAGCAGCCGCTCCAGCCCGCGGCACGTGTAGACGTTGATGTGGCCGTTGCGCTCCCTCATGCGCGTGCGCAGCCTGCCGCACTTCGCGACGTTGAGCGCGCAGAAGTAGAGGTTGCATTCGAGCGGCACCTTGAAGATCGCGTGGCGGGAGATGCGCCGGATTTCCGCCAGGGCGCGCGCGGGCTCCGGCACGTGCTCCAGCACGTCGATCATGAGGACGATGTCCACCTCCCGATCGCCGAGGGACGTGGCGCGGATGTCCTCCCGGAGAGCGCGCGCAAGATCGGGGTTGCTCCGGCGCTGGACGTCGAGCATGCCGGGGCTGAGGTCGAGGGCGTACTTCCTCACGCGCAGCCCATGCGCCCGCTCGAGGTGCTCGGCGACGGCGCGCAGGATGAGCCCGGCGCCGCCGCCGACGTCGAGGAGGACGATCTCGCGCGTGCCGAGGCGCGGCGCCACCAGATCGACGAGCGGGAGGATCTTCGACGCCTTCCAGGGCGAGTCCTCGGCGTGGAGCGTCGGGTTCTTCGCGATGTAGGCGTCGCTCGTGTAGAGGTTGTCGTCCGGTTGGCCGACGGGCTGCATGGCAGTGCCGCTCCGTGCGTCGCCGGCCGGCCGCTTCAGCTACGTGCGACCGCTGCCGCGACGCGATGCGCGCCCCATCGTACGGGGCTATGACGGTTCGTTGCGCTCCTCGCCGTAGTCGACGAGCACGAAGGCGGAATCCATGAACAGGAGAGCCGCGAGGAACGGCGAGACGCGACGGACCTGTGCGCCGAGGAAGTCGGCGATGCGGTCCACCCAACTCCGCGGTCTCTCCTTGTTCCCCCGGAGATAGGCGAAGTAGTTCGCGTAGAAGCGGGTCACGATTCTCGCGCCCGATCTCCGCAACTGCCGCTTCAGGCTGAGGATCGTATAGGAGTTGATGTGGCCGACGAGATCCCGCTGGTGCCGCTTCAGCCGTCCAAGGGTGATGGTGTTCAGCAGGAGGTAGTAGAGATTCCGCTCCAGCGGGACGTTGAAGATCACGTGGCGGGAGATGCGCCGGATTTCCGCCAGGGCGCGCGCGGGCTCCGGCACGTGCTCCAGCACGTCGATCATGAGGACGATGTCCACCTCCCGGTCGCCGAGGGACGTGGCGCGGATGTCCTCCCGGAGCGCGCGCGCAAGATCGGCGTTGTTCCGGCGCTGGACGTCGAGCATGCCGGGGCTGAGGTCGAGGGCGTACTTCCTCACGCGCAGCCCATGCGCCCGCTCGAGGTGCTCCGCCACGGCGCGCAGGATGAGCCCGGCGCCGCCGCCGACGTCGAGGAGGACGATCTCGCGCCTGCCGAGGCGCGGCGCCACCAGATCGACGAGCGGGAGGATCTTCGACGCCTTCCAGGGCGAGTCCTCGGCGTGGAGCGTCGGGTTCTTCGCGATGTAGGCGTCGCTCGTGTAGAGGTTGTCGTCCGGTTGGCCGACGGGCTGCATGGCAGTGCCGCTCCGCGTGTCGCGGGTGTCGCCGATGCGTGGCGGATGCTCCGGCGGCCCGAGCCGCCGGAGCATCCTCGCCCGATCGCGGGATGACCGCCGCGACGGTCACTTCCTGCTGAAGAGATGCTCCATGAGCTTGACGCGCTCGCCGAAGTCCGGGATGAGGATGTCGGCGCCGGCGCGGATGAGGCGACGCCGCTTCTCCGGGTTCAGGCCGTAGCCCTTCACCTCGTCGGAGGCGACGCCGATCGCCACTGCGCCGTTGTCCTTGGCGTTCCGTATCTCGACCGGCCCATCGCCGAGGACCATGAGCTCGGAGCCGTGCAGGTCGTAATCCCGCAGGATCTCCTTGATCACCTTGTCCTTCGAGTACTCCTCGACGCTGCCGATGGCGCCGAAGATCCCGCCCTTGCACCATTGGGCGATCCGCACCGCGTTCGACTCGTTGAGGACGTCGGTGCGGTCGGTGCCGCTGGCGATGTAGATCGTGATGCCGCGCTCGAAGAGCATGCGGACGAAATCTCGCGCGCCGCGCAGGGTGAAGTCCTCGACGGTCTTCCGCCCCGACTGAAGCTCGGCGATGCGCGCGCGCACGGGCTTCATCAGCTCATCGTTGTAGATCTTCTTGTAGCCCCACGCGTCGAGGATCTCCTCCTCCGGCACGAGCCCGAACTCGTGGACCATCTCCACGAGGCGCTCCATCTGGAGGATGGTCTGGATGCCGGTGGATTCGTCGATGTACTCGCGGCAGGCCTGCTCGATCTGGGGCGTCGCCGGGTGCGCGCCGCGGATGGCGTCCACCATCACCGGCAGCATGATGTTCTGCCACCCCTCCCGGAGGATGCTGACCGTGCCGTCGAAGTCGAAGAGGGCGTACTTGAACCGGCCCCGTTCGATGTCCGGGTTGACGATCTCGATCTGCGTCCCCAGCAGATATGTCGGCGTCTCCGGCACCGGATACACCTTGCGGACGATGGTTTCGGGATTCTCTTTCGGGTTCGTCTTGCTCGCCATACGTCGCTCCTATCTCGGTGCGGGTGAACGGCGTCGCTATCGGCCTCGACCGGCTTTCCCTCTTCGCAGCCCCAGGATCGCCGCGCGTTCGGGCACGACGAACGGCATCTCCGGTCTTGTCCGGTCCTTGATGAGCGTCTGAACCGGCCAGTGTTCGGTGTCTCCCATCGCGCCGCGCAGCATCCAGATCTGCCGCAGGTGAGCGTTTGAGTGGTTGATGACGCGGACGCAGTTCTCCGCAACGTGCTCGATATTCTCGTCCACGTGCATCCAGTATGGCGCTTCCTCGTCGAACGCAGATTCGTCCAGTGGCTCAATCGCGGCGATGCACGCGGCAAAGACGCGGTCCGCTGCCTCTGCCAGACCGCTCATGTCCGGTGGCGGGTTGCCCTCCTTAGGTGGCCTCTCCTGGTAACGCGCGAACGCGCCGTACTGCCCAGCCGGGGTGAGCACGCTTTTCCCTGTTTGCGTCGCGTAGAGGAAGAAGTCGAAGTTCTTCATGCAATGGCAGACGATCCAGCCGATCGGATTCCGCCCTTGAACGGGCCGGGCAACGAGCCGGTCGTCTGAGAGGCCTTCGAGTGCATCGGCGAACTCATTGCGACACTCGTGCAACTGGAAGAGGAGTACTTCTTTCCGCGTCATCGCCGTCTCCTGGGTACCCCGCGTGCTTCCTACGCCAACCGTTCGCCGAGCCAGCCGGCGGCGACCTTCTCCGCGAGGTCGGGCGAGACCTCGCCGAGGCGCTCCGCCGCGTCGCGCACGCCGTCGAGCCGGCCGATGCCCTGCGTCTCGCAGTTGATCGCGCCGACCAGCGCGCCCGCCATCGCCGCCGCGACCGGGTTCGCCGGCTTCACCCGCGCGGTGAGGTAGTTCCAGAACGTGCCCGCGCTGAACGCATCCCCGCAGCCGGTGGCATCGACGAACCGCTTCACCGGCGCCGGCGGGATGATGCAGCCATACTCGACGCCGTCGCGCCGGTGCGCCAGGGCGACGCCCTTCGGTCCCATCGTCACGAGCACGACCGTCGGCCCGGCGCGGAGCACCCGGTGCGCCGCCGCGAGGAACTCCTCCGGCGTCTTCGGCCTGGTCTCCAGCGCCTTGCCGCACTCGAACTCGTTCATCTGCACGAAGTCGAACTGCGCGACCCACTCCGGCCACTCGGCGAAGTCGAGGTAGTGCTGTTTCCCGTCCCCGTCGAAGCGGACCATGAGGTTGTGCATGTCGAGGTAGAGCGGCGCGCGCGTAGCCGCCCGCATCTGCCGCAGCGTGGCGAGGTCGATCTCCGTGCCGTTCACGAAGTTGAACATGATGCCGTCGGCCGCGAGGGCGCCGCGCACGTCCCCGAACGAGAACGGCGGCATCATGTGGCGGACGATCTCCTCGCGCTCGTTCCGGTCGCGATAGGTCAGCAGCGCGTGCGTGAGCGGCCCTTCCCATCGGCGGAGGCCGTCAGCCCGCACGCTCGGCATCGACCCCACGAGCCGCATCACCGCGTCGTAGCGGTCCGCGCCGACGTTCGAGTACGGGCGGATGATCCCCTCATCCCCCACAAGGGATGAGAGAGCGGCCAGGTTGTAGACGATCCCGCCGAATGACTCGATGCGCTGCCGGTCGTGGGTGACGATCTCGTCGTACACGATGGCGCCGAGGACGGCGATGCTCGTCGGCACGGAGACCCCCTCGTGCGGAGGATGGCAGCACGGATGACGCGCGGCAGGGAACGCCGCCCTGCTGGTCCGAAGAAGGGGGAAATGTACGCGTGCCGCTCGTATCGTCCTACCCCTCGGGCGGTTCGACGCCGCCTCACCGCCACCTCACCGGGGCCTCACGCCCCATGCCTGCCGATAGAGCGGTTCCAGACTCGCCGCGTCCGCCACGACGCGGAAGTTCGTCGGGTTCCACCGCAGGCTGGCCGGACCCCAGATGGCGAGGTCGAACTGGCCGGCGACGCGGTACGTTGCCGCGGGGTCGACATGCGCTACGTCCGGCGTGGGCGAGATCATCCACGGGCGGCCATCATCGGGCTTCGCGAGTTCCAGAAGCTCGCGCCCAGTCGCGTCGAACGCTGCGACGTCGTGCAGGATGAACGGCCGATCGCGCCACCACACCGTCGAGGTGTCGTACGAACAAGGTGCACCTGCAGTCGGCCGCTCGACGATGGCGAACTCCGCATTGCCGGCCCGGCGGCAGATGTCGGCGACGATCTCCGCCTCCTCGAGCGCGTCCGCGGGACGCCGCAAGATCGCCTCGTCCGGCCGCTCCTCCGGTCGCCAGCCATGGGTCAGCCAGACCTGCCGGACGAGTTGGTTGCCCCGTGGATCGGCGACGTTCTCCACGATGACGTCGGCGCTCATCGGATCGAGTCCGGCGATCGCCGGCGAAAGGAGCCGCCCGCGGTGGACGGTGTAGAACTCGCGCACCGGCGAGCTGTACACGAGCACGAGACGCCGCGGCTGGAGCGGATTCGGGAGGACGAACCCGTACCCGCGCCCGGCGAGGGGGATCGACTCCGCGCCGAACAGGGCAAGGGTGCCGCCTGCCTCGCGGACAGGCAGGCGCGGCATGATCCTCGCGACGAGGGCGTTGTCCTCCGGCCCGCCGAGGAGTAGGAGGTTCCGCGACGCGATCTGCCCGTCAGTCACGGCGGTGTCGGCAGCCATTGGCACCATCCCGAACTCCATCTGCACGCCCGGTGCGGCCCAGTGCGACGCCTCCTCGGCGAGCCGACGGATCGCGACGCGGAGGCTGTCATCCTCCGAGGTCGTCCCGTAGACGATGAGGAGTGGCTCGCCACGGTAGAGGTTCATCGTGGCGCCCGGCTCGTACGGCCGCTCCGCCGGTGCCGGTTCCTCCGTGTGCGCTCGTACCTCCGGCCTGCCGTCGGTGACGATGACGTCGTACGCGCCGTCAGGACTCCGCGGCACGTTCAGGCGACGGCCGTTGACGAACCAGACGAGCGGCGCGGTCCCCGTCAGGCGTCCAGGCGGAAGCTTCAGCCGTGCCCGCGCCACGTTCGTGAGCGCCACGCGGACGAGGTTGCCCAGGCACATTTCGGCATCGAGCGTTGCCATCGCGTGCGGATCGTCCCACCGCTCGATCGCGCCCCAGTACATGGCGCCGTACCACGGGTGCGCCGTGGAGATGTGGATACGGCCCGGCACGGCCTCCCGACGATGCGCCCAGAGCCGCGTCAGGTACCCCTCCGGCCCAACGGCCACGCCCACGGCATGATCGACGCCGGGGTACTCGACATAGGCGACGGGACAGCCGGCGTTCCGCATGAGGTCCACCCCGGCGCGTGCGTTCGATACCGGGACACTCCAGTCCGCATCGCCGTGGTTCACGTAGACGGGCAGGTCGAGCAGATTGCGGTACGTGCCGAGCGGTGGTGCACCGCAGTCCACCCACGCGCCGGCGAACAGATCCGGATGGAGCGACGCGATGCGCCACGTCCCCATGCCGCCCATGCTGCCGCCGCGGAGGTAGATGCGGTCCGGATCGATCCGGTAGTGCGCGGTCACCCAGCGCAGCACGTCCGTGACATCGGCCTCGCCAAGGCCGCGGTAGTCGCCGTACCGCGCGCGTCCCATCGCCGAGGCGATGATCGTCCGCTCCTCGTTCACCGAGTCGGCCGTGCTCGGCGCCCAGTCGCCGGTCAGCTCGTGGGTGAAGCTCGCCCCGTGCAGGTTGATGAAGAGCGCGTACGGCCCCTTCGCGGGGTAGGTGTGCGGCACGACCAGGGTGAACGGCTGGGCGGTGCCGTCGGCATCCGAGAGGTACGCCCCCTCGAACATGCCGGTCATCCCGGCGTACGGGTCCGTCCCTGCTCGTAGATATCCGAGTTCGAGGTGGAGGAGCGCCATCTGCGCACCGACCCTCGCGACTCCGTCCCGAAGGTCGCCCGAGCCGACATCGCGGCGCGCCCTCTCGACGGCGTAGCGCGCGAGGGCATACGCGTCGCGCCGAGCGCCGGTCAGGGTCGCCGGATCATCCGCCAGCGACTCGAACGCAGTGAGCGTCCGTCGGGCGGCGCCGACACCACCGGCGAGAACGATGCACTCGCCGGCCGAGACACCTCCCCGCGGATGTGGAGCGCGCGCACGGATGCGAATCACCCGGTCCAGCCCCGGCGGGATGGCGATCCGCACGCTCGGCGCCGTCGCCGGAAGCACCCGCTCGCGGCCGCCGTCGATGATCGTCCAACGGACCGGCACCGGCACATCGCGCGGGATCCAGTTCGCTATCCTCGCCACCACCGTGTCGCCGATTTCGGGCAGACAAGTGCTTGCGGCGACGGCGAAATGGCGCGGGAAGCTCGCCTTCGCGAAGGCGCGGTGCGCGGTCCGGCCATACACCTCGGCGAATGCGCCCCAGCCGCCGCCGTCGTGGTCCACCTTCAGGAGTAGCCGCGTGCGGCCGGCACGCAACCAGACGCGGGCGATGTTCTGCGACCGCGCGGCGACACGGTCGAACGGGTGGGAGATCGCCAGTGTGTCGCCGACCCATGCCTTCCCGGCGGCGTTCGTCCCGACGTGGAGGTAGACGACCTGGTCGACGGCGCTCTCGAGCTCGGCGTAGAGATAGGCGCAGACCTGGTCGGGCACGTGGTATGTCTCGTTCAGGTCGATGTACGGCCCGTTCCACCGATGCGCGACGAACTCGAGCCGTCGGCCGTCGGCGAGGGTGATAGCCGCGCCGGCGCGCGGCTCTGCACCCCTCTCGCCGCCGATGGGCGCCAGGAAGTCCGCATCGAATCCGGCGCGCTCCGGCCCGTTTGGATCGGGATTCGGGAGGTACGGGCTCGGAAAGGTCCCACAGACGAGCCACGAACGCACCGCCGCCGGCGCACCGTCGGAGGGCACCTGCGTCACCGGGACATCATCCGACGCCGCGCGACCGGCGCCCGTCCATGCGAGCATCGCGGCGACCCACAGGACGAGCGTGCGACAGAGGGACCGCTGCAAGGAGAGGCAAGCATCCATGGTGTGCCCCCGCGTGAAAAGCCCGTGTCGTGGAAAGACGCTGGTGGGCTAAGTATAGGCCGAAGCATACTGATGGTCAAGCGGATGCAGCGGACATCGCCGATTCCCTGTGGACGAACGGAAGCAATGCCCGGTCTCCGGCGAACTACCTCGCCGGCGGCGGAGACGACCTGAACGTCCGCGACCGCAGCATGTCCACGAGGGGACGATCCGCAGGGGGCAGCTCGAGGGCGCCCATCTCCTCCGGCGTGACCCAGAGGATCGCGCGGCAGCCGATCGCCCGCGGCTCGCCCTCGATGATGTCGGCGCGGTAGAAGCCGAGGGATACGGTCTTCTCGGGATAGCGATGGAGGATGCTCGTCAGCTTCCTACGCACGGCGATGACGACGTCGAGCTCCTCGCGCAACTCGCGGACGAGGGCCGCCTCATCCGTCTCGCCCGGCTCGCGCTTGCCGCCGGGGAACTCCCACGTGCCGGCGAGATGCGCGCCTTCGAGCCGCTGCGCGAGGAGATACCTGCCGTCTCGCTCGATCACGGCGGCGACGACGTGGATGTACTCGCCGGGCATGAGCCGGCTCCTCTCCGTCCGTTGGCCGGACAGCGCGGACTCGACGGCGTCGCCCGCCATCGGGGCCGACGGTGGCGCGCTAGTTCGCCCGCTCTGTCACGAGGCGCACCCCCGCGACACGGAGTGCGTCCTCGATCCACTCCCTGGGCGGAATCCGGGCGATCGTGCCGCCGACGCGGTACGTGCGGCAGGCGAACCCTTCGGGGCAGGCCACCACGACTCCCGGTTCCACGTCCCGCCCGTTCACCTGCACCGTCGGCGAGCCGAGGAAACCGAGCGCTCCGGCCTCCTCGGGCGTCGTCACCTCTATGACGTCGATCCGCACCGGCGGATCGGCCTGCGATGCCACCTCCTGCGCCAAGGCGACGGCGGCGCGGTAGTACTGGCATCCCTCGAAGTACAGTATCTTGATCATGCATCACCCCCCGCAACCGGCGCACAGGGGATCGCGTTGGGCGATCTCTCGCGACGAGGCGCCGGTGCAGCCGCCGCGAGCGGGCCGCCATGCCGGGGGTTGCCCGGCGGAACCGCGGACGCGACGGATACGTAGTTAGTTCCTGACGTTGCATACAAGGCGGCATGGAACGCTCATCCCTGGCGACCGTTCCGTCGCTGCGCGGCGCACGCCGCGTCGCGTAGACTCACGCAGCAAGGACAGCGCCGATGCACGACCCGAGGGTCCGATTCCGCCTGGCTGACTTCCGATCCATCCGGCCACGACACCAGGGCTCCCAGCAGGAGGCGCTCGCCTGGCTCGCCCGTGCCCATACCGAGGCCGAAGCGCGCCTCCACGCCGGCGACCCGGCGTTCAATGCTGAGGAAATCCACGGGCGGATGGGAAAGTTCCTGCGGCGGTACGGCTGCTCGCCCGAACGGATCGCCCATCGTGCGTCCGAGATCGAGGATTTCATGCACTTCGACTGGGAGCGCATGGAGATCTTCCGACTCCGCGAGCACGCGGAAGGAGTCGGGATCTCGGTCCGCTCGGAGTTCCACGCGCGCGCGACCGAGCGAGTCTTCCGGAGCTTCTACGCCGACGAGGTCGAGCCGCCTGACGACCTCATCCACGTGACGTGCACCGGCTATGTGTCGCCGAGCGCGCCGCAGCGGCTCATCGAGGAGAAGGGGTGGCACGAGAGGACGCGGGCGACGCACGTCTACCACATGGGCTGCTACGCAGCCTTTCCGGCGCTACGGGTCGCCGCGGGGTTCCTCTCAATGCCGAGGCCGCTCGCCGGTGGATCGCCGGTCGCCGCGGACCTCATGCCTCCGCGGCGGCGGTGCGACATCGTCCACACGGAGCTCTGCTCGCTTCACTTCAACCCCACGGTCCACACGCCGGAGCAGTTCGTCGTGCAGAGCCTCTTCGCCGACGGGTACATCCGCTACTCCCTCATCGCCGACGGTCTCCCCGCCGACGCGGGCGACGCTGCGGCGCTGACACTCCTCGCCCTGCGCGAGGAGATGGTGCCCGGCACGCTCGACAGCATGACGTGGGAGCTCTCCCAGTGGGGCATGCGCATGACGCTCGCCCGCGACGTGCCGGACCGCATCGCCGGCGCGGTGCGGGAGTTCTTCTGCGGCCTCTACGCTCAAGCGGGCATGTCGTTCGACGACGAGGTCGCGTCGAGTGTCTTCGCCATCCATCCCGGCGGACCGAAGATCATCGACCGCGTGCAGGAGATCCTGCGGTTGGCCGACGCGCAGGTCGCGGCGAGCCGCGCCGTGCTCCGCGAGTGCGGCAACATGTCGTCGGCGACGCTGCCGCACGTGTGGATGGCGATCCTCGCCGACGCGGCGGTCGCGCCGGGAACGCCGGTCGCGGCGATCGCGTTCGGGCCGGGGCTGACGGTATCCGGCGCGCTGCTGCGGAAAGAGGGGTAGAGCTGAGTCTGCTACCCGCCTCCTACCGTGGGAGCCTATCGGGCGATGCCGGACGAGACGCGTGGGGGACCTGCCCTCACGAACGGTTGCGACGACGCGCCGTCCATGCGGCGTCCGTGAGCCAGGCCATGGCGTGGATCGTACTTGTCCCGTTCGCCGCGCAGGCGGGCGGGATGCTCGTCGACGAGTTCTACTTCCACCATCGGCGGATGGTGCCGCGCTGGGAGCGCATCGGGCATCCGCTCGACACGGTGGCGACGCTCGCGTGCTACGCGTGGATTCTCGCCGTGCCGCCCGAGGGATGGACGATCGGCGCCTACATCGGCCTTGCGGCGTTCTCCTCCGCCTTCATCACGAAGGACGAGTTCGTCCACGCGCGGTACTGCGGTCCAGCCGAGTTCTGGTTCCACGCCGCACTGTTCGTGCTCCACCCGGTCGTACTTGTCGCCGCCGGGCTCATCTGGCCGCTGTTCCACGGTGCGCCCGCACTTGTCCCGCTCGACGGGCGGCTCGCCATGGCCGCGGTCGTCATCCAGGGAAGCGGGGCCGCGCTGTTCCTCATCTACCAGTCCGTCTACTGGAACGGCCCATGGAGACCGACCGGGAACGTGCCATGGACATAGACAACGAGTTCTACGATACCCTCGGCGACGACTGGTACGACGCGCACGACCATCCCATCGCGATCCTCCGCGCCGAGTCGGAGCACCGCAACCCCTGGGTCGACGAGCAGATCGCCCGCGCGTGCCATCTGCGGAGCTGCCACGTGCTCGACATCGGCTGCGGCGCCGGATTCCTGACGAACCACCTCGCCGGGGGCGGACATGAGGTGGTCGGGCTCGACATCTCGACGGGAAGCATCCGCGTCGCGCGGCGCCACGATGCGACCGGCACGGTCCGCTACGTCGTGGGCGATGCCTACGGGCTTCCGTTCCCGGACGGCACATTCCACGTCGCATGCTGCATGGACGTGCTGGAGCACATCGAGGAGCCGGAGCGCCTCATCGCCGAGGCGAGCCGCGTCATCGCGCCCGGCGGCGCGTTCATCTTCTTCACGTTCAACCGGACCTGGTTCGCCTGGCTCACCGCCGTGAAGGGCCTCCAGTGGTTCATCGCGAACGCGCCGAAGAACATCCACGTCTACCGGCTGTTCATCAAACCGGGCGAACTGCGACGCTACTGCGCCGCGCACGGGCTCCAGATGCGGACCTCGGTCGGCTTCGGGCCGGGCCTGTTCTCCCCGGCGACGGCGCGCATGGTCCTCACGCGCCGCGTGCCGCGGACCTTCTCCTTCCGCTTCACCCGGTGCATGCTCGCAGGCTATGTCGGCGTGGCGACGAAGCGCTGACGGCGGGCATCTTCGGCGTCGGGGTCCTTCCTCACCCGTCCGCGGGGATCGGCTCGTGCGGCTTGCGGCCGTAGACCTTCGCGTACGCCTTGCAGTACGGGCAAACGCTCCCCTCGATGCCGCGGACGAACCAGTAGGCGAACCCGCGCTGCCTCTCCCGCGCGCGGCTGCAGACCAGGCACTCGACGCAGCGCTGCCCCATTTGTCGATCCTGCTCGGTGATCGTCGTCTCGGTCATGGTGTGTCCCTGATAACCCAAGTTGCGTCCTCGCACATGAGCTGCCAATGTCTTGGATGGGGCGGAACAGTGCGCCGCCTGCCAAACTGGTACTTGACGACCGCGATAGGACAAGGGCAACTGCAACGCGTGTTCCGAGCGCCCATCACGATGACTGGACCTGCCGGGTGTACGACGCGTCGGTTCACGTACAACGTGCCGTCATTCTGAGCGAAGCGAAGAATCTCATGCCAGGGATGTCCTCATGAATGGAGCAGTACTCCCCGCGCGAGATTCTTCGCTCACGTCGCCTGCGGCGACGCGGCTCAGAATGACGGTGCGGGTGATACGCACATGAGCTGGCAATGTCCTGGGTGGGGCGGAACAGTGCGCCGCCTGCCAAACTGGTACTTGACGACCGCGATAGGACAAGCGTAACTGGACCGCGTATGATACGCGTTCGTGTTGAAGATGCTACATCGTGGCCGGAGGGGCGAGGCATGCCTCGCCCCTGCAACCCATTGTGCAGACGCATCATATAACCGACGATATGGGCAAACCCCGTGTTCGCCCATATAGCGCGTTCAAGGCGAATGCGTATGAGTCACCCTTGCGTCCGCACGACCGACGCGGGCGCGCCGATGTCGGCCGGCGTGCCGTCGAGATCGCGCGGTCCGTTCGGGTCGCCCGCGTCGATGGCGGGCGAGCCGGGCGCGAGGCGCCAGTCGCCGTGCGCCGGATCGACAAATCGCGGATCGACGTTCTGATTGCCCGGCCCCGTAGGCAGCGGGCTCCGCTGGAGGATCGACCAGGCGACCGAGGCGGAGCTATCGATGGCGAAGTCGCTCGTTGCGCCCCAGATGATGGTGTTCCGCACCGTCACGCCAGCGCCGAACGCGTAGTACGGCGGCGGACCGGAATCGGCGTCGCCCGGGACGATCGTGCAGTTCTGCACGGCGAGCGAACCAGTGAAGCTCGTCTTGCCGGCGATGAGGCAGCCCTCGACGGTCCCGGTGGCGCCTTGGATGTCGATCCCGTGCTCGCCGCGCCAGTCGCCGTTGTCCACGATGACGCACCGGCGCATGTCGATCGTGCCGCCGTTGATGGTGACGCCCGCGTCCGCGCCAGAAATCCGGCTGTCCGACAGTGTGGCGACCACGTTGGTGAGCTTGAGACCGATGTACTTCGTGCCTGTGGATGGCTCATACATGATTCGCCAGTCCGGCACGTGTCGATGCGCGATGGCGCAACTGCGCAGGGAGAGCCGCGTGCCATCCGCCGCGCGGAGGCCGGCCGCGAACTCGCCGGCGCTCGCGAGGACGACGTGCTCCATCGAGACGCGCGCGCTCGGCCCGTCGATGCGGATGCCGCTGCCCCACCCAGTGCTGTAGCGCTTGCCCGCCGGATACACGTCCGCGATCCGCGCGTACGCGAGGGCGCTCGAATCGGCCCCGGCGAAACGGATGCCGCCGCCGAGCGACCCGGTCCGGAGGAAGCGGATGCTGTCGGTTGCCGTGCCGATGGCGCGGAGCGCGCCGTGGACCTCGAGCGCCGCCGGCAGGGGATCGGGCTGCCCCGCCCCGTACTTCATCACCCATGTGCTGTCCGTCGTCACGTCCGGCCACGTGCGCTCGAAGATGATGTCCACGCCCGCCTCGATGGTGAGCGTCCGCCCCTCCGGGACGACGATGATGCCGGTGATGCGGTACGGGCTGTTCGCCTTCGTCCAGGTCGTCGTCCTGACCCCCATGGCCGGGACAGGCGGTTGTACCGGCCAGGGCTCGTAGTCCGGTTCTTGGCTCGGGCTCGGCGCGAGCGAACGCTCGCACCCGGCGAGGGCCAGCGCAATGCAGGCGACAGCGAGGCGCGACCTCATTGGCACCTCCGGCAGGCGGATGTCCGCCCGCGGCGAACGCACGTATGATATCAGGTGGTGGTCTTCGCAGGAAGATATATGCCGTATGGCGATGTGTCAATGCATGGCGACGAACACAAAAGCGGGACAAGGGAAAAGGTCCCATATCCCGCCTTTGTGGTGCCGTTGCCGTGCTCAGCGGATCGGATTCTCCCGGAAGAACTTCTCCAGCGTCTCGAACGAGACGATCGGCCGCGCCTTCACGTGGCACTGGTCGAGCATCGCCGCGCCGAGCAGGTTGTGCAGTTCGTCGGACGAACCCACGTCGACGAGGAAGAACCCGCCGCGGGCGTCGGCGAAGATGCCACTCGCCTTCACCTTCCCCGACTTGGAGATCTCCTGCCCCTGTTTCCCGACTCGATCGCGCACCCTCTTGACATCCTGATCCGACGTGATCGACTCGAACACCTCGAACGTGACGAGGAACTGCATGGCTGCACCCCTCCCTATCCCACACGGCCAGGACGGCCGCTCACCGGCGTATCCGCACTGAATGTACGAAGTTGCGTACCCGCACGCCGCGTACGGGGCCTCTCCGGGCGGTATCTCGTGCCGACCCGCGTCTACGCCGCCTCGAGCCGCAGGAGCCGCACCGCGTTCCTCCACATGATCTTCTCGTACGCCTCCCGCGAGATCCTCCCCGTCGCGACCGCGTCGCGCAGGTACGGGATGATGGCGATCTCCTGGTTGTTGCGGCAGAGGTCGGTGCCGAACATGAGCCGGTCCTGGAAGCGCTCCAGGAACGCGTAGCCGAACGCCGGGTCGCGGGTCAGCGCGTTGTAGCCGCTGCCGGCGGAGAGGTCGGCGCAGAGGTTCGGGTACGTCTCGAAGAGGCGGATCGTGGCGCCGCCGGGGGCGACGGGCCCCTTCGGGTAGCTGCTGAACTGGTCCTCGGTCACGTCGCCGGAGACTTCCGCCCAGAAGTGCTGCGCGTGGCCGACGAAGATGGTCCGCGGGAATGTTCGGAGCACGCGATCGAATCGCGGGAACCCGCGCTCGTCGATGTTCCGGAGCCCGTCGATGTGGTAGGTGACGACCAGGCCGAGTTCGCCGCACGCCTCGTAGATGCCCATGAGCCGCGGGTCGTCGATGAACAGGCCCGTCATGGCCTCGCCGTAGCCGCGACAGCCGCGACAGGCGTACTCCGCGAGCTTCCGCCGGGCGATCTCGACCGAGTTGCCACTGCCGTGCCGTGGGTCCACGCAGCAGAACGGGATGAACCGGTCCGGATAGCGCCGGCAGATGCGGAGCACGTAGTCGGTCGTGACGTAGTAGTGCGTCTCCTCCGGGCTCTCGATGGGCAGGAGCGCGGCTCTGTCGATGCCGTGCGCGTCCATGAACCGGAGGAGCATGGACGGCCTGAGCGGCCTCTCGCCGACGTAGAGCTTCCCGATGTGCATGTGCGCGTCGATGATCATGGCGACCCTCTCGTGGATATGGGAGCACGGGGCGTCTCAGCCACCTCCGGCCGAGCGCGCCTGCTCGGCGCAGGCATCGAGACATTCCCCGATGAATGTGCGGATGTCCGCAGGCCCGCGCCAGCCCTGGACAAAGCGCTCGCAGAGCGCCGGCACGTACGCGAAGCCGGCGGCGCGATCGTCCTCCACCTCCCGCGTCGGCAGGCTGTCGCCGTGGACCACCCAGTACGTCGCGGCGCGGACAAGGTTCTCCTCGAAGGCACGACGCCACGACGCGACATCGTCGCCCCAGGCGTACCCGGAGCGGAGCATCGCGTCGCGCACCGGGCCGTATGCCGCCGCATGCTCGGCGATCTCCGCGCCGGCGGCGTCGATCGTCGATCGGAACAGATGGTGGAGGAGCTCATGGGCGACGGACGCCACGGCGGGCAGCGCAGCGATGACGTGCACGATGCCGTTCACGACGACGAAATCGACCACTTCCGGAGCCTGGAGGAGGTTTGGCACGACGACGACCGGCGGCAGGTCAGTCGCCGCGACGCCCGTGCGGCGGACGATCGCGTGGCGCGCGCGAAGAGCGGCGCGTGCGTAGTCCGCGAGCAACGGATGGACGATCCGGAGGTAGCCTTCCCACCAAGCGGGAAACGCCAGCGCGACGCGCATCCGCGCGAGCATGTCCGGCAGACCGGCGAGCCATGCAAGCGAGTCCGGCCCCTTCTCCGTCGAGTCGATGTCGAGCCGGGCGACGCAATCGGCAACCTGCCGCACATCGCCGGCCGTCGCCTGGAGATGAAGCGCCGCGGCGACGAGGAGGAACGCCCGCGGCCAGTACGGGTTGACCGTGCGGACCGTCCTCCGCGCCCGGGCGAAGTACGTCACGAGCTCCGCCGGCCAGGAATACGCTCGAATGCGGGCAACGAGCCCGTCCATCGGCTCGCCGGCTGCGAACGACGCGAGGTCGTAGCCGGACGCAGTCAGGCCCACGTATGCGGCGAAGACACCTTCATCCGGCCGCACATCGCACCGCGCGCCGCCGTTCCGCTCGCCGTCGACGCCTGCCAATCCCCTTGTTTCGACCACGGTTTCGTTGGTCCTTCTACTATGGTTCCCACCGAACCTGCGAGACAATGTACCGGACCATCGATGAAGGATACACCCGTGACGCTGGTTGATCAGGTGAAGGCGGCAGGCGTCGTCGGCGCGGGCTACGACGCCGAGTGGCTCCACCGGTTCTGTCGGGAGGGGCATGGCATCGAAAGCTGGATACCGCCGGTGCTCCACCGGGCTGACGGCCGCGTCGGGGGCCGGTGGCGGAGCGAGTCTGCCGG
>Ga0315279_10001645_pt1 | contig 36515 bp, 26 predicted proteins | sample YL17G06_20_MG_FD_203694 | JGI IMG/M metagenome (GOLD analysis project Ga0315279, IMG submission 203694) | Sediment microbial communities from Yellowstone Lake, YNP, Wyoming, USA - YL17G06_20 | ecosystem: Environmental > Aquatic > Freshwater > Lake > Sediment | place: USA: Wyoming | collected...
TTATGTGCTTGAATAACATCCTCAACAAGGTTGATGATCTTCTGGGTGGGGTTGAGCGCGTTCATCGCGGATTGGGGGATATAGGCAATCTCCGTCCCCAATATCGATCTACGAACGTCATCAGGGTCCATTCCAGATATAGTACGCCCATCTATGATGATCTCTCCACTCGTATAGTGCAGCGGAGCGAAGTAATATCCCATCAGGCTGAGCGCCAGCGTCGATTTTCCGCAGCCGGATTCCCCCGCAATTCCCAGCGATTTTCCTTCTTCGACCTTCAGAGAAACGTGGTCAACAGCGTAAACATTCTCTCCAAACCGGGTGATATATTTTGTTGTCAGTTCCTTGACCTCTAATATTACATTTGACATATCAATCACCTAGTCCCTCAATGCCGGATTGAATACCTGGTCGAGACCGGTATTCATCAAATTCATCGAGAATGTGATCAGGGCTATGGCTACGATCACGGGGAAGTACGCCCACCATTTTCCCAGGATCTGTGCCTGGTAGATCATCGCCCAGTTCATCATCAAACCCAACGTCGGCAGTTCAGTCGTCCTGGGTCCCAACCCAAGGATCGACAAGTTGGCCTCCGCCAGGATAGCCGAGGCAATCTGCAGGATGAACGCCATAACAACATAGGAAGCGATGTAAGGCAGAATATCTGTGGCGATGATGTGAACGATCGAGTGCCCGGACAGTTTCGACAGGTTGACATGGTCGCGGTTGCGCAGAGAAATCACTTGGGACCGCACTGCCCTGGCAGTCCATACCCAGGCGGTAAACCCGATCACCACTGCGATCGTGACCACCCCGCGTTTTTCCTGCCCGATGCTGAACGAAATCAAGATCAACAACACAATGCCGGGGATGACGGTAAACATATTTGTGATGAACATGATGACGTCATCCACCCAGCCGCCGATATACCCCCCCAGCAATCCCAGGGTCAAACCGATCAAGGTTGCAATGATACCGGCGACAAGACCGAGCTGCAGCGATACGCCGGTGGCCTTCACCAGCTCCGTCAGCACATCCCTGCCGAAGTTATCGGTTCCAAGCAGCAACACCCGTACGTTCGCAACATTGTTGAGATTCACGTAATCAGATTGTTTGATAGTAACTATCTGCTCCAGGGCGCCCGTTTGCGGATTTTGTGCTGCAATGGTTACCCCCTCGGTTGATAGAAGTCCTTCGAGCGAGGCATCGAGCCTTCGATAATACTGTACCTTGGCAAAGGTCATCCCTGGAAACTGCCGGGTGGGGTCAAAATTTTTTCCCCACAGATCCAGGAGTATGGCGGTGTCCGTGATATCTATTTCGGTTTCAGGGATCCCATCCGATACCAGCCATTCTTTCATGGCAAGGCGATCATCATTGCTCAACTTGTTGGCAATTCGCTTGGCAGCGGCATCATCCAGCATAAGTGTATATGTGGTAGGGGAATTAATGCTATCAAAAGCACTCACATAGATCCCGGGTGGTAAGAAAGTACCCTGACTGATGATCGCCAATGGAGCACCTTTTACGATCAGCGGATAAACGATCACGATCAGCAGCAATGCCATAAAAATGGAAAAGCCGGTGACAAATTTACCCGAGTGAAAAACTTGTCGAAGTGTATGTTTCATAGCAGCATCTCTGCCTAATCTGACTGCGCCGCTTTAATGCGCGGGTCAATAAAGCCATATAAAATTTCGATGGTAAAGTTCGCAATCAGCACCATCACCGTGATGATCAATGTGGATGCCGAGATCAGGGGATAATCCTGTCCCATCACAGCATGTAAGAGCGTGGTGCCCAAGCCGGGATAACTGAAGATGATCTCCGCCACCAGCGCGCCGCCTACCATGGTACCGATCGATAACGCCAAACCGGTCACCTGCGGAAGCATGGCATTCCGAAATACATAACCGACGATCTTCCAGTCTTTGATTCCCAAGAAGCGGCTGTATTTCACATAATCCGCATTCAGTTCATAGATGGACATGGAGCGCATGCCGATCGCCTGGCCGCCAATGGCGATCAACACGATCGACCAGAACGGCAGTTGGTAATGGATGATCACAGACCATATAAACGACCACCTAAAGCTGGGAATCAGGTCAAACCCATATCCGCCCGAGGTTGGGAACCATTTTAATCCGACTCCAAAAACGACCATCAAAATGACGGCCATGCCAAATGCCGGGAAATTACTCACAAAAATACTGACCGGCATGAGAAGCTTATCAAAGCCTTTTTTGAGATAAGCTGCCAACGCGCCGAGTGTGTTCCCGATCAGCCAGCCGACGATGATCGCCGGGAACTGCAGGCACACTGTCCACCAGATGGCAGATTTGAGAGTGTCTGCCACCGTTCTGGGATATTGGCTGAACGAGTAACCAAAATTGCCATGCAACACATTTTTCATATAGATGAAAAATTGCTCAAGCATTGGCCTGTTGGTACCAAACAGATCCGCGTATTGCTGATAAATCGCCTGGACCCCGGTCGTATTGCTCATGCCTTGGGCAAGTCTTGCTACGATGGCTGCCACAGGATCTCCCGGCATCAGGCGGGGCAGGACGAAATTCAGTAGGAAGGCGAAAACAAAAGTGACCAAGAACCAAAGCAGCTTGTTAAGGAAGTACTTTCGGTATCCTTTCAACGCGGCACCTCCTCGTCATTATCGGTAACAAGGTGACAGTCACTTGGTCGGACAAGAAATAGGTCTGCGGCTTCAGAGATTTGCCTTATTGGGCGCAAAGTGACTGTACCCTGCTTATTACAAATAATGTCGAATAAACAGCCATGTTCCCGGGGTTCGCGGAACATGGCTGTTTTTTAATGGATTATTGGTTACGGATTAACAAGTGTCACGTTATAGAGACATGCGACACCCCAACCGTCAGTACAGTCAAGCGGCGGGACGGGCGGGATTGTACCATCACCCTGGTGAGGGAAGTTCGTCCAAACAGTCTCGTTCACAGCGTGGAACGATTGGGGACGGTACATGAGGGTGAAGGAGGGAACATCGGTCAGGTAGATCCTGACGAGTTCCGTGTAGGCTGCCTTCAGCTCGGTGGGGTCGGTTATACCGGGGATCGCCTTGATCAATGCATCGGCATCAGGATTTGAATATTGGCCCCAGTTGCCATTCCAGTTGCTCGCCATACCAACGAATTCAGAGCTCATCAGATGGCGGATACGTCCCCAAGGCTGGGTCGGGCCAGTGGAGTCACTCCACATCATGAAGATGTCATAGCCGGCGGGGAGAGGCGCATCCGATTTGGTGACGACGGTCTGATAGACGGCCCATTCAGGGTAGTTGGTCGTGATGTCAATACCGATCAGCTTTCCGGCGGCAGCAACCACTTCAATCGCGGCCTGCCAGTCGGACCAGCCATTGGGGCAGGTGGCTACATAGGAAAGCTTTTGACCTTCGTATTCGCGCCAGCCATCAGCATTGGTATCTTTAATCCCGGCTGCATCAAGGAGTGCCTTGGCGCCTGCGATATCGTTGCCAGCCCACTGCAGGCTCGCGACAGCCGCGTGGTCGTACAGGGCCTGTTCGCCATCGGTTGGGTTCATGAGTGAGCGCGGAACTTGATCGAAGGTAGCCGATTGGTTGGTCATGGCGTTGGCAATGATGGTGGGATAGTCAACCGCCATGGCGATGGCCTTGCGGACCGCAACCTGGTCCAAACCATAGGAATTCAGGTTGTAGAAGGCAGTTGGGAGGCTGGCGCCAATGCCATAAGGAGCATCGGGAAGGTAGGTGGAGACGGGCAGCGCATAGTTGAGCCACAAAACCTGAATATTGGAGTTGAACTGCTGGCTGACATCCACTTCACCCTGTGCCAAAGCAACAGAACCGGCGGCGTTATCCTTGAAGATAGTATGCGCCAGGTACTTCGGAGCTGGCAGCTTGCCCCACATGGAGGCATCCTGGCCCCAGTAGTTGTCATCACGAACATAGACAGCTTTCTGATCGTCAGTGTAGAATTTGTGATAGGGACCGGAGTAAACGACGTCTTCAGCGAGATCAGCCTTCAAAGCAGTAGCATCGCCACCGGCGCGCGCTTCCAGCGTCTGGGTCCAGGCTTTCTGGAGGACATAGGCCATGCTGACGAAACCAGAGACTACCAGAGGATTGACGGCTTTGCCGTTCGCATCCAGTTTGGCAGTGATCTTAACCGTCTGGGGATCAACAGCAACGATGGTATCGATGAAATCTTTATTGCCAGTGCCAACACCGGTTTCGTACTTGAGATTGGTGGCCCAGGTATAGGCAACATCATCAGCGGTCACCGGGGTACCATCGCTCCACTTTGCGGCAGCCTTGAGCTTGAAGGTGATCGCAGTCATGTCCGCGTTCCACGCATAAGGACCGTCAGCGAGCAGAGGATACTGCTTGCCATCGAGCATGTTATACAGGTACGGGGTTTCGAACATGATGACGCGGGCACTGTCATTTTGGCCGATAGCCATCGCATTGTTGCAGTTTTGCGAGTATGGATTCCAACAGACAACCGAACCCCACTGTTGACCATTGAAGTACATGGTTTCGTTGCGGGGTAGAGCACCAGCTATATCAGCCGGGGTCAAAGGAGCTTCAGTGGGAGCGGCAGTTGCGGGGGCGGCTGTCGCTGGAGCGGCAGTCGCAGGCGCGGCAGTGGCAGGTGCTGGTGTAGCTGGCTGGCAGGCTGCAAGCAGCATGCTCAGTGCTAACAAAACAGATAGAAGCAAAGTCGTACGTTTCATCTTCGTTCTCCTTTTGATTTATAGTATATTCTGAACGAGAAACCTGCTTAGCTCTGAGAGGTTGACAGGCTTCCCCTTGGTGGCGTCCGGTGTCCTCGTCGGATATCGGAGGTCATCATTTGGACGAATGAAAGGTTGTCTTTAGTCTTCTGTGATTGATCACCTCCTTTCGAGATGCTAATATATCAAAACCTCGGCCAGAGTATTTTTAAATCATGCAAGGCTAAACAGGGCAACCGCACGTTTGACGAATAACCAACTCTGTATCCATAATAATGCGGTGCGGTGGGGTGTTCCCATTTTCAATCTCATCAATTAAGGTTTCTACAGCTCTGATCCCGAATTGTACAACTGGCTGACGAACAGTTGTCAGTTGAATATCTGAAAGGGGTGCCAGAGGAAGATCATCGAAACCGACAAAAGCGATATCATCGGGAACTTTAAGACCAGCCTCATGGACAGCATGAATGGCACCGATTGCCATAACATCTGATGCCGCAAAGATCGCATCGGGTTTAGCTGGAAGTAATTTCTGCATTGCATAATACCCACCCGCCTCTGTAAAGTCCCCCTCGTTGATTAGACTTTCATCAACATCCAATCCTCTATCCACCAAAGCCTTACGATAACCCTCCATCCGATCCAAGCCTACAGTACTGTTGGCCGGACCAGCAATTGTGCCAATTCGCTTGCGCCCCAGCCTAGCAAGGTGGCTGACTGCATAATAAGATGCGTTGACGTTGTCAATGTCAACGTAGGTGACGTTATCAGAACGGAATGGCCGACCGAGAACAACAAGAGGCATTTTAGCATCAATCAAGCGGCCAATTATTCCCTGATCACCATGATGCCCAGATTGGACGATCACTCCATCCAGCAAACCTCGGCGGGTAACTCGAGGAAATATCTTCTCCTCGTCCTCTTTGGTGCCGACAAGGAAAAGCGCCAAGGTGTAGTTGTGTTGATTACACGCCTGTGCAATTCCTTTTGTGAGGTGTGGGTAGTAGGGATCTGTGAAGAAGAAACTTACGCTGTGGGGTAGGACCAGGCCAATCACCCAGGAACGTTGCGAAGCAAGCGTACGAGCGGCTGCGTTTGGGTGATATCCGACGCTTTGAATCACATCCAGTACACGCTGGCGGACTTCTTCGCGTACATTGGGGGAATCGTTGACCACTCTCGATACCGTAGAACGTGATACCCCCGTTTGCTTGGCAATGTCTTCCAGTGTCAGGTTAGACATCGATCCCTCGAGTGATCGTGGCAGCGCTCCCATTGTTTTCGGACAAAAAACATCTCCAAAGCAGGGAAAATCAAGGAAATACGCTGAATTTTGACCAATTATGCTATAATTCTGAGAGCGCTCTCATTATACACAGTTTTATCGCCGGAGTCAACCACCTGACAAGAATTGATTCCAAAGAGTTATTTGATAAAGGTGTCTTTTCTCCTTTTTGAAAGTCGAGGTTGACAAATCAAGCATTTGCGAGAAAATACAGTGATTCCAACGCCCATGGCTTTAGATTTCTGATCCTTCACCCACTGATAGTTTCCAAGGAGTTGTCCCTTCCATGACGAATTCCCCTCTGCCTAATATCCCCTGGGAAGAACGCCCAGCAGGCTGTTCTAATGTGGTCTGGCGGTACAGCGCCAACCCGATCATTCCTCGCAACCTGATCCCCTCATCGAACAGCATTTTCAACAGCGCGGTGGTCCCCTTCCGGGACGGTTTTGCGGGTGTTTTCCGCTGTGACAATAATAAGCGCGATATGAACCTGCACCGTGGCTTCAGTGACAATGGGATTGATTGGAATTTGGATAATGATCCTATTGAGTGGCTGTGCGATGAACCCGAGATCAGCCATTTCCAATACCGCTATGACCCGCGTGTGGTCTGGCTGGAAGACCGCTATTATGTGACCTGGTGCAATGGGTATCATGGCCCGACCATCGGCATCGGTTACACCTTCGACTTTGAAAAATTCCACTTCCTCGAAAATGCACTCCTGCCATTCAACCGCAACGGCGTACTCTTCCCCCGGAAAATCAACGGCAAATATCTGATGCTCAGCCGCCCCAGTGACAATGGCCATACACCTTTTGGAGATATCTACTTGAGCCAGAGCCCGAACCTGATCCATTGGGGAGAGCACCGTTTCGTGATGGGCGTCAAGGGCGGCTGGCAAAGCACGAAGATCGGAGCTGGACCGATTCCCATCGAAACGCCCGAAGGCTGGCTGCTGTTCTATCACGGTGTGCTGACCTCCTGCAACGGCTTTGTATATAGTTTCGGCGCGGCGCTTCTCGATCTGGAGCATCCCTGGAAAGTGCTCCAGCGGAGTGGACCCTACCTGCTTTCCCCGCAGACCTATTATGAGTGCGTGGGCGATGTGCCGAATGTGGCTTTCCCCTGCGCTACTCTGTATGATGAGCCGACCGGACGGATCGCGATCTACTATGGCGGGGCGGATACAGTGACAGCTCTGGCATTTGCCATAATTGATGAAGTACTTGACTTCGTAAAGAGCACATCGGAACTCTGAGCGGGAATTGGAGGGGTGGCCCTGAGGCGCGGATCGAGCAGCACTCGAACCCCCGACCTTAGCATCCCCCTGCCGCATTTCTCACATCTCGGCCCTGGCACCGGCAATCGCTCTTCTTAAACTACTCTTTTGCAAGATCTGGAACAATAACGCGCAGCCTCCATAGTTTCTGGTGCAGGCGTTTCCACGTGCGAACTGCCCGATAATGTTCGGAACGCGTTGGCGGGTGCAGACTGAAGAGCAGGCGAGTGTAAAGGCTAGTCAGCCAGTCCAAGTCTGAAAGCAGGGCCGCGATGGTGGAAGCCTGGCGCTCGTTTTTGGCAAGCTTTTCCAGGCGGACCGAGAGAGCCGCGGCGAACTCATGCGGGGTGCGGGCGGAATCCGCATCAACTCCCCAGCGGCGCCCCTGGCGGTAGAGGCGGTGGTAAATGGTAGTCACGGCTGCTTCGGCGGGCCGGGCGAGCAGAATCCAGCGGTCAATAGGCAGGAGTAAGGCGAGCAGGGCAACGGCAAGGATAACGGCCAGTATGTTGAAGAAATATTGTAACCAGGCGCCGCTGAAGGTAGGGCTGACCGTTTCTCCTTGCTGTTCTGCTGTCGGTGCGGCTGGTGTTGGAATATTGAATGTCTTTTCACTACCCGGACGTTCAATGGCTGGCAGGCCGGCGGTCGGCTCGAATTCCACCCAGCCGTAGCCAGGGAAGTAGATTTCCACCCAGGCATGAGAATTGGCCAGGGTGATGACAAACTGGCCACGATCGTAATCGTATTGACCGCTGGCAAAGCCGATCACCAGGCGGGATGGTATGCCGGCGGCGCGGGCCATTACGGCCATCGTAGTGGCGTAATAATCGCAGTAGCCTTTTTTTAGGTCGAACAAGAAGAAGTCTGCCGCGTCACGGGTTATCGGTGGCGCCGGGACATCGAGTGCGTAAGGGAAGGTCCGCAAGTAGGCTTCGATGGCAGCGGCCTGGTCATAAGGAGTCGGTTGGGAAGCGGTCAGGTCCAGCGCCAGGTTGCGTACCCGCTGTGGGACACTTCCAGGCAGTTGCAGGTAACGGCTGCGAATCGAAGCAGGGTAGTCCGTTCCGGCGGAGCGTAGCTGGTCGATAGTTACGTATGGAATGCGAGATTCGGCGTCGTACGAGGCGGCGTCGGTCCGGGCGTTGATCAGGTCACCCGATCCGCGCCAGTTAACGTGGTATGGTTGGTCGGCAGAGATGAGTTCCCCGACCACGAAGAGTGCCCCGCCCTGGTCTTCGACACGCTGGATATGCTGACGGATAATGTGGTAGTTTTCCGGGAGCGACTCAGCTAATTGCGGAAGTGGATCGTTAGCCAGATAATCAGTCTTGTCGGTGGTATGCGTAGCCCAGCCGTAGCCAGTATAGGTTTCATAAGTTTGGCCGCGCCAGTATTGATAGCGGTTGGGTGGAATCTGGCTAGGTATTTCTTGCAATATATTAGCGGGGACCGGCTCGTAGCCTTGGATCGTCGTATACATGACCACATCGTGTGAGACGATCGGGCCTGGGCCGACCCGATGTTGAGCCGGTAGATTGGGCAGTCCCACAGGAACATTGCTTCCTCTACTCCCGGCGCCTGGGGTCTGTTCCAGGCTGAGCGATTTTGCCAGGTTCTGGTCTTGGCGCGCCTCAATAATGCGGTCAACGGTATTTTTTATGTCGTTAATGGAAATAGAGGGCGATAATCCTCCTATCAGCATCAGGATGACAGTAATACCGAGTACTGCGGCCGTCAGGCCGGGTACTAAATTGGCTTGATGCATCTGAGCAGCCTGCCAACGGCGCTGGGCAGATAGATACCCGTTCACCGCCTGGAGCATCACCACAATGCCGCCCAAGAGGATCAACCAGAACAAGCCACCCTTGGAATTGGTATAAAAGGCGTTGTACGCCAGCAGCGCGCTCCCGGGGATTAATCCGACGAACGCCGTCCCCTTCCGGCGTACGAACCAGCCTGCCCAGGCCGATACCACCCAAACCATCGTTGCCCACAGTAGAGCCGTCACAATCGGGTCTATGACCACATTACCGGCTGAGATTCCCCGATACCAGTTGCCCAGACGGGATAAAAGCACAGCCGACGACATGATTAACCCGTTCCATGCTTCAAGCAAGGGACCTATATTCAACAAGGCAAATGGTATCCGGCGCAAATCAATCTGAACTATCAAAACGAACAAAGCTGACAACAACGCACCTAGCGGCCTGTGCAGCCGGCCGACGATAACGAACAGCCAGAGGATGCCAATTCCCAACGCCAACAGGCCGGATCTCCAGCCAGACAGCCGCGAACGGGCCAGCAGCCACCCCACCAGGACGCCGAAAAATCCCGTCCAAAACATGACGCTAATCAGTAAATATTCAACCATCGCCGCCAGGCCAAGCCCGACACTCCCAAGGGCAAGCCAGAGCAAGGACAACCGGAGGAAGGTCAGTTTACCGATGCTGTCAGTCCATGTGCGCACCTTACGCCTGGCCGTTGGCTCGTTCATCCGAGGGACCTCCAGCCCTTCTCCTTTGGCTGCCGCGCGGGCGCAATCTTTCCGCGATCCTTGACGAACCATCTCCACTGGCCATGTGCGCTCTGGTGGACCTCGGCTGCGCTGAGCAGGCCACGCTGGATGATGGTGTGGGCGATACCATATTTGTTAAGCAGGTGATCGGTCTGGGTTGTTGAGTCCGTACCGCCGAAAGAGGCCGGATCAAACAGCAATACCGTGGAAGCGACCTCACTCGCTGACAGCTGCAGCAGTGGCTCGATCCATCCTGCTTTGACATTGGGGGTGATCAGAACCAGACTGGCGCCGCGCTGCAGGGATCTCTTTGAACTGGTGAGCAGATCAGCCAGCGGAACATCCCCAGTGTGTACCAGTGCCAGCGCGCGCAGGATATCCATCAATTGTCCGGAGTGGCGCTGCGGCGGGATCCACACCAGTTCTTTTCCACAAGCAACCAACCCGACTGCATGTCCCTGGTTCAAGCCGCGGTCGGCCAGCGAGGCGGCCAGGATGACGCCGTACTCTTCAGTCGAATCGAAGTCCCTCCCCACCTGGACACGTTCTTCCAGATCGAGGTAGATCCACCAGTCGCTCGATGGAGTATGCTCGAACTGGCGTACATACAACGAACCGATCCGTGCCGAAGTCGGCCAGTGGATAAATTTCAGTGGGTCGCCAGGGATATATTCGCGCACCGTGTCAGTACTGACGGTGGTCTCCAGGGCAGCCCGGCGCGGCCGGCGGCCCTCTCCGACCCGGCCACCCGGAGCAACCTCAATAGCAGGCAGTGGTAAAACCGGCGGTAGGACCAACAAGACGGTCGAATGAGGCTGGTGCATCTCCACGCGGTAGAGTCCGAGCGGGTCGCCAGCACGCAGGCTGGTCGGTCCGAGCGTGTACAGCCCACGGCGGGTGCAAGTTCCCTCAAACTCCCACTGGACCAACCCTCGCCCGCCGATCTTGATCACAACGCTGGCAACGTAACCGGGCAAATTGGAATGGTCTTCCACCTCCACCCACAGACCGGGCGCCCAACCCTTGTTGGTTGCAGTGAAGACCTGCCCTAACCGGTCGCCGACCATTGCCCAGCCGTAGCGCATCTTACGATCCAGGCTCAAGCCGCGCGCCAACGAGCGCGCCCACAAGAAACTGAGCAGCCAGGCTCCACCCAGGATCATAAGCATGGCCGTCCAGACTTTGCTCGGCCACAGGATTTGCAGCAGAAGCAAGAGCGCGGTTAAAACTGGCCAGAGGCGGGATTGCAAAAGGAGTTTGTTCGGGTGAGAGGACGTTTTCATAGAATGAGGAGAAGAAGTTGATTAGGGTAATGCACAATCTCTCGCCTAACTCTCTGATATTTTAGCTATCCTTTTGCGACCAGTGATTCCTTGTGGCTTTCTCGTCAAAGAGAGGCTGAAGATTCCAGCCGCCATCAGGATTGCCTAAAAAGCAAAAGGTGCACTGGGAGCTATTCTCGCAAAGCTATTCCCCAAAGGCGGCGCGAGTAAGGTCCCCAGGAAAGCAAAGTTCATCACAAAACCTGTAGCCGTACCTGCATACACAGGACCGACTCCGTCCGTTTCTACGATCATCGTCATAAAAATGGCCATAAAGCCATCACGGACCAGACCAGCTATACCAACCGCAACCCATATCATGGCACCGCTGACAACAGATAACAGACCTACGCCTACCATGATCATCAGTCCAGCTCCCAATAACACTTTTTTTCATACACCAAGTCTGTCGGACCATAAAGCAATGGGAATAACTAAGATCATGCTAAGAGTGTGAAAGCTCGCCAACGCCCCATTCGCGCTGACTTCCGGCCAGCCCAACCCGCGCAAATAAAGTGGCAGGTATCCCAATACCGCTTGAACGCACCCACTGACACCCAATATACCCAACCCAAGCAGCCACACATCCCTGAGTTTCCTCACGTGAACGATGGCCTGGCGCAATGATATTACGCATCCGTCAATCGTATTTTGCAAGGCATCAGGTGCGCCACGAATGAAAAACCAGGGAATGCTAAATAGCATGGCTATCGCCCCATAGAAGAATAACACATTCCGCCAACCACCCAACCAGGGAGATATCAGAGTGGCACTAATCCGAGTTGAGCCAACGAGGGGTGTTATCCGGTTTCCCGCACAACACCCCAAACCTTCAACTTCTCACCTACAACCGTATCACATTCCCGCAAAACTCGCACTTGATCGTATCCTGACCGCGCAACACCTGCTGGGTGATCGCCCCGCCGCAGGCCGGGCATTGCGTCGGCGCGGCCTTGACCTTCTCCACCTCGGCCTGGTCAATGGACACGGCGCGGCCCTGGTCGAAGTCTTTGGACTTGGCGCGGTTGATCAGTCCCTGCCAAACGGCGCAATCCTGCCAGATGTGGAAGTGAGCGGATTGCACCAGCGCGCCGCTGGCAAAGCGGATCTCGATGTGGTCCTCGTTCTTTAGCAAGCCCGCCTTACTGGTCTGGATGTTGTCCACCAGCGCCACCGGCGCTTCCAGTTGCAGCTGCTGCACTTTCTGCTTCGCGGTGGCGACGAACAGCACCTTCTTGGTGACAATCTCTTCTTTCTGCTCGAAGATGAGTCGCTGGTCGGTCAGATAGAGCACGCCCTCCGGGTCGCCTTTCTGCTCCTTGCCCGTCTTGCACCAGACCGCCTTGACGGCCATGATCCCGCCTTCGGTTGGCAGCAGCCGGAAGGTGGCCTCGGCCAACTGGGTCAGCGTGTACTCGACCTGATCCATGTGCCTGATGAATTCGGATACCTGCCGGTCGAACTGGTCGTACATCCCGTTGAGGGTGCGCTCGGCGGCGGAGACCTTGCTTTCCAACTGGCTCACGGCGGATTGCATCGTGTTCAGGATGCCGCGCGCTGCGGCCGGGTTGTAGGCGGACGCGGTCAGTTGCGGCATCTGCATCTCGATCGGGCGCAGGGCGTTCATCAGCGCGGTGGACTGCAGGTTGATCTGCGATTGCAGGTTCGGGTACAGCATCGCCCACGAGTCATCGAATGACTGGGCCTGGGCTTCCAGGTCCTTCTCGAAGACGTAGCCGCGGCCGCGCGCCGTCATGATCCGCTGCGGCTGGCTGCTGACTTTGGTTTGCATATCTTCGACCGCGTCGCGCACCTTTGCCAGCCGGACGCCGTCCTGAAGCGAGTTGACCTTGTTCTGCAAGGCGCGGATCTCGTCCGCGATTTGTTGAGCGGGGCTAGGGGTAGCCATAATGCCTCCTTTGTTCTAAGTATCATCCTTCCGAAGTTTGTCTATATTATGTCACACTTGCATCGGAAAGGCAACTCATATCTTTGAACTCGACTTGAATACGGGCACAGGGCCTCCCTCCCGCAGGTTCGCCTGTGGTTTAATCTCGCAAGGGTGTGATTGATTGCCTTCGTAGACGCAAAACTGTCAGAACAAACCTGCGGGAGGTTATGCCTGCAAGGATTCTCACGGATGAAAAGAAAGATCCGTATAAATCTGTACTAATCTGTGGCTAAAAAGAAGCCGAGAATGGTAAAATCATTTTCGTACGAACACCTTCCTAAAAGGGCTTTCTATGTCTGACAACGATCTTCAGCAACGCGCTATCAACACACTGCGATTTCTCTCCGTGGACGCGGTCCAGCAGGCCAACTCCGGGCATCCCGGCCTACCGATGGGCGCGGCCGCCATGGCGTATACCATCTGGACCCGCCACCTGCGCCACAATCCCAGGCATCCGCGCTGGCCGGATCGGGATCGCTTCGTCCTCTCCGGCGGACACGGTTCCGCGCTGCTCTATTCCCTGCTCCACCTGACCGGTTACGATCTTTCGCTGGACGAGCTCAAGCATTTTCGTCAGTGGGGCAGCCGCACGCCCGGCCACCCCGAATACGGCCTGACCCCTGGCGTGGAGACCACCACCGGTCCGCTTGGGCAGGGATTTGCGAACGGGGTTGGCTTTGCGATTGCCGAGGCGCACCTGGCGGCGGAATTCAACCAACCTGCTCAAAGCCGGTCTGAGACCAACGTTGAACGGGGGTCTCAAACCCCCTCCGAGCAAAAGGTTATTGACCATTACGTCTATGCCATCGTCACCGACGGCGATCTGATGGAAGGCGTGGCCTCCGAATCCGCCTCGCTGGCCGGTCATTTGCGCCTGGGTAAACTGATCTACCTTTACGACGATAACCACATCTCGATTGACGGCTCGACCGGTCTGGCCTTTACCGAAGACCGTGCCGCCCGTTTCGCCGCCTATGGCTGGCACACGCAGGTTGTGCCGGATGGCAACGATGTGGAAGCCATTGATTCCGCCATCCACGCCGCCAAACAGGATGCGCGTCCCTCGCTCATCCTGTGCCGCACACACATCGGCTACGGCCTACCGACGCGGCAGGACACAGCCAAAGCGCACGGCGAGCCGCCTGGCGACGAAGAGCTGAACGGCGCGAAGAAGAAACTCGGCTGGCCGTTGGAGCCGCGCTTTTATATCCCCGAGGATGTGCTGGTGCACTTCCGTGGAGCGGTGACGCGCGGCGCGCAGGCCGAGGCCGAATGGCAGGAACGTTTGGACGCCTACCGCGCCGCGTTTCCCGATAAAGCCGCCGAATTGGAAAGACGATTAGCAGGCGAACTGCCCGAAAATTGGGAGATGGATTTGCCTGTCTTCCCAACCGACGCGAAGGGCATGGCAACGCGCGCCGCTTCCGGCAAAACCCTCAACGCCCTGGCAGCCAAAATCCCCGAGCTTTTCGGTGGTTCGGCTGACCTGGCTCCCTCCAACAACACCTGGCTGGAGGGCTATCCCGATTTCCAGTCCACGACCCCGCAGGGACGCAACTTCCACTTCGGCGTGCGCGAGCATGGCATGGGCGCGGTCGTCAACGGCATGGCGCTGCACGGCGGCCTGATCCCTTACGGCGCGACCTTTCTAGTCTTCTCGGATTACATGCGCGGCGCCATCCGCCTCTCGGCGCTCTCGCACATCCCCTCGATTTGGGTCTTTACCCACGACAGCATCGGCGTGGGCGAGGATGGGCCGACTCACCAGCCGGTCGAACACCTGGCAGCGCTGCGCGCCATCCCGAACCTGACCGTCATCCGCCCGTGCGACGCCAACGAGACGGTCGAGGCCTGGAAGTGGGCCATCGGCCATCGCGGCGGCCCGACAGCCCTCATCCTGACCCGCCAGGCTGTTCCCATCCTGGATCGCTCAATCTATACGCCTGCATCCGAGTTGGCGCGCGGCGCTTACGTGCTGGCTGACATCAGCGATGTGCAGCCCGAATTGATCCTGATGGCCTCCGGCTCGGAAGTCGGCCTGATCGTCGAGACAGGGTTGCGCCTGGCTGCGGAGGGCGTCAACGTGCGCCTGGTTTCATTCCCCTCGTGGGAGTTGTTCGAAGCGCAGGAGGCCGAGTACCGGCAGGCGGTCTTGCCGCCAAGTGTGCGCGCCCGCCTGGCCGTCGAGGCCGGGGTTGCCCAGGGCTGGGAGCGTTGGGTCGGCGACGGCGGCGCGGTCATTGCTATGGATCGCTTTGGCGCATCCGCGCCGGCCAAGGTGTTGCTTGCGCAGTTCGGTTTCACCGTAGATAATGTCATTGCGAAAGCCAGGGAGTTGCTAAGATGAAAATTGCCGTTGCCTGTGACCATGGCGGCTTCCCGCTTAAGGAAGTCGTCCTCGAAGCCGTGCACGCTTCCGGGGATGAGCTACTCGACTTGGGGGCGTTCAGCGTAACTCCAGACGACTACCCGGATTACGCTGAAAAGCTTGGCCGGGCGATCCAAAAGGGTGAGGCCGAGCGCGGGATTTTACTGTGCGGATCGGGGGTCGGTGCGAGCATCGCCGCCAACAAGCTGAAGGGCGTCTACGCGGCGGTCTGTCACGATACCTATTCCGCACATCAAGGCGTCGAGCACGATGCCATGAACGTGCTCTGTCTGGGGGCGCGCGTCGTCGGCCCGAAGCTGGCAAACGAGCTGGTGGCTGCGTTCTTGGCGGCTCGTTTTCGTAATGAGGAACGTTATATCCGGCGGATAGAGATGGTCAAGAAGTTGGAATTATGAACCCAATTCAGCAACTACACTCTCTCGGCCAATCCCTCTGGCTGGACAATATCCAGCGCAGCCAGTTGGAAAACGGCGAATTTGCAGCTTTGATCGCGCGCGGGGATATACGCGGCGTGACCTCCAACCCCTCGATATTCGATCACGCCATCGCCAAATCACACGATTACGACGCGGCCATCCTCCCGCTGGCCTGGTCTGGCTGGAACGCCGAGCAGATCTTCTGGCAGCTCGCCTTCGAGGATATTCGCGCCGCGGCTGACTTCTTCCTGCCCCTATACACTGAAACCGAGGGCGCGGATGGCTATGTCAGCCTGGAGGTCAGCCCATACCTGGCCCACGATACCCAGGCGACCATCGCCCAGGCGCGGCATCTTTGGGAGACGGTCCATCGCCCGAACCTGATGATCAAGATCCCGGCCACCAAAGAAGGCCTGCCGGCCATCCACCAGTCCATCGCGGCGGGCATCAACGTCAACGTGACGCTGATATTCTCCATCGAGAGGTATAAAGAGGTCATGGAAGCTTACCTAGCGGGTTTAGAGGAAATGCCCTTGGGACCTAACCCCTCGTTCCCCCCTTCCTTCCCAGGGAAGGGGGGCTGGGGGGTTGGGTCTGTCGCCTCCTTCTTCGTCTCCCGCCTCGACACGAAAATAGATAAACTCCTGGAGTCGCTTCCGGAGTCCAGCGACTCCGTCGCTGCGCTGGCCACCGCGAAAGCCCTGCTCGGCAAAGCCGCGGTGGCTAACACCAAACTGGCCTACGCGGAGTTCCGCAAGGTTTTTTGCGGGCCGCGCTTTGCCAGGTTGCAGGCCGCTGGTTGCCGTATCCAGCGTCCCCTGTGGGCTTCGACTAGCACCAAGAATCCGGCCTATCCCGACACGCTCTACGTGGACGAGTTGATCGGCCCGGCCACTGTCAACACCGTCCCGCCGCAAACACTCGAAGCCTTCCGCGATCACGGCAAGGCCGAGGTCACTGTCATGCGCGACCTGGAAGGCGCGCGCCAGGTCATTACTGACCTTGAAGCAGCCGGCATTTCCATGGCGCGAGTAACACAGGAACTGGAAGACGAAGGCGTTAAGGCTTTTGCGGATGCTTTTACGGATTTGCTCAAGACGATTGATGACCGGCGACAGACCGCCGTGGCGCAACTCGGACCCTTGTCTGATTCCGTTAGAAGGCGGGTTGCCCTCCTCGAAGCCGATTCCGTGCCTCAGCGCCTGTACGAAGGCGATCCCACCTTGTGGACGGCCGATCCGCAAGGCCAGGAGGAAATTTGCAAGCGCATGGGTTGGCTAACGCTGCCTGAAACCTCGCGCCCTTTGATCCGTGACCTGCGCGCCTTCGCCGACCAGATCCGCTCGGACGGTTTTACCGGCATTTTGCTGCTCGGCATGGGCGGCTCCTCACTCGCGCCGGAAGTGATGAGCGATGTATTCTCTCCCTCCTCCCAGGGGGGAGCCGGAGGGGGGTTGAATTTCGCCATCCTCGACTCTACCGACCCCGCGCAAGTTCTCGCCGCCTACCACGCCTTCCCGACTGGAAAGATCCTTTACATTGTCTCCAGCAAATCCGGCGGGACGGCGGAGGTCAATGCCCTGTTCGATTACTTCTGGGAGCGTTCCGGCCACAATGGGAAACATTTCGTCGCCATCACCGATCCTGGCACATCCCTGGAAGCGCTGGCCAATGCGCGGGGCTTTCGCGCGACTTTCCTGGCTGACCCAAACGTCGGCGGGCGCTATTCTGCACTGACCCACTTCGGCTTGGTCCCGGCAGCCCTGATGGGCATTGATCTCGAACGTCTGCTCGACCGCGCCGCGTGGATGGCGCGTCAGTGTGCTGTAGATATACCGGCTGCCCGCAACCCCGGCCTGGTGCTGGGAGCGATTCTTGGCCAGGCCGCCCTTAATGGACGGGATAAACTCACCTTCATCGCCGATGAAAGCCTCGCGCCCTTGGGCGCCTGGCTGGAGCAGTTGGTCGCTGAATCCAGCGGCAAGCAGGAGAGGGGCATCCTGCCGGTCGAAGGCGAGCCAATTGGCAGTCTGGCCGACTACGGCGACGACCGCCTGTTCATCTACCTGCGCCGTGAAGGAAAGTACGATGAGGCCGTGAAGAAACTGCAAGAGGCTAGTCATCCAGCCCTGGCTTTCGACATCCCGGATGCTTACGACTTGGGTGCGGAGTTCTATCGCTGGGAAGTGGCAACGGCTGGTGCCTGCCATATTCTGCATGTCAATGCCTTTGACCAGCCCGACGTACAAGATAGCAAGGATCGCACGAAGGCCAAGATCGCGGCGTATAAGCAGAGCAAGAGGTTAGACGAAGGAAATCCTGCCTGGGAGAAGGACGGCGTCCGCGCCTTCTCGCCTCGCGCGGTAACCGGCGAGGATCTGGTAGAAGTTCTAAAAACTTTCCTGGCTCAAGCCCGAAAGTGCGATTACGTGGCGATCAACGCCTATCTGCCGCGCAATCCAGAAATGGCCGAAGTTTTGCAGGAAATACGCCTCGCCATTCGTAAACGTACCGGCTGCGCCACGATGGTCGGTTTCGGGCCGCGCTTCCTGCACTCGACCAGCCAACTGCATAAGGGCGGGCCAGATACAGGCCTATTTATCCAAATCACTGCCGAGCCTGGAAAAGATATCGAAATCCCCGGCCAGGCAATGAGTTTTAGCGTTTTAGAGCACGCTCAAGCCCTTGGCGATTACGAAGCCCTCGCCGCACGCGAACGGCGCATCTTGCGGGTGCATTTGCCAAAGCCTGGCGATGTCAAGCAATTGCTGGTTGGTTATTAACCAGACTTCCGAAGGAAGATTCAAGTAGGAGATCGTTTCCTATTCATACTTCCCGCAATGAGCGGGCAAGCATCCAGCGGGAATACCGGTCGAACGCTTTAATCACCCAGGTTTTGTTTGCCAGCCAGCACAGCAGTCCGCTCTTGATTTTCTCCGCCGTATTGAGCGGCTGCGGCAGTGGCATGACGAAAGAGAAATCCACGCTCCGGTCACCGATCTCGAAGGTGTAGCGCCCGGTCTGCTTGATGGGCGGTTTGGTATTAAGGAAATCTGCCAGTGAGGCGCGCTCTTCGGGGGTCAGCCAGGCGGGCAGGTCTGAGGTGGCCCTGAAGCCAGTGATCTCGGCCAGGTCTTGAAGGATCTGCTTTTGTTCTGGGGACAGCTTGTTTTCCCGCGTACGGAAATAAACGACATCCGGGTCGGCATGGACGAGCGGTTTGAGCCAGAGACGATGGAGCATGGTGCGCAGAGCATTTTGCGCGCCGGGCGCGGCCAGGTTGTTCAGCAGACGGCTATCGCGGTTGCTGTCCCAATAAGCAGCCACGTCCGGGCCGAGGCGCATCCCGTCGCACAGGCCTAGGGAAGGGAAGATAGGCGCGCCGCAGGTCAAGAAATAGGCTTCGCCCAGCGCTTCACGTACGACTTTCAATCCATGCCGATATGCAGCTTCGCGGCTCATGCCGTTGTGACGGATGCCAGGCAGCGCACCTGCATAGAGAAAATCCAGTTTGAGGTAATCGTAGCCCCAGGCGCGGACTTGCTTCATTAAAACTGCCAACCATTCCAGCGTGGCGGGATGAGTGGTATCCAGGGCGTAGAGCGGTTCACCCCAGTTGAATCCCGCGCTGACAAGCTTCCCTTTCTCGTCGTGCAGCAGCCAATCGGGGTGTTGGCGATAGATGCTCGAGGAGGGGACAACCAGCAAGGGTGCCAGCCACAGGCCCGCGGTCCGGTGCGTGGCGTGAACGCGCGCGGAGAGGCCCTCCATCCCGGAGGGGAACTTCTCGTTGGCCTCCCAGTCGCCGATGCCTTTCTGCCAGCCATCGTCAATTTGGAAAACGTCGAAGGGCAGGTCGCCCAAGTTATCCAGGATGGGAAGTAACCGCTCTTCGCTGACGGCGGTGTATAGGCTGTACCACGAGCACCAGACGCGGGGTTGTTTTGCGGCGCGCTTTTCGCCGAGACGTTCGCCGAGCAGGGTGGCGTATTGGGCGAAAACGATTTGCTCAGGGCCGTTGGCGACGAACCACTCGCCGCTGCCTTGTTCGTACCAACCCTGCAGCGTTTGACTGTCCAACGCCACATGGGACTCCAGCCCCAGTGCGCCGAGCAGGATAACATCCCCGTCCGGCGCTTCGACCGCGCCCAGCCACGAACCGTTGGGCTTTTCGTCGAGCGCATAAAGGGGATCCACTTGCCCGGGGCGCATAATGGCTGGATGCAGAGGCGCGAACGGCCTGTCCAGGTCAATCCAGCCGGTTGGACTCCAGGATTGCCAGCCGTGGCGATAGTACTTTTTGGGTGTGAAGGGCAATTGGAGGGTCACGCTTGTACCCGAAACGACCATCCCGCCTGTGACGGGATGGAACTTGTCAGCGGTGAGGGAGAACTGCATATCGCCAATTTGAAGGGACATGTCCATGGAGGCCATCCTGGGTTTGAATTCGCGACCATCATGGTCGCGCACGCAACGACCATCATACCATAGCCTAAATGGCGAGACTGAGAAAGGAATCCGTTTTCTCCGAGAAAATGGGTTCCTTCTTGGTTAAGTTTATGTTGACCTTCTGCTTGATTTGTGGCATAATCTGCGAAGTACAAAAGGCATTGATGGGAACGAGTAAACCCCTCCACGCTGACAGCGAGCCTGGATTGAGTGTGAGCCAGGTTAGCGAGACGGGCCGAAAATCCTCCCGGAGCTGCGATCTGAAATTGGTTGGATAGTCTGATGGTCAGATAGTCTAACGGAAAGTAAGAAAGCCGAAGTCATCCGCCGTTATAAGGATGCGAGTATAAGCTGATAAGCCGTACTCGCCTGAGTGTCTGTCGTTTGACAGGAAGCAGAGTGGTACCACGAGCCTTCACGCTCGTCCCTGCATGGGATGAGCGTTTTTCTTTTACAAGACTACTTGTTTACTTGATACTTAACCGCGAGATCACAAGACCCCGCGACCAAGCGACTACCCGACCAGGAGACTACCGTGTTCAAACCAGTTTCTTCGAAATTAGACGTAATCGCCATGGAAGAGGCCGTGCTGAGATTCTGGAAAGCGCAGTCCATCTTCAAGAAAACCGTTGAACTGCGCAAGGGTGGCCCGGAATATATCTTCTTCGAGGGCCCGCCAACTGCCAATGGCAAGCCCGGCGTCCACCACGTGCTGGCGCGCGTCTTCAAGGATATGTTCCCGCGCTACAAGATTATGCGCGGCTGCCACGTCTCGCGGCGCGGCGGGTGGGATACGCACGGCCTGCCGGTCGAGATCGAGGTCGAGAAACAGCTTGGCTTCACCAGCAAAAACCAGATCGAGGAATATGGCATTGACCGGTTCAACGAACTGTGCCGAAAATCCGTCTTCGCCTACATCCAGGATTGGGAGAAACTGACCGACCGCATTGCCTTCTGGGTGGACCTGGAAGACGCCTACGTCACCTATACCAACGATTACATCGAGTCGGTCTGGTGGATTTTGAAAAATTTCTGGGACAAGGGCCTGCTCTACCAGGGCTATAAAGTAGTACCCTATTGCCCGCGCTGCGGCACGCCGCTCTCGGACCACGAGGTGGCGCTCGGCTACGAAGACGCGACCGACCCCTCGGTCTTCGTCCGTCTGCCGCTGGTGAATACGCCCGGCACCTCGCTACTGGTCTGGACGACCACGCCCTGGACGCTGCCCGGCAATGTCGCTGTCGCTGCCCATCCCGAAGTCGAGTACGTGACGGTGGAACGCGCCCTGCCGGAGGAAGGCTCGGAGCGTCTCATATTGGCGAAGCTATTACTCGATAAGGTATTCCCTGACGAAGAAATCAAGGTTGTGGATTCGTTCAAGGGGAAAAGACTCAAAGGGAAGCGCTACCAGCCACTGTTCACCTTCATGCCGCCCGATAAACCTGCCCATTACGTCGTGCTGGGCGATTTCGTCACCACAGAAGATGGCACCGGCCTTGTTCACATGGCGCCGGCTTTTGGCGCGGAGGATATGGCCTCGGCGATGGAGTTCGACCTGCCAGTGCTGATGACCGTCGCGCCGGATGGCGCTTTCCTGCCCGAAATCACGCCCTGGCGCGGCATGTTCGTCAAGGATGCCGATCCGCTCATCATTCAGGATCTGCAGGCGCGCGGCCTGTTGTTCAAGTCCGAGTTGTATACGCACTCCTACCCCTTCTGCTGGCGCTGCCATACCCCGCTGCTATATTACGCGCGCGGCACGTGGTACGTCCGAACCAGCCAGTTCAGGGAGCAGCTTGTGGCCCTCAACCAAACCATCAACTGGGTGCCGGAGCATATCAAGGATGGCCGTTTCGGCAACTGGCTGGAGAACAACGTGGACTGGGCGCTGGGCCGCGAACGTTACTGGGGCACGCCGCTGCCGGTCTGGGAATGCGCGGATTGCAAGCATCAGGACGCGGTCGGGTCGCGACATGAACTCTCCGAAAAGGCCGGCCGCGACCTCTCGACCCTCGAATTGCACCGCCCGTCCGTGGATAACGTTCATTGGAACTGCCCGAAGTGCGGGGGCGAGATGCAACGCGTCCCTGAACTGATTGACTGCTGGTTCGACTCAGGCTCGATGCCTGCCGCCCAGTGGCATTATCCGTTCGAGAACGAGGATAAGTTCAAAGAACAATTCCCCGCCGATTTCATCTGTGAGGCCGTGGATCAGACGCGCGGCTGGTTCTACTCGCTGCACGCCATCAGCACCTTGCTGTTTGACAGTGTGGCCTATCGAAACGTCATCTGCCTGGGCCATATCCAGGATGCTGAGGGGCGCAAAATGTCCAAATCCCTGGGCAATATCGTCGAACCGTGGGATGTGCTTCGGGTTCATGGCGCGGATGCCTTGCGCTGGTATCTTTATACGGCCACACCGCCCGGCAACGAACGCCGCTTCTCTGGGAACCTAGTCGGCGATGTGGTGCGCAACTTCACGCTCACCTTATGGAACGTGTATTCCTTCTTCGTGACTTACGCGAATCTAGATAAGCCCGCCCTCAACCCTCACCCCTCTCCCGAAATTGGGAGCCCCGCGGGGGTGCTTCGCGAAGGGGAAGGGGGTGAGGGGTTGGACCGCTGGCTGCTCTCTGAACTCAACGTCCTCGTCCGCGATGTGACGGCTGCCTATGAGAACTATGACGTACCTGGCGCGACGCGCCCCATCGAAACCTTCGTCGAAACGCTCTCGACCTGGTACCTGCGTCGTTCCCGTCGGCGTTTCTGGAAGTCAGAATCGGACACCGACAAACAGGCCGCTTACAGCACACTCTACACCGCTCTGGTCACGCTGGCGAAATTGCTGGCCCCGGCCATGCCCTTCCTGGCCGAAGAACTCTACCAAAACCTGGTGCGTTCGGTTGACCCATCTGCGCCCGAGTCGGTCCACCTTGCCGACTGGCCGTCGGTTGACGACGCTCGAATTGACGAATCGCTGAATTGCGACATGGCTCTGGTCATGAAAATGGTCTCGCTGGGGCATTCCGCCCGCCAGAAGGCAAATCGTAAAGTCCGCCAGCCGTTGGCTGAGGTTGCATTTTCGGTTGGAAATGTAGACGAGCGCCGTGCCGTCGAAGCCTATGCTGATTTGATTGCTGACGAACTGAATGTCAAGAAAGTCCGCCTGTTGAATGCCAGCACGGATGCGGTGACTTACGCAGTCAAGCCGCTGCCGAAGCAACTCGGCCAGAAATATGGCAACAAATTCCCAGCCATCCGTGAGGCGATTTTGAAGATGGATGCCGAGTCGGTAGCAAACACCTTGCTGGCTGGCCGGACACTCATGGTGAAGGCGGCGGGCGAAACCTTCGATATTCTGGGCGAAGAGGTCGAAGTCCACGCGGACGCCAAGGCTGGTTTTGCCGTTGCGAATGACGGCGCGTACCTGGCCGCGCTGGTCACCGAACTGACGCCGGAGTTGGTGCGCGAGGGACTGGCGCGCGAGTTCGTCCGCCGCGTGCAGGATTTGCGTAAGACCGCCGCTCTGGAGGTAGCCGATCGCATAAAGTTATTCGTCCTCGCCACGCCCGGCTTGAAGAAGGCGATCAAAGCCAACCAGAAATACATCACCGCCGAGACGCTGACAGTGGAATTGAGTTTTTCGAAACCAGGCCCCGGGTCCGTGAGCGTGGCAGATGAGTTCGACGGGGAAAAGGTAACGGCCGGGCTGGTCAAAGTCTAGCTATTTTAGTCAGGAGACAGTCACCTTCAAGGTGACTGTCTCCTTATTAGGATATTTTTATCCCGCTTGCCAATTGACTACGCGCGTGCTATAGTCAATACTGTTCTGCGCATGTCATTGGGTAGCTTTTTAATAAACTCATGCTCAACACCCTCAAAGACCTGATCATTGGCTCTCCTCTGCCCACCCGGCAATTGTTGGATAAGCGCCTGAACAAGATCCGCGCCCTGGCTGCCTTCTCGCCGGACGCCCTTTCTTCGATTGCTTATGCCAACCAGGAGATTTTCCTCGGCCTGGTCGTGGCGGGCAGCGCGGGATTGGTTCTCTCGTGGCCGATCGGCTTGACTATTACTGGGCTGTTGCTGCTGGTTGCTCTTTCTTATTTCCAGACTGTCCATGGTTATCCAACGGGCGGTGGATCGTATATCGTGGCCCGTCAGAATCTAGGCACACTGCCTGGCCTGATTGCAGCGTCTGCATTGACGGTGGACTATCTGTTGAATGTTGCGGTGAGCGTGACGGCCGGTGTTGCCGCCATTGCCTCGGCGTTCCCCGTCTTATGGCCTTACCGTGTTGCGCTTTCGCTTGGGCTTCTATTTGTCATCACGATTATCAACTTGCGAGGTTTACGCGAGACGGGCACCTTGATGGCAATCCCTGTTTATCTGTTTCTGTTCACCTATATTCCTATGTTGGCTTATGGGGTAATCCGTGCCGTGATAGACGGGCCGGGGACGCTGGCTGCTGTGGCCCCGCCTCCCGCTGTACCGTTGACCTTATTCCTCCTTCTGCACACGTTTTCCACTGGATGTACTGCCTTGACTGGTATCGAGGCGATCAGCAATGGGGTGCCTGCCTTCCAGCCTCCGGAGGCCAAAAATGCGGGGCGGACGTTGATTGTCATGGCAGTTTTGATGGGGGTGTTGTTCCTGGGCAGCGTCGGGCTGACGCAGTACTTTGCCGTGGTCGCTGGCTCGCAGGAGACCATCCTCTCGGCGCTGGCGCGGCGGCTTTTGGGCAGCGGACTGGCCTACTTGCTGATCCAATCCTGCACGATGCTTATTCTGGTCGTTGCGGCCAACACCAGTTTTGCGGGCTTTCCTCGTTTGGCGGCCATCCTGGCGAGGGATGGTTTCCTGCCCCGCCAGTTGACCAGTTTGGGGGACCGCTTGGTGTTTACGAATGGCATCTTGATTCTTGCTGTAGCTGGTGGGGCGCTCATCTTTGCCTTCAATGGGGATACTCATGCCTTGATCCCCTTGTTTGCCATTGGCGCGTTCCTGGCCTTTACGCTTTCACAAGCTGGTATGGTTGTCCACTGGTGGCGCGAGCGAGGAAAAGGGTGGTGGTTGAAATCCATCGTCAATGGCGTTGGCGCGCTAGCGACCATGATAACAGTGGCTGTTGTGGTCGTCAGCAAATTCATCGAAGGGGCTTGGATCACGGTTTTAGTTGTCCCGATTATTGTGGCCGTCTTTTTTCGTGTTCGCGCCCATTACCGTGAGGTTGCTCGCCAGTTATCCATGGACGGCTTGCCGCCCTCGCTCAAGCCGGTTCCGATCCCGCGCATCGTCGTCCCGATCTCCGGCGTCCATCGCGGCATCGTGGACGCCATCAACTTCGCCTGCTCGATCTCGGATAACGTGACCGCCGTTTACGTTGAGTTGGAGCCGGGAGCCGGGGAACGCGTTCGAGAAAAACTGGCGGAGTGGTGGCCCGATTTGCCATTGGCCATTGTGCCTTCGCAGTATCGTTCGGTCATCGTACCGTTGTTGGACTTTCTCGACGAGACCGACCAACTGCATAATGACGGGCAGTTGGCAGCGTTGGTCTTGCCGGAATTCATCCCAGCCAAATGGTGGCAATCTCTGCTGCACAACCAGACCGCATGGCTGATCAAAGCTGCCCTCCTTTACCGGCGGCGGTTCTCCGGCTTCCCACGCGTGATCATTGACATCCCTTATCACCTTCGGCGGTGATTGTGATAAAGCTGGCTTGCACGGCACATGTCAGTTCTACAGCAACGGAGTCCAATGTCTCCTGACGTTGGCAAATGGGGGCTTGAATATTTCTTTACTTACTGTATCATTAGAATATAGGTGAACTTTTCTCCATGTTACGTTCTCGAGGGGATGGTTTATGTGAGGAGGTGATGTTGTATGAAAGCGTCAACAGTTGTGAAAATCGGCGTTTTTCTCCTCATGGGCATTGGGGCGCATGTCTTGTTTGGTGTGGCCTGCAGCAAAGTTCAAAGCCAGTATGAGGCCTTGTTCACACCAGGGAGCGCATCACTTAACCTGGCGATTTGGGTGTTCGGTTCGATCCTGCTCGTCGCGTTGACAGGCGGATTGGTCGCCTCGCTGGTGCGTCCGTTCTGGGTTATTGCGCTAGGTTTTTTCCTTTCGTCCCTGGCAATGCTTCTGACATGGGGGATCAATATCTATTCTACCCTCGCCTCGCTGATCTATTTCCTGGTTGCTATTGGGTTCAGCAATACGGTCGTGGCCGAGCTGAAAGTTCGGCTGAACTTTTCCGTCAAGCCCATTCAGCAGGAGCAAAAATTCCTGCTATTAGGATTGACGCTGATGATCGGTGCTGGTTTCGCATTGGGCTACTGGGAGGATGCGAGGCAGAGCCAGGCGATAATCCCTCCGGCGTATAAACAGATGGTATCGGATATGGTCACGCGCACCCTGGCGACGCAGATCGAGAAGCAGACTGCCGTCGGGCCGACTGAAAAGGCCATGGCCTTGCAGCAGTTGCAGCAGGGTTTGGACAAGTTCTGGGCGGAAACAGAGAGGACGATCCAACCTTATGCGCCTTACCTGCCCTTTGTCATCGGTGCCTTGTCGTTCTGGATGCTCTTCACCTTTTTGAGTCTCATTTCCTGGATTCCGCCGCTGCTATCGAGTGGGATTATTCCACTGCTAAAAACAATCGGTGTGACGCACGAAGTCGCCGAAACGAAAGAGGCCCGGCGGCTGGTGCTTGACTAACCCCCACTTTTTCTCAGAAGGAGGAACCATGAAAGTCATATTGACTGTTGTTGCTACGATCCTCATCGCCCTGCTGCTGACCTCGGCCTGCAGCCTTGGAGGCGGCACTGGCGAGGTGACCACAGCTGCACCTCCAGGCTCCCAGCCTCCAACCGCGCCAGCGGATACGCAGGCGCCTCCCATCGCGCCTCCCACCGCGCCTCCCACCGTGCCGCCGCCGACTCCGTCCCCGACCGTCCCGCCCAAGCCCGAGCCGACGCGCGTCGAATTCCAGGCCGAGGACGGGCGGGCGCTGGTCGGCTACTTCTACCCGTCGCCCTATCCCAACGCGCCGGTGGTGGTGCTGATGCACATGATGGGCTTCACTCAATGGGATTGGGTCGAACTGGGCATGGTGGACTGGCTGCAGAACTGGCCTTCGAGGGGGGGCGGCGGGATGTCCGCCCCGGCCTTGCAGACCAGCATCTACCCGCCCATGCCGCAGGGCATTTCGTTCGCCGTTTTCACCTTCGATTATCGCGGAATGGGCGAAAGCTTGCCTGAAATGCCAAACTCGCTGACCAGCAGTGAGTTCGACCAGTGGATCGCTGGCTGGCTGATGGACTCCAAGGCCGCCTATGAAAAGGCCAAGACAATGCCTGGCGTGGACCCGACTCGCGTAGCAGGCATTGGCGCCAGCATCGGCGCGGACGGGGTGGTGGATGCCTGCGTCGCGGGCTGCCTGGGCGCGCTGTCGCTCTCGCCGGGTGATTACCTGAACGTCAAATACACAGATGCGGTCAAGGCGGTGGACGATGCTGGCAAGCCAGTCTGGTGCATTGCGCACGAAAAAGACAAGCCGTCAGCAAATGCCTGCAAGGCTGCCAGTGGAGAGCACTACAAGAAGTTCATCATCTATACAGAAGGGGGAGGAGAATATGGTACGCATGGGATGATGTTCCTGATACCTGAATATGCCCCGCCGGATATTGGGCAGGTTATCCTGGATTGGATCCTACTGACTTTCAAGATTACGCCGTAGAAGAGAAAACATAGACTCCCGGCGTCTCCGAAGACGCTGGGGGTTCTGCAACAGTGAGGCCGGGTTTCTATTTTCGGTAAACTCACCCGTGGATATTCTCCCGGAGACTGGTAAATGAGAAGAAATTGCGTCAATGTAGCTCGCGGGGGTTGATTCCAACAGATGAAAGGAAAAAATGAATACATTTACTCCTGACCAGATTTTTGCCATTCTCGGGTGGCTGGGGGTGTCGTTATGCTGCGGATTGCCGCTCCTGGCCTTTGCTGCCATCCTGTTCTTCAGCGCCCGAAAACGCGGGCAGACTGGCTCGGCTGTCAAAGTGGTGAGAACGACGACGATCGCTGTGCTCCAGCCGGGCGCTAAGCTGGCGCGCCTCCAGGGACGGATTGTCCCACCTGCCAGCGCGCTTGACGGCCCGGCAGGAACCGAACTGGTCTATCTCCGCCTGACGGTGGAGTTCTACGATCCGGATGATTCCGAATGGAAGGGGTGGACCGACAAAGCTCGTGGCGTCCCGTTCCAATTGGAAGATGGTTCCGGCGCGGTGTGGCTCAACCCGGATGGATTGGACAAACACCTGCTTGGCAAAGGCATTGTCCCGAACGATGATCAAATCCAGGCAGCCTGCCTCCTGCTTGGCATCTCGCCGAATATGCCGCGCGGCGAGTTGAGTTTCCGGTTGTGGGAATTTCGCGCTGGGCAGACCATTACAGTAGTCGGCGCCCCGGTTCAGGGCCCGAACGGCCTGACCATCGTCAAGGCGTCCGGCCAGCCGTTCATTGTCAGCCCGATGGCCGGTGAGGCGATAGAGAATGCCATCTCGACCCAGACCAAGTCGAACACAATCGGGGCATACGTGTTCGGCATTCCTGGCCTGCTGGCCTTGTGCTGCGGCTTAGGCGGCGCAGCATTTGCGCTCATAAAGATGCTCTCTGCCAGGTAGAATGCCGATGAAGGATCTTGAGTTTCAGCCTCTTACTGCTGAACGTTGGACCGATTTCGAACGCCTCTTCGGTCCGCGCGGCGCTTGTGCTGGCTGCTGGTGCATGTACTGGAAACTGCCGCGCAAGGAATTCGAGTCCGGACAGGGCGAAGGCAATCGCCTGGCCCAGAAGTCTATCCTCGCTTCTGGCCGGACCCCGGGCATGCTCGCCTACGTGGACGGCGTTGCCGCAGGCTGGTGCGCGGTCGAACCGCGCCAGGCGTACTCCGGTCTGGCGCGCTCACGCATCCTCGCACCGGTGGACGAGACTCCGGTCTGGTCGGTGGCCTGCTTCTTCGTGGACAGGCGTTATCGCCGCCAGGGGTTGACCGTCGCCCTGCTGCGCGCCGTCGTGGATTACGTCAAAGGGCAGGGCGGCAAAGTCGTGGAGGGTTACCCCGTCGAGCCGCGCCCAGGGCAAAAGGTCTCGCCGGTCTTTATTTACACGGGAATGGCCTCTGCCTTCCGCCAGGCCGGGTTTGTCGAGGTGGCGCGCCGCTCGGAGACGAGGCCGATCATGCGCTGCTATCTGAAATAAAAATACCCTCCCCCTGAAAGGGGGAGGGCAGGGTGGGGGTTATATCAAATCATCCACCAGCTTCATCGGCAGCACCGCCGTGCCGACGATGCCCGGCCCGGTGTGCACGCCCAGCACAGGCGAGATGCGCAGGATTTCCAGCTTCTTGACATTCAACCGTTCGCCCAGTGACTTCGCCAGCGCATCCGCGCCCTCGGCGAAGCGCCCGTGCAGGACGGTGGCCCACAGCGGGAGCGAGCCGTACATTTCGGCCAGGTGGTCTGTGATGATCGTCAGGCTCTGTGCAATGGTGCGGCTCTTGGCAACCGTGCTGTATTTGCCGTCGGCCCGGTCAACACGGATTACCGGCTTGAGCTTCAGGGCTGAACCTAGCAGCGCCTGCACGCGGCCGATCCGCCCGCCGCGCGCCAGGTATTCCAATGTCTCAAGGGTGTAGATCACTTCGGTGTTCTCGCGGATCTGGGATAATCTTTCGATGATTGCGTTAATGCTCCAGCTGGCTTTGGTAGCCCAGGCAGCCGCCAGCACCTGGAAGCGCTCGCCACCGGAGAGGGTCATCGTGTCCACCGCGGTGACCTCGGCTTCCTTGACTTGCTCGCCGCCCATGCGTGCCGAGTTGAACGTCCCGCTCAAGCCGGAGGAAATGTGCAGGGACAAGATCTGTTTACTGGTCTCGGCCAGCTTGCGGTAGATGCTGGCGAATATGCCATCTGAGGGCAGGGCTGTGGTCGGGATGGCGGGACGCATGGCCTCCAGCCGGTCATAGAATTGGTCCGGCGTCAGGTCGGCGGAGTTGACTTCGCCTTCGGGAAATTGAATGTAGAGCGGCGCCTGGGTGATATCAAGCGCCTCTAGTTCTTCTGCGCGCATGTCCGCCGCGCAGTCGGTCACGATCTTCATGGAATCTCTCTTTCTCGAATCAGGGTAAATTTTGACGATTATACCTGGAAAGGATATCTAGGCGGGGTAGTTTCCTGGGTTTCCAATGCGGTTCTTTTCTCCTGAGGTCAGAATCAGGTACAATACAGCCCATGCTCATCAACCAGCCAACTCTTGAGTTGGGCAGCAGTTGAACTGCCGCCCATCGGAATGATTTCCATGCTCATCAACCAGCCCACCATCGCCACCAACGGCGGAGTGCGCCCGACCTATGCCGAGGTCAATTTGACATGCCTGACCCAGAATTTCCAGGCCATCCGCGCCAAGGTCGCGCCTGCCAAGGTGATGTTGGTGCTCAAGGCCAATGCTTACGGTCACGGCATGACCGAGGTGGCGCGCCATCTCGCCGTTCAGGCAGACTATCTCGGCGTGGCGGTGCTGGAAGAGGGCATCCTGCTGCGCGAGCTGGGCATCACCAAGCCCATCCTGGTCTTGGGCGGTATCTGGAGCAACCAAATCCCCCAGTACATCCAGCATAACCTAACCCTGACCGCTTCTTCTATTGAGCGGCTGGAACAGATTGACGCCGCCGCTGGTCAGATGGGCATGAAGGCGAAAGTTCATCTCAAAATTGATACCGGCATGGAACGTATCGGCGTGCATTTTTACAGCGCACATACTTTGCAAGAAGCTACGCTGAAATGTTGCCGCAACGTGGAAGTGGAAGGCATCTACTCGCACTTTGCAAGCGCCGACTCTGCCGACCTGACATACGCCCACCTGCATTTGGAGCGCTTCAACGAAGTGCTGCATTTTTACGAGAAGCACAGCCTCCCGGCACCTATGCGTCAAATGGCGAATTCCGGGGCGGTTCTGCAGCTACCGGAAGCGAACTTCGATATGGTGCGTCCTGGCATTCTGATGTACGGCGTTTATCTCTCACCGGAAGTCCCGCACACGGTGCAGGTCAGACCGGCTCTGGTCTGGAAATCGCGCGTTGTCTATTTCAAGGTGGTCAAGCCCGGGCATCCGGTCAGCTACGGCTCGACCTGGCAAAGTGATCACCTGGTGCGCGTCGTGATGGTGCCGGTCTGTTACGGGGATGGCTACTTCCGCAGCATGTCGAACAAGGCCCAGGTCATCATTCGCGGCCAGAAATATCCGCAGGTGGGGTGGGTGTGCATGGATCAGATCATGGTCAATCTCGAATGGGGCACGGCTTACAACGGCGATGAGGTCACGCTCATCGGCGAATCAGACAGCGAACGCGTCACGGTCGAAGACCTGGCCGAGTGGGCTGGGACGATCCCCTACGAAATCTTGACCAACATCAACACGCGCGTACCGCGCGTGTATGTAACGTAAAAGGAGATTTCATTGAAGGGTTATCTTCGAGATTATGGGCTTTTGCTGGGGGTGGCGGGCGTCGTCATCTTCCTGGATCAGTGGACGAAGGCTCTGGTTCGCAACAGCCTGCCACTCGGCGGCACCTGGATGCCCTGGGAATGGTTGCGGCCTTACGCGCGCATCGTCCACTGGTACAACACCGGCGCGGCCTTCGGCCTGTTCCAGAATGGGGCATTGGTTTTCACCATCCTGGCGATCATCGTCGCCGGGTTGATCCTGTATTATTTCCCGCGCACCTCGCCGAGCGATTGGACGCTGCGTCTGGCGATGGGGTTGCAGTTGGGCGGCGCGCTCGGCAATCTGGTTGACCGCCTGACGAGAGACGGCCAGGTGACAGATTTCATTTCTGTGGGTGCTTTCCCGGTGTTCAACGTGGCCGATGCCAGCATCACCGTTGGCGTCTGCGTGCTGTTGCTCGGGGCGTGGCTGAAGGAGAAAAAAGATAAAGGTGCAAAGGAGCAGGTGAGCAGAGGTGCGGAGGAGCAGGGGGGCAGAGGTGTAGAGGAGCAAGTGAGCAGAGGTGAGTGATCGGGTTGTCTCTTTCTGCTTCGATCGGGACAAAGAAGAACGGCTGGATATTTTTCTAACCACCTGCCTGCCGGAATTTTCACGTTCGCGACTGCAAGGTTTGATAAAGGATGGTTTCGTGAGGGTGGACGGTGCGGCCGCAACGAAGGCGAGCCGGACCATGGGCCTGGGCGCGGCAGTCGAGGTGCGCATCCCACCGCCCGCGCCGAGCGGACTGGTCGGAGAGGCCATCCCGCTCGACATCCTCTTCGAGAACGACGATCTGCTCGTGGTCAACAAACCGGCCGGCATGGTCGTCCACCCATCGCCCGGCCACGAGGTTGGCACGCTCGTCCATGCAGTTCTGGGCCACGTCCCCGACCTGGAGGGGATCGGCGGCGAGGAACGCCCAGGCGTGGTGCACCGCCTGGATAAAGAGACCTCCGGCTTGATCCTGCTTGCGAAGAACGAACGCGCCCACCGCTGGCTGCAAGACCAGTTCCGCCTGCGCAAGGTCGAGAAAACCTACCTGGCGCTGGTGGACGGCGCGCCGCCGACCCCAACCGGTCGCGTCGAAGCGCCGGTTGGGCGTGACCCCGCCCATCGCAAGAAGATGGCGGTCCTGCCTCCGGGCAAAGGGCGGGAGGCCGCCAGCGAGTACCGTACGCTGGAATGTTTCAAGGCCCACACGCTGCTGGAGGTCCATCCGCTCACCGGGCGGACGCACCAGATCAGGCTGCACCTGGCCTTCTTGGGCTGTCCCATCGTGGGGGATAGGGTGTATGGGCACAAGGAGCCGACGCTGGAGATAAGCAGGCATTTCTTACACGCCTATCGGTTGAAAATTGTTTTGCCGGGCGAGGAGCAGGCGCGGGTGTTTGAGGCAGGGTTGCCAAAAGAATTGCTCAAGGTTTTGGAGGAATTAAGAAGTAAAAGGGAAGAAGTAATAAGTAAAAAAAAGAAGTATGGAAGGAGGAAAAACGACTGAGCAGAGTTTCGAGGCGCTCAAGGTGTGGCAGAAGGCGCATCAGTTGATGCTGGATATTCACAACAAACTTATCCCTATTTTGCTAAAAGAAGGGCGATACAGCCTGACTGACCAAATCCGGCGCTCATCGAGGAGCGTGAGCGCAAATATCGCTGAAGGGAGTGGGCGCTTTTTTTACATGGACAATTTCCGTTTTTGCTATCAAGCGCGCGGCTCACTCGATGAGATCATCAACCATTTGAATATCGCTCACGACTTGAAAAATTGCCAGATAGGCTTGTACACCGAACTGCGTGATCAGGTAGAGGAAATTCGCCGATTACTGAATGGCTACATTACCTGGTTGAAGACCCAGAAGATTGGTGCAAAAGAACCCGGCGTTAAGCTTTGTACACGAGAAATTCCCGCAGAATACATCGTACAACCAGAAGGCGATTAGCTTCCATACCCAACCCTTTGCTTCTCACTTCTAACTTCTCACTTTTTACTTTTGCGAGGTAATCCCCATGGAGTACATAGACCTACGTTCAGACACCGTCACCCTCCCTACGCCTTCCATGCGTGAAGCGATGGCGAAAGCGCAAGTGGGGGATGACGTTTACGGTGAAGACCCGACCGTCAACCGCCTGCAGGAGATGGCTGCCGCGATGATGGGTCAGGAGGCCGGGTTGTTCGTTGCCTCGGGCACGATGGGCAACCTGGCGGCCATCCTGGCTCACTGCGGACGCGGCGACGAGGCCATCTTGGGGGATAAGTCGCACACCTTTTACTTCGAAGCCGGTGGGATTTCAGCGCTGGGTGGGGTGCATTCCTATCAACTGCCCAACCAGCCGGATGGCTCGCTGGCAATCGAGGATGTTCGTTCAGCCCTGCGCGACTCAAGCGATCCCCATTATCCGTTCTCGCGGTTGGTGGCGCTGGAAAACACGCACAACCGCTGCGGGGGCACCTTCCAGACGCCCGAATATACGCGCCAATTATGCGATTTTGCCCACGCACACGGTCTGGTCGTCCACCTGGACGGGGCGCGGATTTTCAACGCTGCGGTGGCGTTGGACGAGAAGATGGGGGTGGGGGCACTACATGTCGTGCCCCTACTGACCGTGCCGGTCGACTCGGTCACGTTTTGCCTGAGCAAGGGATTGTGCGCGCCGGTCGGTTCGGTACTGTGCGGCTCGAAGGCATTTATCGCCAAGGCGCACCGCATCCGCAAGATGCTGGGAGGCGGGATGCGCCAGGCCGGCATCCTGGCTGCGGCCGGGATTGTCGCCCTGGAGACGATGATCGAGCGGCTGGCGGAGGATCACGCCCGGGCCAAGAAAATGGCCGATGGGTTGATGCAGGTAGCGGGTCTGACAGTGGATGCGGGTTCTCCGGCGACGAACATGGTGTTCCTGTCGCTTGCGGATGAGGTTACGCTCGACGGGTTACAGGTCGAGGAGAAAATGAAGGCGAAGGGCATCCTCATCAGCGCCGTCAGCGAGCGGCGTTTCCGCCTGGTGACACATTACTGGATTGAGGATGCGGGCGTGGAGAAGACCGTCGCCGCGTTCCGCCAGGTTTTGCAGTAAGCGTTAAGTGTAACGAGTTGAGATATAATTCACATGGTGATTTAGTTTATCGTTTGGAGAGTGACATGCAGGTATCGCTGGGACAAATTGACCATTTAGCGGGGGTAATCCGTTCACGAGTGGAACAAAAGCCGCGCATTGGGATTATCCTGGGATCCGGGCTGGGACGGTTGGCGGAAGCGGTGAACAAAGCCAGCCTCATCCCTTATCAGGAACTGCCTGGCTGGCCGACCTCTACCATCATCGGGCACGCCGGACGGTTGGTGATCGGCGAGCTGGAAGGCCAGCCGGTGCTCGTCATGCAAGGCCGGGTGCATTATTACGAGGGTTACAGCATGGCGCAGGTAACGCTGCCGGTGCGCGTGATGCAGCGCCTGGGGATCGAAATCCTGATCGTGACCAACGCGGCCGGCGCCATCAACCCGAATTATCTGCCTGGTGACGTGATGCTGATCACCGACCACATCAACCTGACCGGCATGGCGGGACTGAACCCGTTGATCGGGCCGAACCTGGACGAGTTCGGGCCACGCTTCCCGGATATGAGCCAGGCCTACGACCGGGATTTGTCCGCCCTGGCGCGGAAGGCCGCAGTGGAAAGCGACATCCAATTGCACGCGGGCGTTTATGTCGGCCTGAGCGGGCCATCCTTCGAGACGCCGGCAGATTTGCGCTTCCTGCGCTTCGCGGGCGCGGACGCGGTCGGCATGTCCACCGTGCCTGAAGTGACCGTTGCGCGCCACGGCGGGACGCGCGTGCTGGGCTTTTCAGGCATAAGCAATAAAGCCAACCTGGACGGCAACACAGTCACTTCCCACGAAGAGGTGCTAGCAGCCGGCCAGGTACTGGCCCCCAAAATCGAAACCATCCTGCGCGGCGTGCTGCGCCAACGCTAACCAGGCAGCATGGAAGCGATCATTCGTTTTTTCGTGCTATACGCGCCGCTGGTTTATTTGCTGCTGGTAGTCGGGTTGTTGTTGGTGCTCCGCAGCCTTTTGCGTTCCCTGAAAGAGGGTCGTGATTCGGTCTTCGGTCTCGAACGCGAGATGGCCCAGCGGCGGACGAACCAGGCGATCGCCCTACTGGTGATCATCTTGTTGATGGGATTGGGCGAGCTTGTGCTTTCGTCGTTCCTCGCGCCGGGCCTGCCGGCATCAGCCGTGCTGACCACACCGACACTTAGTCTGTTGTCTGTCCCGACCAATACCCTATCGCCCGAACTCATGGCTACTGTGAGTGCAGAGACACCCGTGGCGACGCCAGGAACAGCCGCCAGTGGCTGCATTCCTGGCCAGATCATGTTGACCTTCCCGGAATCGGCTTCCGAGGTGCGTGGACAGATCACGCTGAAAGGAACGGCTGATATTCCTAATTTTGGCTTTTATAAGTACGAGGTGGCTCCATTGAGCAGCGACAATTGGTCAACGATCCAGGCCGGGCGGGAGGTGGTCGTGGATGGGACTTTGGGTTTGTGGGATACCTCAGAGTTGACCCCCGGTGACTACATGCTGCGCCTGGTCGTAACTGACAATCAGGGACAAGCT
>Ga0315279_10001646_pt1 | contig 36507 bp, 37 predicted proteins | sample YL17G06_20_MG_FD_203694 | JGI IMG/M metagenome (GOLD analysis project Ga0315279, IMG submission 203694) | Sediment microbial communities from Yellowstone Lake, YNP, Wyoming, USA - YL17G06_20 | ecosystem: Environmental > Aquatic > Freshwater > Lake > Sediment | place: USA: Wyoming | collected...
ACGCCACTCAGAGAGGAGCTCCGCTCGAGAAGATCGAGAAGCTTTTCGACGCCCCCCGGACGGTCCTCGTCCTGGCCCTCCGGCTGCTAGCCAAGGAGGGGCGGATCCTCGAGGAGGGGGGGATCGTCCGGCTTCCCGATTTCCGGATCCCCCTCACGGCCGCAGACGAAGAGACCGTGGCCGCGCTCGAACGGATGGTCCTCAGCGGCGAGCTCGGGAGCGTGACCCAGGACGACATCCAGGCCGAATTCAAGCTCACCCAGGGGAAGCTTCATACGCTCCTCGCCGTTCTCGCCGAACGGAAGAAGATCGTCGAGGGCCTGGACGGGTTCATCCTCCATTCCAGCTGGCTCGACGAGATCGTCCGCAAGGTCCGGGGGTCCGGGAAGCGGGAATTGACCGTCGCCGATTTCAAGGGGATGACCGGCCTCTCGCGCAAGTACAGCATCCCTCTCCTTGAGCTGCTAGACAGCATGGGCGTCACTCGGCGCAAAGGTTCTGTGAGAGACATCCTTTGATCCCCATGCAGTCCTAATCCTCATTTTTTGATGAGGATTAGGGTCGTATGGGAGTGACCCGGCGGAAGGGCTCAGTGCGGGATATCCTCTGAGGCCGCGAACTATTTAGTTTCGTCCTCGGGCTTCGGCTCTTCTTTTTTCTTGAGGGCGGTCTTGAGCAGGTCGCCGAAGATGCCGAACTTGGGCTGTTCTTTCGGGACCGGCTTGAACTCCTCTTTCTTTTCCTTGGCCCGCTGTTCGAGGCCCTCTTCCGCTTTTTCCTTGACGGCGGCCAGGGCTTCCTGGACCGATTCTTCCTCGACGAGTTTCTCTTCGATGACCCGGCGTTCGCTTTTCTTCGGGCCCTGGCCCTTCTCGCTCTCGGACATGAGCTTCTTTTTCTTGAAGACCTTGTCCTTCTTTAGGGGGGTGTCGGGCTCTGGGGCGGGAGCGGGCCTCCTCGGGCGTTCCCTGGGGACCTCTTTAGTGGCGGCCTCGGTCCCCCGCAGCTCTTCGGCTACGGCTTCGAGGGCCGCTTCCTCGGGCGTGACGGCTTCGGCGTAGGTTTCGGGGAAGGCGGCCTCGAGCGGCTCCTCCTCTTTCGGGACGTAGGGCTCGTGATATGTGAAGACGCCTTTTTTTTCGGACTTGGTGAATTCCGGCGAATTCAGGAGGGTGAATTCCACGTCCTCCTGGTTCGTTTGACGGATGACGTCGACGAGGTGGTAGGCCCGCAGGAAATGAAGGGAATGCGAGGACGTGGCCAGGGCGGGGTCCTTGAAGACGGGGACGATGAGCTCCTTGAGGTCGAGGCCTTCGCGCGTCGCGGCGAGCGGCAGAAGCCGGGCCAGCGTTTCGCGATCGATGTAGATGATCTTGTTGGGCTCGGCGTAGGTGTAGACCTCCTCGCCCGGGTTGCGGAACTCGTCCTTTTCGGTGTCGTAGGCCAGGCGGGCGACGGACATCTTCTTCTTTGATTTTTTGATCCAGAACTTGAAGGCGTTGGGGCCTGTTTTTTCGAGGGTCAGGCTCGTCCCTTGGGGGACGTTGTGCTGGGCGTAAAAATCCTGGAGCCCCAGGAAGAAGTTCTGGTTCGGGTAGTAATAGATCGTGTAGGACTTCCCTTCCTCGGGATCCGTGAAGGTGTACTCCCGGGCGTGGGAGAGCTCCTTGTTCAAGCTGCGGGGGACCTTGACCCCACCCGAAAGGATCTCGCGCCAGGTGAGGTAGATCTTGATCGGGAAGGCCTGGACGATGCTCATCTCGGGCTTCTCGACCTCCTCGAGCTCGGGGACCTTGGCCATCGGGGCGGCCAGAGGGAGGCCCTCGGGCAGGGCGTTGAGGATCGACTTGACGTGCCACTTTCCCCAGCCGGATTCGGCCAGGAGGATGAAGTCCTTCTTGAATTTCTTTTCGAGGAGGGCGGAGAGGCTCAGACAGGTGAGGTCGAAGAGGTCGCTCGACGCCTGCAGGCCAAAATATTTCTTGACAAGGTCTTCCGTTGCGGCCGAGCGCCGGGTCTCGACAAACTCGTTTTCGATCTCCTGGATCTTCTCGGGAAGAATGTCCACGCGCCTCGCCGAAAGCTGCCAGAGATCGTTCCAGCTGAAGACTTTGGGATTCTTGGCCAGGACCGCGCGGAGGTTCTTCTCGAGCGCCTTGATGTCGCGCTCGGTCATGGGCAGCTCGGTCAGCCGCGGGTCGTCGCCCTTGGCCATGATCTCGGCGGCCTGGTTCCGGCCTTCGAGGCTCGCGGGGAGCAGAACCCGGGTCCCGGTCTTATTCATGTAATCGACGTATTTCCGGAAGACGCCGCCGCCGGGGTAGTCGAGTTCGAGCATCTCGCAGTTGAAATGCTTGTAATATGTCGTGGCGACGACCTTCAGGATGACCCGGCCCTCGAAGTACTCGACGGCCTTGCTGCCCACGGTCAGGGGCTCGTTGTAGTCCTTCTCGATGAGGTCGCCCACCTCGTAGTGGGCGTAGGGGTCGTACTTCTTGACGTCATGCGTCCGCTCCGTGGCCGTCTTCTCGAAGGCCAATTTGCCGGCCAGCGCGTGCGTCGACTGGGGCTGGGGCGTCCGTTCGAGCTCCCGCTCGACGAGGGCGATGTCCTCGGCGGACACCGTAGTGAGGGTGGTCATTTCGCTGTTCATGTTCAGCCTTTTTTCCCCATCAGCGCGAGGAGGATGGCCTTTTGGGCGTGGAGCCGGTTCTCAGCCTGGTCGTAGACGACGGAGCTCGGCGCGTCGATGACCTCGTCGGTGACCTCGTCACCGCGGTGGGCCGGAAGGCAGTGCATGAAGACGGCCCCGGTCTTGGCGAGGGACATCAGGCGGGCGTTGACCTGATACGGGGCGAAGATGCGGGCCCGTTTCTCCTTTTCCGCCTCCTGGCCCATGGATGCCCAGACGTCGGTGTAGACGGCGTCGGCCCCGCTCACGGCCTCCTCGGCCGAGTTCGTCAGGGTCAGGGCGAAGCCGGTGTCCTTGCCGTCCTCCCGGGACGCCAGAACCATTTCGGGATTCGGTTCGTAGCCGGCGGGCGTCCCTACGGCCATCTTCGTCCCGCCCCGGGCGGCGGCCAGCATCAGGCTGTGGCAGACGTTGTTACCGTCGCCGACATAGGCCAGCTTGAGGTTGGCCAGGGAGCCCTTGTGCTCTCGTAAGGTCAGGAAATCGGCCATCGCCTGGCAGGGGTGGGAGAGATCGGTCAAGGCGTTGATGACCGGGATCTTCGTGCTGGCGGCGAGGTCGACGATGATCTGGTGCCCGAACGTCCGGAGCATGATCCCGTCGACCCAGCGTTCGAGGTTCTTGCCGATGTCGTAGGCGCCCTCGCGGCTGCCCATCTGGATGTCCGAAGGGGCGAGGTAGATGGCCTCGCCGCCGAGCTGGAGCATGCCCGCTTCGAAGGTCATGCGCGTCCTCAAAGAGGGCTTCTGGAAGATCATGGCCAGGATCCGGTGTTCGAGGGCCCGACGGTATTTGCGCGGGCCGTTCTTCACCTCCGCCGCGCGGTCGAGCAGCTGGCTGAATTCATAGATGCTCAGGTCGCGTATCGACAGGAAATCTTTCTTCATTGCGGCTCCTCCTGGCGTGAAGCGATGATCCGGGTCCCCGAGCGGTTGAGCATGGCAGCCTTGAGATGGGAGTCCTTGGTGATGAGGACCTCCCGGCCGCCGGCCTCGATGTACTCGACGGCGGCCCGGATCTTGGGCCCCATCGATCCCGGGGGGAACTGGCCGTCCGCCAGGTGCTTCTTGGCCTCGTTCACGGTCAGGACCGGGGCCTCCGCCTGGTCGGGCCTGCCGAAATTGATGAAGACGCGCTCGATGGCGGTCAGGATGATGAACAGGTCGACCTTGACCTCGCGGGCGAGCAGGCTCGCGGCGTAGTCCTTGTCGATGACGGCCTCGACGCCCTCGAAGAGGCCGTTGCCGTTGATGATGACCGGGATGCCGCCGCCGCCGGCCGCGATGACCACCCGGCCGGCTTCGACGAGCTCGCGGATGATGCCGTTGGGGACGATGTCGATGGGTTTGGGCGAGGCGACGACCTTGCGGTAGCCACGGCCGGAATCCTCGACCATCGTCCACTTCTTCTCCCGGGTGAGCATTTGGGCCCGGAATTTCGAGTAGAAAGGCCCGACGGGCTTGGTCGGCTTCCCGAAGGCCGGATCGTCCTTGTCGACGACGACCTGAGTTATGAGGGAGGCGACCTCCTTGTCGATCGAGTGGCGGCGGAGTTCGTTGATAATCGCGCGCTCCAGCATGAAGCCCATGCTGCCCTCGGTCATGGCGTCGCAGACGTCGAGCGAATAGGGCGGTATCTTGTTGGCCGCCTCCTCCATCTGGATGAGCAGGTTGCCGACCTGGGGCCCGTTGCCGTGGACGATGATGAGCTCGTAGCCCTTGCGGACGATGTAGACCATGAGCTCGGCCGCCTTCTGGGCGTTCCGCATCTGCTCGGCCTGCAGACCTCTCTGGTCGTCGGGGAGCATGGCGTTGCCGCCGAAGGCGACGAGGGCGATCTTCGGTCTCATCGATCCTCTAGAACTTCCGGAGCAGGTCCTTGAGCGTGGGCGAGCCGATTTCCTCGAGCTCGTAGCCGACCCGGAGGATGGGTTTCGAGACCTTGATGACCCGGGTGATGTCGATCGGTGTCGCGCTGACGACGAGGTCGCAGTCGATAGCCTCGATCGTCTTGGCCAACTCGCGGGTCTGCTTGTCGCCGTAGCCCATGGCCGGCAGGACGTTGTCGAGGTGGTTGTACTTCTCGAAGGTTTTCTTGATCGTGCCGACGGCGAAGGGACGGGGGTCGATGATCTCGGCCGCGCCGTACTTCCTGGCGGCGACGATGCCGGCGCCGTACTTCATGCCGCCGTGGGTCAAGGTCGGGCCGTCCTCGATGACGAGGACGCGCTTGCCCGTGATCCGGCCGCCGTCCTCGACGATGATCGGGGAGTTGGCCCGGATGATCGTCGCCTTGGGGTTGACCTTCCTGGCATTGGCCAGGACGAGGTCGATCCCCTCCTGGGTGGCCGTATCCATCTTGTTGATGACGATGACCTTGGCCCGGCGGAAGTTCGTTTCGCCAGGATAGAAGGAGAGCTCGTGGCCGGCCCGGTGGGGGTCGGCGACGACGATCTCGAGGTCCGACTTGTAGAAGGGGAAGTCGTTGTTGCCGCCGTCCCAGAGGATGACGTCGGCCTCTTTCTCGGCCTGGCGGAGGATGGCCCCGTAGTCGACACCGGCATAGACGATGATACCCTTGTCGATATGGGGCTCGTACTCCTCGCGCTCTTCGATGGTGCACTCGTGCTTGTCGAGGTCGGCGTAGTCGGCGAAGCGCTGGACCTTCTGCTTGACCAGGTTGCCGTAGGGCATGGGATGGCGGATGGCCGCGACCTTGCGGCCCTTCTTCTGCAGGATCTCGGCGACCCTGCGGCTGGTCTGGCTCTTGCCGGAACCGGTCCGGACGGCGCAAACGGAGACGACGGGCTTTTTGCTCTTGATCATCGTGTCCCCGGGCCCGAGGAGGACGAAATTGGCCCCGGCGGCCTGGACCTGGGAGGCCTTGTGCATGACGTACTCGTGGGGGAGGTCGCTGTAAGCGAGGTGGACGTCGTCGACCTTATGGGCGGCGATGAGCTCGTCGAGCTCGTCTTCGGCATGGATGGGGATGCCCTTGGGGTAGAGCTTCCCGGCCAGCTCCGCGGGGTACTTGCGCCCCTCGATGTCGGGGATCTGAGTCGCCGTGAAGGCGACCACCCGGTAGTCCTTGTTGTCCCGGAAATAGGTGTTGAAGTTGTGGAAATCGCGCCCGGCAGCGCCCATGATGATGACCTTTTTCACGATGCGTTTTCCTTTCTTTTTACAAAAACTTCTCCGTCCTCAGTTCTCCGCTCTTCAATTGTCCGAAAAGAAGGATAAGTATAGCCCACTAAGGGTATTAAATCAATATGGAGGGCCTCGGGGGGTCATCCTCGAGTCATTTGCTGGTGGACGCTGCCCGTTTTGTCAGCGACGGGGGCCATGCCTATCCCCCGGCCCCCCGGGAACCAGTCCCGGCGGTTCCCCCATCAGCAAGCTGATGGGACCCCCTCCGCTACGGGGGCTATGCATGGCCCCTATCACTGCCCGGGCAGCGTCAAGACCAGCTAAATCACCGCTTATGCTCTCGCTGATGACCCCCTTCGGCCCTGTTTTTTTGGAGAATAGGGACGAGTCCCATTGGAATGGCGACAAAAGGGGAAGCCGGGGCCGGATTCCCCCGTGTGCAGAGGTGTCCCCTTCTTCTCTCGGCCCCGATTGTTGGGGAACTCCCTTATTTGGGCCTTGAAAGAGGGGATATTTTGCGGCCGGGGGCGCGCTTCTGGAACTCGCCCTGGCGGGGAGGGGCCGGGGGGCGGCGGGGCTGCTTCCAGGCGGGCTTTTGGCGGCGGTTGATCGGGTGCGGCATGGCGGACCTCTATAGAGTGATGATTTCGGCGGTCCGGGCGGCCGGGTCGAGGAGGGCGACCGTGCTTTTACCCCGGAGCCAACCTCCCGCCTCTCCGGGGTTGACGAGAAAGACCCCGTCCCGGCGCTCGGCCAAGGGCTTGTGGGTATGCCCGAAGACAATGACATCGTAAGCCTTCGAGGCGAGATTCCGGCCGACGCGGGTGTCGAGATGGCAGACGAGGAAACGAAGGCCGGCGTGGGAGAATTTAAAGGGCGCTGCCCGGATCTCGCCCAGCCCCTCGAAGGCCTTGGCCAGGCCGGCCTTCTCGCCGTCGCAGTTGCCGAAGACCGCCTTGACCGGGGCCCGGAGGTTGCGGAGCTCATCGACCGTGAACGGGGCGACGAAATCGCCGGCGTGGATAATCAGGTCGCAGCCGGCGTCGTTGAACAGGCGGATGGCTTCCCGGACCCGGGTCAGGTTGTCGTGCGTGTCGGAGAGGATGCCGATCATGGCGACTTTCCGGGTTTATTATAACAGAAAGAAGAGATCGTGAGGAACGCCCAGGAAAAATCCGTGGGACACAATCCCCTTTCAAGAGAAAAGGGTTATGTCCCGGATTTTTCCGCGTCCCAAAGGGCCGCAGGCGTATTGACAGTTCCCCCCGATTTCCATAATATATAACAGCCTTAAAAAGCGAAAGTTAGGCGCGTAGCTCAGTGGGAGAGCGCTTCCCTGACACGGAAGAGGCCGTGGGTTCAATCCCCTCCGCGCCTACCACGAGAACCAAGCGGTCAGAATTCAAGAGGCCGACGGACCGGCCGGAATTGAATCGCCCGCCCTTGTGAACCACAGCGGTCATAGAGAATGAGTGACGAAACCGGTTTGACAATTGACGTTTTGAGGCACAGCGCCGCGCACCTCCTGGCCCACGCCGCCCTGGATCTCTACCCCGAGACGAAGACCGGCATCGGGCCGGCCGTCGAAACCGGCTTCTATTACGATTTCCTCCGGGAGAAGGCCTTCACGCCCGAAGACCTGGAAGCCATCGAGAAGCGGATGAAGGAGATCGCCCGGGAGAACGTCCCCGTCGAGCGGCTCGTCCTGACAAAGGAAGAAGCCGTCCGGATGTTCGAGGAGAAGAAGCAGGAGCTCAAGGTCGAGCTCATCCGGGAGAAAGGCGACGTGACCGTGACCGTCTATCGGCAGGGGCCGTTCGCCGATTTCTGCCTCGGCCCTCACGTGCCCGCGACCGGCGTCCTCCAGCACGTCAAGCTGCTCTCGGTGTCGGGGGCTTATTGGAAGGGCGACGAGCGGGGACCGCAGATGCAGCGGATCTACGGAACGGTCTCTTTCTCCAGGAAGGAGCTCGAAGACCACCTGCGCCTGCTCGAAGAGGCCAAGAAGCGCGACCACCGCCGGCTCGGCGCGGAGCTCGATCTCTTCAGCACCAACGAAGAACTGGGCGGCGGCCTCATCCTCTGGCATCCCAAGGGCGCGCGCGTCCGGGCCGTCATCGAGCAGCACTGGCGGGAACGCCACTGGGCCGGCGGCTACGACATCCTGTTCACCCCCCACATCGGGCGGGCGGCCCTCTGGCAGACCTCGGGCCACCTCGGCTTCTACAAGGACAGCATGTATTCGCCGATGGACATCGATGACCAGGCCTACTACCTGAAACCGATGAACTGCCCCTTCCACATCCAGATCTACAAGTCCCGGATGCGCTCGTACCGGGACCTGCCCCTGCGCTGGGCCGAGCTCGGGACCGTCTACCGCTACGAGAGGAGCGGCACGCTCCACGGCCTGCTCCGCGTCCGCGGCTTCACCCAGGACGACGCCCACATCATCTGCACCCCTGGGCAGATCGAGGACGAGATCCTCCGGGTCCTCGATTTCTCAGTTTCCATTCTGGCCGACTTCGGTTTCACCGACAACACAATCGAGTTGTCGGTGCGCGATCCGAAGAACCCGGCCAAGTACTGCGGCACGGACGACCTCTGGTGCCGGGCCGAGGCGTCGCTCGTCAAGGCCCTCGAGACCCGGGGCTGCGCCTATGAGCGGATGGAGGGCGAGGCCGTCTTCTACGGCCCCAAGATCGACATCAAGATCAAGGACGCCCTTGGCCGGCTCTGGCAGTGCACGACCATCCAGTTCGATTTCAACATGTCGGAGCGCTTCGACATGACCTTCGTCGGCGAGGACGGCAAGGAGCACCGGCCCTATATGGTCCACCGGGCCCTGCTCGGCTCCCTGGAGCGGTTCTTCGGCGTCCTCATCGAGCATTACAACGGGAGCTTTCCCCTCTGGCTCGCCCCCGTCCAGGCCGTCGTCCTGCCGATCGCCGAACGCCACGAAGACTACGCCCGGTCCCTCGACCGGATGCTCCAGACGAACGGCCTGCGGTCGGCGGTCGACCTCAGCCGGGAGAAAATCGGTAAGAAGATCCGCGAGGCGGAGGTCCAGAAGATCCCGCTCATCCTGGTCGTCGGCGACAAGGAGGTCGAGCGGCGGAGCGCCTCCCTCCGCGTCCACGGCCAGGGGGACAAGGGCGAAGTGGACATCGCCCGTTTCCTTGAAAAAGCCAAGGAATTCCATCAGAATAAAAATTTAAACGTGAATTTCTAGAGGAGGACCGACATTTTCAAGAGACACTCTTATTATCCTGCGGTCGCCAAGGCCAAGCCTCACCGGACGAACGAGATGATCGGAGCGAAGGAGGTCCGGGTCATCGACGAGGAGAAAAACGCCCTCGGCGTCCTGCCCACGAGCCAAGCCATTCAGATGGCCCGCGAGCGGGGCCTCGATCTCGTCGAGATCGCGCCCACGGCCCAGCCTCCCGTCTGCAAGATCACGGACTACGGCAAGTTCCTGTACGAAGAGCACAAGAAGGACCACGAGGCCAAAAGGCACCAGAAGCAGATCCAGATCAAGGAGATCAAGTTCCGCCCCAAGATCAGCGTCCACGACTACGACTTCAAGATGAAGCACGTCAAGCGCTTCCTCGGGGAAGGCGACAAGGTCAAGATCACCGTCATGCTGCGCGGCCGCGAAAAGCAGAAGCCGGAGCTCGGATATCAGGTCCTCGACAGGGTCCTCGCCGATGTAAAAGAGATGGCGACTCAGGATGGTTCGGCCCGAAAGCAGGATTGGGCCGTTTCCGCTCTGCTGGTCCCCACGAAATCAGGAGGAAAAGATGCCAAAGTTAAAAACCCACAAGGGAGCGCAAAAGAGGTTCAAGGTCACGGCGAAGAAAAAGTTTCTCCACGCCCAGGCGAATAAAAGCCACATCCTGACCAAGAAGGCCTCCAAGCGCAAGCGGCACCTGGGCAAGAAGGCCGTCGCCAGCCCGGCTGACCGCAAAGCCCTCAAGACCATGCTCCCGTACGAGCTGTAACGGCGCCCCGCGCCCAAGGAGACGACCATGCCACGCGTCAAACGCAGCACTAAGAGACGAGACCGGCGGAGGAAAGTTCTCGGCCTGGCCAAGGGATACTTCGGCGCCAAGAGCCGGAACTACAGGACGGCCAAGGAGGCGGTCGAGAAGTCCCTGCTTTACGCCTACCGCGACCGGCGGGCCAAAAAACGGGATTTCCGCAGCCTCTGGATCGTCCGGATCAAGGCCGCGGCCATCATCAACGGGACCTCCTACAGCCGATTCATCCGGGGCCTGAAGACCCTCGGCATCGACCTGGACCGCAAGATCCTGGCCGACCTGGCCGTCAACGCCCCCGAAACGTTCGCCCACCTGGCCAGCAAGGCGAAAGATACAGCGGCCTAGCTGCCGGAGATGGCGGATCTCAAGGACCGGATCGAAGGTTTCCGGAAAGCATTCGAGGCGGAGGCCCTCAAGGTCGGCGACGCGAAATCACTCGAAGAGCTCCGGACCACCTTCCTGAGCCGCAAAAAAGGCCACGTCTCCCTTCTGTTCGAAGACCTCAAAACCATGCCCGCGGAGGACAAGCGTGAAGCGGGCCAGCTGGTCAACGCGTTCAAGACCTTCGTCCAGGACGGGCTCCAAGCCTTGGAGGGCAAGGTCCGGACGGACGGCCGCCCGGCCCGAGCCCTGGACCTGACGCTCCCCGGCCGGAAAAAATACGTCGGGGCGGCCCACCCGCTCGTCCTCTTCCAGCAGGAGATCGAGAACATCTTCCTCGGGATGGGCTTCGCCATCGAGGAGGGGCCGGAGATCGAGACCGATTACTACAATTTCGAGGCCCTCAATTTCCCGCCCCACCACCCGGCCCGGGACAGCTGGGACACGCTCTACATCAAGGACGACCTTCTCCTGAGGACGCACACGTCGCCGGTCCAGATCCGGGTCATGGAAAAGAAGAAACCGCCCGTCCGGATCATCATCCCCGGCCGGGTCTTCCGCCGGGAGACGCCCGACCCGACGCACCTGCCGATGTTCATGCAGGTCGAAGGTCTCGTCGTCGACGAGGGCGTCACCTTCGCCCACCTCAAGGGCACGCTGGAGTACTTCATCCGGGCCCTGTTCGGCGAGAAGATCAAGGTCCGCTTCCGGCCGAGCTTCTTCCCTTTCACCGAGCCCTCGGCCGAGGTCGACATCGAGTGCATCGTCTGCGGCGGCCAGGACAAGTCCTGCCGGGTCTGCGGCGGGACGGGCTGGAAAGAGATCCTCGGTTCGGGTATGGTCGACCCCCAGGTCCTCAAGAACGTCAATATCGACCCGGAAAAATATTCCGGCTGGGCCTTCGGGCTGGGCATCGACCGGACGGCCATGTTCGCCTTCGGCATCACCGAGATGCGGCATTTCTACGAGAACGACTTGAGGTTCCTCAGGCAATTCGGGACGAAATGAAGATCAGCTTGGATTGGATCCGCGAGTTCGTCACGGTGGACATCCCCCGCCAGGAGCTCCTCGACAGGCTGACCATGATCGGCCTTGTCGCCGACACGGTCGAGGAGAGGGACGGGGACGCGGTCCTCGATCTCGAGACCTACGCCAACCGGCCGGACACGCTCGGCCATCTCGGTGTCGCCCGGGAGATCGGGGCCATGCTCGGACTTTGCCTCAACGAGAAGAGCTGGCCGCTCGCCGAGCTCCCCCAGGCCACGACGGAGATCGCCGACGTCCAGATCTCAAGCGAAAGCCTTTGCCCCCGTTACTGCGGCCTCGTCGTCCGGGACGTCCCGGTCGGCCCGTCGCCCGATTGGCTGAGGCGCCGGGTTGAGGCCATGGGCCTCCGGCCGATCAACAACGTCGTCGACGTCTCGAACTACGTGCTCTTTGCTACGGCCCAGCCCATCCACACTTTCGATTTCGGCAAGATCGGCGGCGGAAAGGTCGTCGTCCGCAAGGCGAAAAGGGGAGAGACCCTGAAGGACCTGGACGGCCGGACGCTCGAGCTCGCAGCCGATATGCTGGTCATCGCCGACGTGTCCCGGCCGGTGGCCCTGGCCGGCGTCATCGGCGGCGAGGCCTCCGGCATCACCGACGCGACCCGGGACGTCTTCATCGAAAGCGCCAATTTCGACCCGGTCTCGATCCGCAAGACGGCCAAGAAACTGGGCCTCTCGACCGATGCCTCCTATCGTTTCGAGCGGGGGGCGGATGTCGGCTTCGCGCCGCAGGCCGCGCTCATGGCGGCGTCGCTCCTGACGCAGATGGGCGGTAAGGCCAGCCGCGGCCTCATCGATGTCTACCCGAAGCCGCACAAGCCCAAGTCCGTGCGGCTCCGCCTGCGGCGGATCGCTGATCTGCTGGGCGTCGACGTCCCCGAAAGCCTCGTCGTCGAAGTCCTGGGGCGCCTGGGCTTCCGCGTCGAGGCCACTCACAAGGACGTCTGGCGGGTGGAGGTCCCCACTTTCCGGGTGGACGTCGGGCGGGAAGCGGACCTCATCGAGGAGGTCGCCCGCTTCTATGGTTACGACCGGATCCCCTCGGAATTCTCGCCGGTCCGTTCGTTCGACTTGAGCGTCAACAAGAAAAGGGAACGTCTCGGGAAGATCCGGCAGACCCTGCTGGGCCAGGGCTTCGACGAGGTCATCAACTGGAGTTTCGCCGACCCGGAACGGGAAGCGGCGGCGGGGAGCGGCCTGAAGCCCGTGGACGTCCAGAACCCCATCTCGAGCCGGGCGTCCGTGCTGCGCACGACCCTCGTTCCGGGACTTCTCGAGAACGCGGCCTGGAACCTCAATCGGGGACTCGAAGGGGTCCACGTCTTCGAGTTGGGGAACGTTTTTTACTGGGAGGGGGACAAACACTGCGAGGAGCTCCGCCTCGGCCTCGTCTCGACCGGGCTCCTGCCCGGGGCGGGCTGGACTTCGGCCCCGGCAGAGACCGATTTCTACGTCCTCAAGGGCGCCGTAGAGGCGCTGATGGAGGCACTCCGCTTCGAGCCCGTCGCGTTCGAAGAGAAGGACCACGCCTATTTCGAGGAGGGTCGGGCGCTGGCGCTCCTGTACAAGGGCCAGCCCGTCGGTTGTCTCGGCGCCCTCCGGAAGTCGCTCGCCGCCGCAGCGTCGGTTGACCGGACCGTTTTCGCCGCCGAGATCGACCTCAACGGCCTGTTCGAGAAGACGCCGAAGCCGTTCCAATACGCGCCGGCCCCGAGATTCCCCGGAGTCAGCCGCGACCTGTCGTTCCTCCTGGACAGGGGCGTCGCCTATCAGGAGATCGGCCAGGCCCTGGCCAGGCTGAACCTGCCCCTCCTCGAGGGGTTCGAGCTTCGGGACCGGTTCAGCGGCCCGTCCATCCCTGCGGACAAGGTCAGCCTGACCGTCCGCTTCCGCTTCCGGCATCCCCAGAGGACGCTCGTGGCCGAGGAAGTGGACCGCGTCGAACAGGGCATCGTCGGCCACCTGAGATCTGCCTTGAACATCCAACTGCGGGAGGGGAAAATTGACAACCGAACTTGAGCGAATTAAAATACTGGAAGGGAAGATCGGACAGGTCGTCGACCACGTTCACAAGCTCTCGACCGAGAACGAGAAGCTGAAGCAGCAGCTCAAGGAGTTTCGGACGGAAAAGAAGGAATTCGATGAAAGCGCCCGCAAGGTCGCCCGCATGGACGAGGAGATGAAGAAGTTCGAGGGTGAACGGGCTATTATCAAGGGGAAGATCGAAGCCATCATTGGGCAGATCGATCAGCTTGGCTTATGACCGAAAAAATCCTCGAGATCGAAATCTTCGGACAACGATACAAGATCCGCGTCAAAGGAGAAGAGGATGAGAAATATATTGGCCACCTGACTTCGCTCGTTGATCAGAAGATGCACGAAGTGGCTGTGAAATCCAAGTCTGCGGACATGACCAAGATCGCCGTCCTGGCGGCCTTGAACATCGCGGACGAGTTGTTCCTGAGCCAGAAGAAACTCGATCAACTGAACGAGGCCCTTGGCCACATGGAGACGGAGATCGAAAGTTTGGAGGTTCATCTCTTCGCAGATGAAAGCACATATACGGACGCCGATAAATCACCATCGTGACGGGCAGGCCGCGCGCGGCCGGCTCGCCGGCCGGGCGGACCCCGGGTCCGGCCCCGGCACCTGACGCCTCCTTATCTTTCCTCGCGTCTCCTCATTTAAATAGATGAGGAGGTCATCCTATGAATCTGATCAATTACGCCGGCATCGCCGTTATCGCCGTTCTCCTGGGGGCGGTCGTCGTCCTCCTGCTCAAGCGCAAGGAGGGTTCCCGACGCGCCGTCGAAGCCCAGGAGGAAGCCCGGGCGATCATCGACAAGGCCCGGGAGGAAGGGGAAAAGATCAAGCGGGAAGCGGCCCTCGAGGCCCGCGAGAAAGACCTGGACCGGCAGAACGAATTTGAGGCCCAAAACCGGGAAAAGCAGCGCAAGATCAACGAGACCGAGCGCCGGCTCCTCAGCAAGGAGGAGAACCTGGAGCGGCGGTTCCAGTCGATGGAGCGGAAGGAAAAGGATTTTTCCCAGAAGGAGCGCTGCGTCGCCCAGAAGGAAAAGGATCTCGAAGTCAAGGAAAAGGACCTCGAAGTCGAGAAAGCGAAGATCGCCGCGGCCGTCAAGAGGGTCATGGAAGAGCTCGAGCGGGTGTCCGGGATGACCCAGGACGAGGCCAAGGCCATGCTGATCAAGAGGATCGAGGACGAGGCCAAGCTCGAGGCCATCGCCACCGTCCGGCAGATCGAGGAGGAAGCCCGGGAGAAAGCCGCCTCCTCGGCCCGGGAGATCATGACCAACGCCATCCAGCGCTCGGCCGCCGAGCACGTCGTCGAGACCACGGTCTCGGTCGTTGACCTCCCCTCAGACGACATGAAGGGCCGGATCATCGGCCGCGAAGGCCGGAACATCCGGGCCCTGGAGATGGCCACGGGCGTCGACATCATCGTCGACGACACGCCGGAGGCGGTCATCCTGTCGAGCTTCGACCCCATCCGCCGAGAGCTCGCCCGCTTGTCCATCCAGAAGCTCGTCACCGACGGCCGGATCCATCCGGCCCGGATCGAGGAAATCGTCGAGTCGGTCAAGAACGACCTCGAGCAGAAGATCAAACAAGAGGGCGAGTCGGCCGTCCTCGAGCTCAAGGTCCGGGACATCCATCCCGAGCTCATCAAGCTCCTGGGCAAGCTCAAGTACCGGACGAGCTACGGCCAAAACGTCCTCCAGCACACGAAGGAGGTGGCCATGCTTGCGGCCATGATGGCCAGGGAGATCGGCCTCGACACGAACGTCGCCCTGCGAGCGGGCCTCCTCCACGACATCGGCAAGGCTGTCGACAGGGACACGGAAGGAACGCACACCGAGCTCGGCGTCGAGCTAGCCAAGAAATACGGCGAGTCGGAGAAGGTCTGCCAGGCCATCGCCTCGCACCACCGCGACATCGATTTCCCGTCGATCGAAGCCGTCCTCGTCCAGGCCGCCGACACGCTCTCGGCCGCGAGGCCCGGCGCCCGGCGGGAGCTCCTCGAGACCTACATCAAGAGGCTGGAGAAGCTCGAGGAGATCGCCGCGTCGTTCGAGGGCGTCTCCAAGGTCTTCGCCCTGCAGGCCGGGCGCGAGATCCGAATCATCGTCGAGAGCCTGAAGACCTCGGACGACCGGGCTTCGCTCCTGGCCAAGGAGGTGGCCGCGAAGATCAAAAACGAACTCAGCTACCCCGGCCAGATCAAGGTCACGGTCATCCGGGAGATGAGAGCGGTCGAATATGCCCGCTAGGTTCGGGGTCCTCTTCCTCGGCGACATCGTCGGCCGGCCGGGCAGACGGGCCATGGACAAGTTCCTGCCGGCCCTTGTCAAGAAATATTCGCCGGCGATGGTCGTCGCCAACGGCGAGAATGCGGCCGGCGGGAGCAGCGTCACCGAGGAAATCGGCACAGACCTCTTTCTCCGCGTCGACGTCCTGACCTCGGGCAACCACATCTGGGACAAGAAGGACGCCCTGCCCTATCTCGACAGGGAGCCCCGCCTCCTGCGGCCGGCCAACTATCCGTCCGTCAACCCGGGCCGCTTCTCCTACGTTTTCCATGCGGCCGACGGGGTCAAGGCGGCCGTGCTCAACCTCCAGGGGCGGGTGTTCATGGAGCCCCTGGACTGCCCGTTCAGGCGGGCCGACGCGGAAGTCGCGGCCCTGGCGGCCGAGACGCCCATCATCATCGTCGATTTCCACGCCGAGGCGACCTCGGAAAAACAGGCCTTGGGCTGGTACCTCGACGGCCGGGTCTCGGCCGTCATCGGCACCCACACCCATGTCCCGACCGCCGACGAGAGGATCCTGCCCAAGGGCACGGCCTATATTACGGACGCCGGCATGGCCGGGGGTCGCAACGCCGTGATCGGCATGGCCCGCGAGCAGGCGCTCCAAAGATTCCTGACCTCGCGGCCCCAGCGGTTCGAGCCGTCGCGGGACGGCCTGTTCCTGTCCGGTGTCTTCATCGAGGTCGACGTCAAGACGGGGAAGGCCCTGTCGATCGAGAGAGAGGTCCTGGCGGAGGACGACCACGAAGAATGAAGGCCTGGTGAAGCGCGACCTGGTTTACACGGTCTCGCAGGTCACCGAGCTCGTCAAGACGGCCCTCGAGGTCGCCTTTCCCCAGGTCTGGGTCGAGGGCGAGGTCTCGGGCTACAAGAAGGCCGCTTCGGGACATGTCTTCTTCAGCCTCAAGGACGAGAAAAGCGTCATCAAGGCCGTCATGTGGCAGAGCACGGCCAAGAGAATCGCCTTCGACTTGAAGGACGGCCTCAAGGTCATCTGCCGGGGGAAAGTCAGCGTCTACGAACCCCGCGGCGACTACCAGTTCTATGTCGACCTCGTCGAGCCCAAGGGCAAGGGCGCCCTGCAACTGGCCTTCGAACAACTCAAGGAGAAGCTCAGGGCCGAGGGCCTGTTCGACGAGAAGCGCAAAAGAAAGCTCCCGCTCCGGCCGCGGACGATCGGGGTCGTCACCTCGCCCACGGGGGCGGCCATCCGCGACATCCTCCGCGTCCTCGAGCGCCGCTACGCCAAGCTCCACATCGTCATCTACCCGGCCAAGGTCCAGGGCGAGGGCGCGGCCGGCGAGATCGCCGAGGGCATCGACGCGCTCGGGGCCTGGCCGGGGATCGATGTCCTCATCGTCGGCCGCGGCGGGGGATCGATCGAGGACCTCTGGGCCTTCAACGAAGAGACCGTGGCCCGGGCCATCGCCCGCTCGGCCGTCCCGGTCATCTCCGCCGTCGGCCACGAAGTCGACGTGACCATCGCCGATTTCGTCGCCGACGTCCGTGCCTCGACGCCGTCGGCGGCCGCGGAGATGGTCATCGAGACGGAGGAGGCCTTCGCCGAGCGCATCTCGGCTCAGACCCGCCGGCTGGGCGAGCTCCTGCGCTATTCCCTCCAGGACATGAGGGTCGACGTGGCCGACCTCGCCCAGCACCGCATCTTCCAGAATTTCCAGGTCAAGCTGGCCAACCTCGGCCGGCGGGTTGACGAGCTCGAAACGCGGGGGAAGAACGTCCTTCGGGCCGAGCGGCAGGCGATCGCCGAGCACAAGGGCGCCGCCCTGCTCGCTTCCGAGCGGCTGGGCAACATCGCCCGCAAGACGGTCCGCGACCACCGGGCGGCTTGGGAGCGCCTCACGGCGACGCTCGACGCCCTGAGCCCGCTCGCCGTGTTCAAGAAAGGCTACGCGGCTGTCTGGAAGGGCGGCGGCCTGCGCCTAGTCCGCCGGATCGAGGACATCGTCGAGGACGAGACCGTTCTCGTCTCGTTCTTCAAGGGCGAGTTCAGCGCCCGGGTGGAGAGCGTCGACAGGAAGAAGCTCCTGGAATCACGTTTCCTGAAGGAGGGCTCATGACCAACCCGACTTTCGAGAAAGCCCTGGCCGACCTCGAACAGATCGTGGCCAAGCTCGAGAAAGGCGGCATCTCTCTCAACGAATCGCTGGCCTTGTTCGAGAAGGGCGTCAAGATGGCCCGGTTCCTGCGCGGCGAGCTGGACAAGGCCGAGCGCAAGGTCGAGATCCTGCTCAAGGACGACAAAGGGAACCTGAAGGCGGAAGATTTCGACGCCGCCGACGCGGGTGGAACCGGGGAAGACGGCGGCACCCGCTGATCCGAGCCGAGCGGCCATGGCCAAGATCCTCGATTCGATAGAGCGGCCCTCCGACATCCGGAAACTGTCCCCGGAGGAGCTCTCCACCCTGGCCCTGGAGATCCGCGCCCTCATCCTGGAGACGGTCGCCAAGAACGGCGGCCACCTCGGCTCGAACTTGGGCGTCGTCGAGCTGACACTGGCCCTCCACACCGTCTTCGACTCACCCCGCGACAAGATCGTCTGGGACGTCGGCCACCAGTGCTATACCCACAAGATCCTGACCGGCCGCAAGGGCCGTTTCGCCGGGCTCCGGCGCTGCGGCGGCATCCTCGGCTTTCCTTGCCGCGAGGAGAGCGAGCACGACGCCTACAACACGGGCCACGCTTCGACGGCCCTGTCAGCGGCCCTGGGTATGGCCGTCGCCAGGGATAAGGCGGGGGAGAAGCACCACGTTATCGCCGTCGTCGGCGACGGCAGCCTGACGGGCGGCGTTGCCCTCGAAGCGCTCAATCAGATCGGCCACCTCCGCGAGCGCCTGATCATCGTCCTCAACTACAACGAGATGTCCATCTCGGTCAACGTCGGGGCCTGGTCGAAATACCTCTCCTATCTCGTTTCGGGTCAGCATTATATCCGGATCAAGGACCAGGCTAAGTCCATCCTCCGGTCCATCCCCAAGATCGGCTGGCCTCTCATCAAGGCCGGGCGGGCCTTGGAAGAGCTCGTCAAGAAGACGATCTTCCCGGGCCTTGTCTTCACGGAGCTCGGCATCCGCTATGTCGGCCCGGTCGAGGGCCACAGCATCCGGTCCCTCGTCGAGGCCTTCGAGCTGGCCAAAACGTACGACGGGCCGATCCTCATCCAGTGCGTGACGCAGAAAGGCAAAGGCTACCAGCCGGCCCGGACGCACCCCGAAAAATTCCACGGCGCCGGACCGTTCCAGATCTCGACGGGCGAGCCGCAGAAGAGCGAATGGGGGCCCTCCTTTTCCAGCGTCTTTGGCGCTGCTCTGATCAAGATAGCTAGGAAAGACGAGAAGGTCCTGGCCATCACCGCGGCCATGGGCGAGGGGACGGGCCTCAGGGAGTTTTCCGAGAAGCTTCCCGAGCGCTTCTTCGATGTCGGGATCGCCGAACAGCATGCCGTGACCTTCGCCTCCGGCCTGGCGGTCTCGGGGTTCAAGCCCGTCGTAGCCATCTACTCGACCTTCCTCCAGCGGGCCTACGACCAGGTCTATCACGACGTCTGTCTGATGGACCTGCCCGTCGTCTTCGCCCTCGACCGGGCGGGCATCGTCCCCGACGACGGGCCCACACACCAGGGGGTCAACGACATCGCCTATCTCCGGCACATGCCCCACATGATCGTCATGGCTCCCAAGGACGAGAACGAGCTCCAGCACATGCTCTGGTCGGCGCTCACCTACGGCCATCCGGCCTCCGTGCGATTCCCCAAGGCCAAGGGGCTGGGCGTTCCCCTGGACGAGCAGCTCCATGTCATCCCGCCGGGACGGAGCGAACTGGTCAAAGACGGCCGGGACCTCCTCTTCGCCTTCGGCAACATGGTCCGGCCGGCGCTCGAAGCCGCCAAGGCCCTGGAGAAGGACGGCATCTCGCTCGGCGTCGTGAACGCCCGGTTCGTCAAGCCCCTCGACAAGGAGATGATCCTGCGTTTCGCCCGGCCGGGCGGAACGATCGTCACGGTCGAGGAGGGGATCCTCGCCGGCGGCGCCGGGAGCGCCGTGCGGGAGCTCCTCGACAGGGAAGGCCGCTTCGAAATCCGGTTCAAGGCGATCGGTCTTCCCCTCGAAGCGTATCCCCTAGGCAGGGCCGACGAGATCCGGGCCCTGGTCGGCCTGGACGTCCCCGGCCTCATCAAGCAGGTCAAAGACCTCTACCGCATACCCGTCTGCTCCGGCGGCGATGAAAGAACGAGCGGATAAACTCCTGGTCGGGCGGGCCCTCGCGCCGAACCGCGAGAAGGCCCTGGCCCTGATCATGGCCGGGCTGGTCACGAGCGCGGGCCGTCCCATCCTCAAGGCCGGCGACCTCGTCGACGAAGAGGCCGCGCTCGAGGTCGCGCGCCCTCTCCCCTTCGTCAGCCGCGGCGGGCTCAAGCTCGAGGAGGCCCTCGACCTGTTTGGCATCGATGTCCGCGGCATGGTCGTGCTCGACATCGGCGCGTCGACTGGGGGATTTGTGGATTGCCTGCTAAAACGTGGAGCGACAAGGGCTTACGCCGTCGACGTCGACGTGAAACAACTCGACTGGGGGCTCAGCAGGGACCCCCGGGTCGTGACCATCGAGAAGAACGCCCGCTTCCTCGCTCCTGAAGACATTCCCGAACCTCCAGACGTCGTCACCATGGACGTCTCGTTCATCTCCGTGGTTAAGATCCTGCCGGCCATCCGCGCCCTTCCCGGGTCGTGGACCCTCGTCGCGCTGATCAAGCCGCAGTTCGAGGCCAGGCCGAAGGACGTCGGAAAGAAGGGCGTCGTCCGGAACCCGGACGTGCACGCGGAGGTCCTGGCGCGAGTCGTCGACGGGGCCCGGGAGATCGGCTTCGGGCTGGCCGGGCTCATCCGCTGTTCGACGCGGGGCCAGAAGGGGAACGTCGAGTTCTTCGTCCGGTGGGTCAAGGGAGAGCCGGACCTCAACGCGGATTCCATTCGATCCATGATCAAGGAGGCGGTCAGCCATGAATAACGTTCGTAAAGCCGGCATCGTCATCAAGTCCCACGCGCCATCCGTGGAGGGCATTCTCAAGATCGTCGTCGATTATTTCGAGGGCCGCGGCATCGAGTGTGTTCTCGAGGACGTCGCGGCGCGCAAGCTCGGCCGGCCCGACGGCCTGCCGCGCCCGGACGTCGCGGCCGCCTCGGACCTCGTCGTCGTGCTCGGCGGCGACGGGACCATGCTCAGTGTCGCCCACCATGCCGCCCGGGCGGGCGTTCCCGTCATGGGCGTCAACCTGGGCCGGCTGGGCTTCCTGACGGAAATTCCCGTCAGCGAGGCTACCCTGACTCTCGACAGCTTCATCGCTGGGGATACGAACGTCCTCAGCTCGCGCTGGCTCCTCGAAACCCGGACGGCAGGCGGCGTATCCTACTGCCTCAACGACGTCGTCGTCACCAAGGGCGCGTTAGCCCGGATGATCGAATTGACCATTGGCATCGACGGCAAGGAGGTGGCGACGCTCAAGGCCGACGGCCTCATCGTCTCGACTCCGACCGGCTCGACGGCCTATTCGCTTTCGGCCGGAGGGCCGATCGTCCACCCCCTCGTCCCGGCCTTCGTCCTGACGCCCATCTGTCCGCACACGCTCTCCTTCCGGCCCCTGGCCGTGCCGTCGACCTCGGCGGTCGACGTCCGGCTCCTGACCGGCGGGGAGGAGGTCTACCTGACGCTCGACGGCCAGCGCGGCGGCGTTCTCGTTCGCAACGACGTCATCGACATCCGCAAGTCGCCGTTCGAGCTCAAACTCATAACCTCGCCGCGCCGGAATTATTATGACCTGGTCAAGGAGAAGCTCGGCTGGGCCGAATAGGCCTCGGGTATCGTCTTCATTCGCTGCGGTGATACGTTCGCTGCCGCCAACCCCCTTTTTTTAAACTGGGTTGGTGACGCTCAGTATGAACCCTGCGCATATCCCCGGGCTTAAGGCCGGGGAGTCGAAGGGCTTTATTTGTAACGCCTTCCCGGTCCGGATTCGATGGGAGGAGCGGCGCCGGCCGTTTGACAAGGCGCCTTCGCGCCGCTATGATGGAGCCCGCTTTTCCAGCAACGAACCACAACGACAGGAGACGAAGATGTCCGACATCCTTATCACCGGTACCGACACCACCTTCGACGCCGAAGTCCTCAAGTCCGACCTCCCCGTTCTCGTAGATTTCTGGGCCCCCTGGTGCGGGCCCTGCCTGATGATCGCGCCCGTCGTCGATGAGATCGCCGAGTCGCACAAGGGCAAGCTCAAGGTGGTCAAGATGAACGTCGACGAGAACGGCCAGACCCCCCAGACCTACGGCGTCATGGCCATCCCGACCCTGATCCTGTTCAAGGGTGGCCAGGTCAAGGAAAAGATCGTCGGAGCCCTGGCCAAGAACAAGCTCGTCGACCTCATTGCCAAACACATCTGAAGCCTAGGGGACATGTCCCAAAGGGCCCGGTAAAGGCCCTTTAGGGCGTGTCCCCCTTCTTGATTCGAGTCATTCCGCGGCGGGTCTAAGCGCCAAGACCACATTAAGATAATTCCTAGAAGCGCTCCTCCGAGTCACTCCGTTGCGCTTCCATCGGTCGCTTCTCAGATTCCGCTCCCTGCTGGCAACGTCTGCGCCAGAGCGTCGCTTCCGCGTCGTACTTCTCGTTGAGCACGGCCGCCAATTCCGCCCCCCAAAGCAGGATGAGCATCGAGGTGGAGGTCCAGAGCAGGAAAAAAATGATCGAGGTCAGGGTGCCCTGGAGGAGCTTTTTCAGGACGATGCCGACCGCCGAGAAGTGGACGACGTAGAAGGCGAAGATCCGCTTGAAGACCTCGAACAGCAGGGCGGCGACCGCGGCCGGAATGAGCGCCGCCCGCGTGCGGACCTTGACCTCCGGGATGAACTTGTAAAGGATGAAGAACATCAGGAAGGTCAGGGCGAAGGGGATGACGTACTTCAGGAAGACGTTGTTGATGACGGCGATGGCCTCGGGGTTGAGGCCGGTCCGGACGAGCTCGCTCTCCTGGAGGGCCCGGCCGATGGCGGTCCAGGCGGCGGTCATGGCCAGCGAGAAGAGCATGAAGATGCCGACGACGAACATGAGCAGAAATTCCATGAGCCGGTTGTAGAAGAATGATTTGTGGTACTTCGTCCGGAAGATCTGGTTGACGGCCGCGATGAGGCTCGAAAAGAGGAAGCTTGCCGAGACGAGCGAGCCGACGACGCCGAAGAGGCCGAGCTTCCCGACGGCGCCGGACAGGTCCCCGAGACCCTTGAAAAAGCCCGGGTCGAGCCGGGCGAAGAAATCGTCGGTGAAGATGTTGAGACTGCGCAGGGCCATCTCCGTGTTGCCCAGGAAGCGGGCTGTCACCGTAAAGAACAAGGCGATCAAGGGGACGGAACAGAGCAGGGCGAAATAGGAGACGACGATGGCCGAAGTCCAACACTTGTCCCCGTTGAACCGCTTGAAGGACGCGGTCAGTATCTGAAGCGTAGGGCGCGTCATCCGCTCCGGTGTCCGGCCCCTCCCTCCGGTCGGGACTGCCCGCGGCTAATTAGCATTCGGGTCTGCCCCTCCCTTCGGTCGGGACTGCTCGCGGCTTGTTAGCATTCGGGTCTGCCCCTCCCTTCGGTCGGGACTGCCCGCGGCTTGTTAGCATTCGGGTCTGCCCCTCCCTTCGGTCGGGACTGCCCGCGGCTTGTTAGCATCCGGGTCGGAGGGGCCTCGGCCGTCAGGCCTTATACGTACTTCCCCCACTGGACCATCAGGATGATGATGGTGATGAGCAGGGCGTAGATGACCAGGGTTTCGATGAGGACGAGCCCGAAGAGGAGGAGGTAGCGGATCTGCGGCGCCGCGCCCGGATTCCTGGAGATCCCTTCGCAGGCGCTGCTGATGGCTTTCGCCTGACAGAAGGCGCCGGCGGCGACAGACAGGGTCATGATCACTGCGCCGACGATGAGCGACACCTTGTACAAGCCGGCGCGGGCCGCAGCGGCCGCTGCGGCGTCCTGGGCCAGCAGAGGCGCCGTCATCAGGGCGACCCCGAAAAACATCAGGCTCAGGGCTTTGAGTTTCTTTGACATGGCGGAACTCCTTTTCGTTTAGTGCTCTTCTTCATGGGCAACGGCGCCCGCGATGTAGATGCAGGACAAGAGGACGAAGACGAACGATTGGATGACCGACGTGAAAATGGCCGCGGCCATGAACGGCAGGGGCAGGAGGAAGGGAATGATCGAGGCCATGATGACGATGAGCAGCTCCTCGGCGAAGATATTACCGAAAAGCCGTATGGACAGGGACACGGGCCGCGAGAAATGGCTGATGACCTCGATCGGGATCATCAGCGGGGCCAGAGCCGGGAGGGGGCCCATGAAATGCTTGAAGTACTTGAGGCCCTGGGCCTTGACGCCCTGGGCGTGGTAGTAGAAGAAGACGACGAGGGCGCAGCCGAGGGTGACGTTGAGCTTGCTCGTCGGCGACATGAAGCCGGGGACGAGGCCGATCATGTTACAGCCGAAGACGAAGAGCCCCACGGTGCCGATGACCGGCAGGTATTTCCGCCCCTCCGGGCCGATGGTGTCGACGGCCAGGCCCTCGAGGAGCTGGACGATCATTTCGGCGACGTTCTGCCGTCCGCGGGGGACGAGGGCCAGGCGGCGCGAAGCGAGGCCGAGGAGGACGATCAGGGCGAGGGCCACGATCAGGGCCATGACCAGGTAGTCGGGGACGACGTGGAGCGGGTCGGGAACCTCGACCCCGACGAGGCCGAGAACTGCGGCAAGGGGCGGCCCGAAGACGCGGTTGAAGGCCTCGACGACCCAGAGGCTGTGTTCTAGTCCTTCCATGTTCTCAGGAGAAGAAGACCTCGGATGCCTTCGATGAGGGACACCAGGACGAGCATGGAAAAGCCCGCGCCGAAGGCAAGGATCTTCCTCGGATAGAGGCGGATTATAAGCAAAAAGGCGGTGCAAATCAACAGGAGGCGCAGCGCGTAGAGGATGATCCCGGAGCGGAGGGCCCCCTTCCTGTCCCGGGCCAGGAACCGGGTCAGGGACTGTTTGAGTCCGGTGAACCCCAGGGCCGACAAGGCCCCGCCGGCGAAGAAAACGAGCCCGGTCGGGAGGTCGAAGAGGAGGGCAGCTGGGATGGCTAGGATGGCCGAGGCGGCCAGGATCTCGATGGGGATCCGGCGGAGGATGCCCTCCTCTAGGGCGTTCGGATTTTCGGTCTGCATGGCGGGAATAGTATAGCATTTCCCTCCCCCTTCTTGACAACCCGCCGTGTTTTTCTGAGAATAGGGCCGGAAACGAGCGCGAGTCCCCGGGAGGCGAACCGTCATGTCCATGGAATTCCTGGTCAGGTTTTTCGGCCTTCTTCTGGGCATCCTGGCCCGGACCCTTCTGCCCTGGCTTCGAAAAGTGAAGGAGGGAAAAATCCGGGGCTTCGGCCGCCGCTATGTCTGGTCGGCCCTGGCCTCCGCGGCGATCGGACTCATCCTGACCTTGACGATATTCCCCCGTTTCGAAGCCGGCGCCGCCGGCCAGACTTTCGAGGAGCTATTCAAGCTCTTCACCCTGGCCTTCGGGTTCGGCTTCGGCTGGAACGCCCTCGTCCTCGAGGGCGGGGCCTGGGCGGAAAAACCCAAGGGAGTCGAAGCGGCGGCGAACGGCAAAGGTCAGACGCCCGCCCGATGAACGACACGCAGCGGCGGCCGGACTTGAGGAGGCTCTCCGAACTGGCCTCCCTCGGCCTCGTCCTGCCATCGTCCATCGCCGTCGGCCTCTTTTTCGGCTATTTCCTCGACCGCTGGCTCGGGACGGATCCCTGGCTCCTCCTCTCTTTCACCGTGCTGGGCATCGTCTCCGGCCTGCTCAGTCTTTTTCGGGCGCTCAAGAAGCAGATGAAGGACGAGCCCCCGGAGGCTTGAGCCCCACGTTTGCTGCGTTCGCCGGCGCCAAAGCCCGATTTTAAAGTCGGGGTAAATAGCGCTGCTCAGTATTACTACGGGGAGCAGTAAATACTTTGCATAATCCTTGCTGCTCCACGAGTACTAGCCGGGCTATATAGAAATCTGAAGACATCTATTTTCTGCCCGGCTTAGTAACCCTAGGCATGCCCCGGGCTTCAGGCCGGGGAGTCGATGGGGTTGATTCTCCCAGGTCGGTGTGCTAAATATCAGGCGATGGAGTATCGTCCTTTCCCAAAGCGGCAACTCCTCGCCTGGCTCTGCCTGGCCGGACTCGCGTTGCCGGTGACGCTCGTTTCACAAACCTCCGCCCCCCAATCCGCGGCCACTCAAGCCGGCCCCAGCGTCCCGGCCGAGGTCAGGATCCTGGCGCGGAACCAGGAGAAGACGAAAGACCGGGTCTTCGCTTCGGGCGACGTCGAAGTCCGTTACGGCGAATTCCTCCTCTTCGCCGACCGGGTGGAGTACAACATCGAGACGAAAGACGTCCTGGCCGATGGCAACGTCGTCGCCCAGTCGGGCGGCGAGGTCATCCGCGCCGAACGCGTCCTCTTCAACCTCGAAACCGGGCGGGGGACGGTCGAGAAGGCCTCGGGAATCATTCCGCCTTCGATGCTTTTCGAAGCCGAAACACTCGAGCGGAAGAGCGAGGACCTCTACGGCTTGAAGAACGCCCGGGTCACGGCCTGCACCCAGCCGAATCCGCGCTGGAGCTTCAGCCTCTCCCGGGCCAACCTGAAAAAAGACGACTACCTGGAGATGTGGAACGCCGTCATCCGGGTGAAAAACGTTCCCGTCCTTTACCTCCCTTACTTGCGTTATCCCCTGCGGGAGCGGGCCACGGGCTTCCTTCTGCCCCGGGTCGGCTTCGGCGGCCAGAATGGACTGGCCGTTTCGCAGAATTTCTACTGGGCTATCGCCCCGAACATGGACGCGACGGTTGGCGTCGATTTCTTCCTTTCACGCGGCCTCGGCACGGGACTCGAGTACAGGTACCTCTTCCCGGGCGGGACGAATGGCGACTTCAACCTCTATTATTTCAGTTATAAGAGGGATGCCCAGAGGGATAAACCGGGCAACTCGTCAATCGTCCGCCTCAACCACACCCAGGCCCTGCCCTTCGGCTTCTCGCTCGTCGCTAACGTCGACTACCAGACCTCCTACAGCTTCCTCCGGGAATTCGACAACAATTTCCAACGGGCCCTGGTCTACAACCGCACCTTTCAGGTCTATCTCTCCCGGTCGTGGCGCCGGTTCAGCCTGAGCGCGCGGGCCGCGCGCTTCGAAACCTACTTTTCTCAGCTCGACGACGCCAACGTCACGACGTCCCTTCCCCAGATAAATTTCAACGTCTTCAAGACCAAGCTCTTCTCACCGTTTTATTTCTCCCTGGCGACGTCCTTCACCCGCTGGCAGTACGGCTGGAAGTCCCAATACGAGAACGGGACCGAGCGCCGCTCGACCCGTCTCGCCGTCAGTCCGACGCTGAGCTTGCCGTTTTCCTCGATCCCCTGGCTCACCGCGACGACCTCGGTCACGGCGAACCTCCTTTTTTACGGACAGAGCCTCGACCCGGAGACCGGCGGGATCGTCGACGAGCCGCTGTTCACCCGAAACCTGGTCGCCGGGATCGAGGTCGTCGGGCCCGTTTTTTACAGGATCTTCTACGGCCGGGACGGCCAGGCCCGGCTCAAGAACATCGTCGAGCCGCACGTCAGCTACTCCTACGACAGCCCGGTCAGCCAGGCCGACCGGGTCGTGACCTCCTACGGGTTTTTTCGCTACCACCAAATGAGCTACGGCCTGACCAGCCGGTTCCTGTTCAAGGCGGGGGACCGGGTGGTCGAAGTTTTTTCCCTTGGGCTGGGGCAAACCTTCTATTTTTCGCCCGAGGACGGCCCCCTGTCCTTGTTCCCTGTCGACGGGAAGGCGCCCCGGTTATCGGAGATCACGGGGACGCTCCGCTTCTACCCGCAGGCCAGGTTCAGCTTCGACGCCTCGGCCGCCTACAATCCCTATTATAAGAATCTGTCGAGTTTGAGGCTCAGCGCCACGGCCGGCTCCAAGGCGGACGGCGATTTCCTGACCCTGAGCTGGTTCTCCAGTCGGAATTCCTGGGTCACGGGGATCGACCCCGGGCTGATCGCGCTCTACAAGCGCGACCAGGTCGGCGCCTTCGGCGGGGTGAGACTGCACCGCCTTTCGCTCGACCTCCAACTCGAGGCGGACTACAACATCGAGGAACGGCGGCTCCTCTACACGGGCGCCCAGGCGACCTACCATTACCAGTGCATCGACATTCTGGCCGACGTCCGGGTCTTCTACTACCGCGATTTCCCGGACACCCAGGTCAGGGTCTCGCTGGGCCTCGGGACCATCGGGAAAACGCTCGACTTCCTGGGGGGATTCGGATTCTAGGCACGGGAGGATGACCATGAGTTCGGAGCGGTCCCTCGACGGCAAGACGATTCTCGTCACGGGCGGGGCGGGCTTCATCGGCAGCCATTTTATTCGGATGGTCCTCCGCCGTCACCCGGCGACGCGGGTCGTCAACCTGGACAAGCTGACCTACGCCGGAAATCTCGACAACCTGCACGATGTCCAGGACAACCCGCGCTACGAGTTCATCATCGGCGACATCCGCGACAAGGCCCTCGTCCGGCGCGTGTTCGCCCGCGTCCAGGGCGTCGTCCATTTCGCCGCAGAGACCCATGTCGACCGATCGATCTACGATGCCGGCGAGTTCGTCCTGTCCAACGTCCACGGCACCTAAACCCTCCTCGACGCCCTCCGGGCCTTCCCGGCGGTCGAGTTCTTCATCCACGTCTCGACCGACGAGGTCTACGGCAGCCGGACCGGGCGCGCCGCCCGGGAGTCCGACCCCCTCCAGCCGTCCTCCCCTTACGCGGCGACCAAGGCCGCCGGGGACCATCTCGCCCGGGCCTACCACGTGACCTACGGCCTGCCGACGATCGTCCTCCGCCCGAGCAACGCCTTCGGCCCTTGCCAGTTCCCGGAGAAGCTCATCCCGCTTTTTCTGACCAACGCCCTCGAAGGCAAAACGATCCCTTTGTTTGGCGACGGGCTGAACGTCAGGGATTGGCTCTACGTCGAGGACCATTGCTTGGCCGTCGAAGCGGCCGTCCTGAGGGGCCGGCACGGGAGTGTCTACAACGTCGGGGGCGGCGTCGAACTGACCAATATCGAAGTCGCCCGGCGCATCCTGGCCGCGCTCGACGCGGCCCGGGAGCTCATCCAGTTCGTCCCCGACCGGCCCGGCCACGACCGCCGTTACGCCATGGACTCGGGCCTCATCCGGGCCCTGGGCTGGGAGCCGGAGACGTCTTTCGCGGAAGGGCTCAAAAAGACGGTTCGCTGGTACGCCTCGAACAGGAGCTGGTGGCGGAAGGTCCGGACGCGGTCGCTCTGACCGCGCGGACTGCCTAGATGTTGAGCTCGAGCTGGCTGTCCTGGTGGAGCTTGCGGTCGGCCTCGATGTCCTCGAGCAGGTCCGGCGTGATGTCCCCCGTCGGGTAGATGCCGTCAAAGCAGGCGGCGCAAAAATTCGTGATCTTCGGGTTCTCGGTCCGGACCGCCTTTTTCAGGTCGTCGAGCGACTGGTAGATGACCTTGTCGGCGCCGATCTTGCGGGCCACGGCGGCCTCGTCGGCGTCCTGGGCGACGAACTCCGTCTTCGTCTGCATGTCGATGCCGTAGACGCAGGGGTGGCGGAGAGGCGGCGAGTAGGAGGCGAAATAGACCTTCTTCGCCCCGCACTCGCGGACCATCTCGATGATGACCTTGGAGGTGTTGCCCCGGACGATGCTGTCGTCGACGAGGAGGACCCTTTTTCCCCGGATCTCCGAGGCGATGGGGTTGAGCTTCTGGCGGACGGACTCCTTCCGCTTGTCGGCCGCGGGCATGATGAAGGTCCGGCCGATATAGCGATTCTTGACAAGGGCTTCGCTGTACTTCAGGTTGAGATCGCGGGCGATCTCGATGGCGGCGTCGCGGGCCGAATCAGGGACGGGCACGACAACGTCGATGGCCAGCTTGCGCCGGCGGATCTCCCGGGCCAGGGACCGGCCCAGGTTGACCCGGCACTTGTAGACGTTGACCTTGTCGATGAACGAGTCGGGCCGGGCGAAATAGACCCATTCGAAGAGGCAGGGCGACGGGCAGGCCCGGCGGATCCTTTTCTTGTGAAGGGTCCGGCCCTTGTCGATGAAGAGGACCTCGCCCGCCTCGACGTCCTTGATCTCGCCGAAGTTCATGATGTTCAGGCTGACGGTCTCCGAGGCGACCGCGTAGGAGGGGAGGAGGCCGTCGCGGCGGACGCCATAGGCGAGCGGCTTGATCCCGTACGGGTCGCGGAAGGCCACCAGGCCCTGCTCGGCGATGTAGGCGACGACCGAATAACTGCCCCGGACCTTGTCGAAGACGGCCTCGACGGCCCGGTAGATGCGCTCGGGCGCCAGGTTCTTCGTCCGTTCGCGGGCCAGGGATTCGGCGAAGATGTTGAGGAGGATCTCCAGGTCGCAGTCGGAGTTGAGCAGCCTGTGGTGCTCCTCGAAGAGCTCGTCGCGGAGCTCCCTGTAGTTGGCCACGTTGCCGTTGTGGGCCATGATGATGCCGAAGGGCGAGTTGAGCTGGAAGGGCTGGGCATCCTCGCCGCCGCCGCCGCCGATCGTGGGGTAACGGGTATGGCCGACGCCGATCAGGCCGCGGAGGTGCTGGACGGCCTCGGGCGTGAAGATGTCGTGGACGAGGCCGTTGCCCTTTTTCGTGTGGAAGCGGCCGTCGAAGGTGATGACGCCGGCCGAATCCTGGCCCCGGTGCTGGATGGCCAGGAGGCCCTGGTAGAGGTCCCGAATCACGGGGCCGTTGCCCCAGATGCCGATGACGCCGCACATGGTCAGGTCTTGACGGCCCGGCCGGGTTCGACCGAGGCCTCGTCGATGATCATGACCGGGATGTCGTCCTTGATCGGGTAGACGCGGTGGCAGGAGACGCACTTCAGGCCTTTTTCGTCGGCCGTGAGCTTGATGTCGGCTTTGCAAAGGGGACAGGCCAAGATGGCCAGGAGGGGGGCGCTGATCGGCATGCTGATCTCCTTCATCAGCATACCCGGGGCCCTGCTCTTCGTCAAGTGCGGGACGCGGGATCGGTGAAGCGGCTCGCCGATCCGGCTGCCCGGCGGGCTTTCGCCAGGCGTCGTCCCGTTGTCCGCGCCGCCGTTCGATCCGTCCTTTAGCGGAGGCCGATCCTCAGGCCGAGCGACCATTCCGCCGTCGCCGCCGGCTGATACGAGTTGCCGTCCGGGTCGGGCTCCGTGAATCCGTAGTAGAGGACGTTGAAGATGTTGCGGCCCGCGAGGAAGAGCTCCAGAGGTGTGCCGCCGGACTCGAACTTGTAACCGACGCGGACATGGACGAGCGCGTACGGGTCGGTGCGTCCATAACCGTTCTCGAGGATCTGGTTCGTCCCGTCGATGTACCAGGCGCTCACGTATTCGAGGGCGGCCCCGGCCGTCAGGGCCCTGGTGACGCGGTATTCTGCGTCGGCGTAAAGCTGATGCTGCGGGATGTTGGGCAGCCAGGTCCCTGTGAACGTCTCGCCGGTGAGCGTGTCGACGGTGATGTACTTAAAATGGGAATAGGTGTAGGCCAGCCTCAGGGCCGCGTCTTCGACGGGATACCAGGCCAGGAACGTTTCGAGGCCATAACGGTTGGTCGAGCCGACGTTGCCGTAGAATGTCTCGAGGGGCCGTGTGGAGATCCGGTACCGGCCGAAATCGTTTTCCGTGGCCAAGTAAAAAAGGGCCAGGTCGTAGCTGAGCGAGGAGCCGATCGAGCCTCGGGCCCCGATCTCCTCGCCGACCGACGTGGCCGCGACGAGCTCGGTGTTATACCCGCCCTGCGCATAGGGATTGTTGACCAGCTCCTCCGTTCCGGGAGGCAGGAACCCCGTGCCCCAGCTGGCGTAGAGGCCGAAGTCGGAGAGCGGATTCCAGGTCACGCCGATCCTGCCCGTGGGTTTCTTGTATGCGACGTCCCCGGAAAGGTCCACTCCTCCGGCCTGTAGGTGGTCGGTCAGCCGGTTAGTGACCCTGTCGTAACGGACGATCCCCGATACCCCCCACTCTGGGCTGAGTTCGAGGCGGTCGAGGAGGAAGATGCCCGCCCCGGTCTGGGACATTGTCTGGTCGGAAAGGAAATCGGGGCCTTCGACGGCGTCGCCGAGGTTGGGGTGCTTGAACTCGTCGATGGTCTGCCAGGCGAAGTCCACCCCGGCGCTCAGGTAGTTCTTGGTCCGTCCTTGACCGGCCTCGTGGTTGACCTGGAACGTGAAGCCGGGGGTGTCCAGGTCGCGGTGGATGACGGATGATGGGACGGACTCCCTGTACTTGGTATGACGATAGTAGGCCGACACGGCCAGGTCCAGGTTCGCCCCCAGCTCGATCGAGGTCGTCAGGCCGCTGGTCGCGCGCTGGGTCTTCTGGTATTCGTTGAACGTATAGGCGTCCGGGTTCGCTTTGCGGCGGAGGACCTCCGGGTCGGCGCTGAACCAGTCGAGGTTGAGGCCCTCGGGATTCTGATTGAAGAAATCCGTCCAGCCGAGGAAGGCCGTGATCTTCACGGCCGGGCTGAGGGTGAAGGCGAACTTGCCTCGGGCGTTATTGGCGTCGTAAGCCGACTGGTCGCGGTAGGCGTCTCCCGTGAGCATCGACCCCGTGAGGCTGTAGTTCAGGATGCCCGTCGTGCCGCCTATTTCGGCCTGGCCCTTCTTGAGGCCGTAGGCGCCGCGGACGAGGGTGGCGCCGCCCGAGATGGGGTCGGGGCCGCCGTCTCGGGTCATGATGTTGATGATCCCGCCCGACGAACTGCTGCCGTAGAAGGCCGCGGCGGGCCCGCGGAGGACCTCGATCCTGCGGACCACGGCCCAGTCGATGTCATAGAAATCCGAAATGTAACCGGAGGGATCGTTGAGCGGGGTGCCGTCGACGATCGTCCGGATGCCGCGGGTGCCGCGCTCGGTCAGGATACCTTCGCCGCGGATCGAGAAGTGGACGCGCTCTCCGTCGGCCTGGTTGTCGACCCGGACGCCGGGAACGAGCTTCATGACCTCGTCGATGGCGATCGTCCGCGGTATCGTTTTGAGGATGGGGGTCTCGACGACCGTGGTCGCGGCAGGATTTTTCTTGAGCGGGATCTCGACGCGCGGCGCCGTGACCGTGATCTCGACCTTCGTCTGCGCCTGGGCCGCCTCTTTTTCTTTGGACTGCTGTTCGGCCTTCTCTTTCGCCGCCGTCTTCGCCGGGTCCGTGTCCTTTGGGAGGAGGGAGGAGGCGAAAGACGTCCCGGTCAGGAGCAGGAACGAAATGAGCAGGACCAGCGTGATTCCTCGGGATCTCGAAAGGGATTTGGGCATGGGAATATCTCCTTTTATGATATTAGACACGCGCCCGGGCCGGATCCTTCCATGAGTTCGGCCCGTCCGGCAAATGTCTTGACATCGTGTCCGGCCGGGGCTAAATTGGCGCCGTGGCTCCCGCGGGTTGTTCCGATCAGGCGGTCGGGCTGAGGGTTCTCCCCGGCGAACGGGAGCGTCATATCGTGTCGGCCGCGCGTCGCGGCGACGCGGACGCTTTTCGGGAACTCTATCGCGCCTATCGCGACCCCGTCTGGACCCTGGTCGTTTCATTGGTCGGGGACTCCTCCCAGGCGCAGGACGTCATGCAGAACGTCTTTTTCAAAGCGTTCCGGGGCCTCGGCGGCTTCCGGTTCCAGTCCGGCCTGTTCACCTGGATGTATCGGATCGCCCACAACGAATGCCTCAACCATCTGCGCAGGCGGGAAGTCCCGCAGGTCCCGCTTGAGGCCATCGTCGGCAGCGGCCGCGAAATTGATAAGGCGCGCGTATCCGACTTGGAGGAAGCGCGCCGGGCGGCCCTCCGCGACGCGGTGAAGCAGCTGCCCTTCAAGATGCGCGAAGTCGTCGTCCTCAAATACGTGGAAGACCTATCCTACACGGAGATGAGCCGGATCCTCGGGTGTCCGCCCGGAACCGTGGCCTCGAGGCTGAATCGAGCCCTGGCGGAGCTCGAAATGCGGCTGCGGCCTTTCAAGGGACTCCCATGAAGAGACCGGGGGGCCAGGAGCTTCGGGCATGAGATATCCGTGCTTTTTCCTGCGAAAAAAATTCGTAGCCTACCTCGAAGGCGGGGTCGCACCCGGTGAAGCGAAGCGCCTGGAAAGGCACTTCGGCGCCTGCCGGGAATGCGCTGAGCTCTTGGTCAGGCTCCGCTCCGGCCACGAGGCCGGGCGGCAGTTCGGCCGGCTCGCGCCCGATGCCGATCAGCGGCCGCCGGGGTTCGAGGAGATCTGGGGGGCGATCGGCGCGACGCTCGACCGGCCCGCCCGTCCGGCGATGGCCGGAGGGAGGATCCTGCAGGCCTTGTCGACGCCGCTCGCGGTCCGTCTCCTCGTCGTGTTGGTGCTGACGCAAGCCGTTCTTCTCGTCGTGTCGTTACGCAAAATCCCCTCGCGGGCGGTCGCCGGCGCCGTCCAAACCGGGGACGCCCCCCTGCTCCAGGGTTATGCGCCCGTCCGCATCGCCGAGTTCTCGTCGAACTCCGAGTTCCGGGTCGTCACGGAGGGGTTCGTCAAGGACGTGTACTTCGACGAGCACGAGAAAAGCCTGCACATCAAGCTGGTGGAGGTCCTCCAAAAGCCGGAGCCGTTCGTGATCTGCGAGATCAGGAAGCTCGGCGGCCTGACCATTCCCCAGCCGGGCAGCCGCGTACGCGTCTACGGAACGGCCCGCTACGATGCCCAGCCGGGACGCGGCTGGCATGAAGTCAATCCGGTCCTGACCCTGGCCGTTCTGAAACGCTGAATCTTTCCTCCTCCGCGGCCGTCGGGCGCGATAGGGGGGGTTGCGCGGGCCGTGGGCCGGTATTATAATCAGGGCCGAGGGGAAGACCCGCTCATCGAGGAGGTGGGCCGTGCTCTATTTCGCCTATGCTTCGAACATGAACTTCATCCAGATGAAGAGATGGTGCCCGGGGAGCCGGTTCCTGAAGACGGTCTTCCTCGAAAGGCAGCGCTTCGTCTACGACGGTTATTCCGAGACTTGGGACGGCGCGGTCGGGAACTTGGTCGGGGCCGATAGGGAACGCGTCTGGGGCGCCCTCTACGAGATCACCGAGAAAGACCGGCTGTCCCTGGACGCGTTCGAAGGGTATCCGAGGACCTACGACAGGAAAGAGGTCGACGTCAAGGACACGGAGGGGAACGTCCACCGCGCCATGACCTATGCCCGGGCCGGACGGGCCGCGGGGAAGCCTCACCCCGACTACGAGAAGGTCGTCCTCGACGGCGCCAAGGACGCTTGTCTTCCGGAAGAGTACGTGGACCGATACTTGCGGGTTGTCAGGCTATGAAACTGTCGAAGGCGGCCCGGCCGAACTTTAGAACCGGTAGCGGATCCCCGCCCGGGCGGCCAGGCCCGACAGGTTGATGCCGGCCTGGCGGGAGTCGACGACCCCCTCTTCAGCCAGCTTGCTATCCCCGATGAAAAGCAGGGGATAGACGCCGGAGTCGGCGCCCTCTTTCCGGAAATAGGTGAGCGTCCCATCCTCGATCAGCGTAACGCCGTCCGAGTTCCGGTAAACGTCTTGGCCCGAAAGCCCGCTGAGGCTGGCCATGCGGAACCCCGCTTCGACGAAGAAGGACGTGTTCGCGCCGACCTTCCAGTCCCCGCCGAACGCCGTTTCCGCTCCGAATCGATGCGCCGTGGCAGTGCCCTTCCATTCCTGCCAGGTGTCGCCCCGTTCCAGGCGGTAGAGGTAGCCGGCCTTGACGAAATAGACGCAGAGGCTGCCCCGGATGTAAAAGCCTTTTCCCGGATAGAACCGGACGCCGAGCTTGACCGGGACGGCGCTGACCGAGGGGCTGGTGTCGAGAGTCTCCAAGAAGACCCCGTCCGTGAATCCGACCCGGCCCCGGTTCGCGCCCCAGAAATAATCGACGCCAAGTCCCAAGGAGAGCCGGGGCGAAACCCTGTAGGAAAGCTCGAGGCCGACGAGCGTCGCCAGGTGCAGGGCATCGACGGGTCCCGACGCTGGAAACCCCAGGAAAGCGCCGTGATAATCGGAGAAGCCCTGGGCGCCGTCGTTGAGGTCCCGGGGAGCGGTCCAGCCGGCCCCCCCGGACAGGGAAAACTCCAGGAACGAAGCGGAGGCGCTCTGTCCGGACGGCTTCCCCGTCGCGGCGGCGCTCTGCATCTGCGGCGTCGTCCTCACGGGCTCGGGCGCCGCCGCCTGCTCGACGGCCTCGACCAGGCTTTCATGGATGTAGCCGCCGATGACTCCGCCGTCATCCAGGGGGTAGCGGACGAAGAACCACTCGCCTTCCTTCTTGTCGACTTCGAGAACGGTGCCCTCGGGGATCTGTTGGACGATGGCGCTGCCGATGTCCGGTTTTTCCCTGAGGTTAGCCTGTTCGGACGTGACCTTGACCTTCATCGGCCGGGCCGGCGCGTCCTGGGCCGCGGCGATGAGCGTCAGGGCCAAGAACATGAAGAAGGGGAAGAGGAAGGCTCGTTTATTCATCTTGTCACCCATGGACAATTATAGCCCAGCCGGGTGGCGGCGACAAGGCGCGGAAGTCAATACCTCCGGGCCCGGTCACGAGCGCTCTATTCTTACTCGGCCCAGTGCTTGACCTTGAGGTCGGCGGGTTTCTTGGCGGCCAGGGCCTGGACGAAGAGGTCGGCGGCTTGGAGGTTGGTCAGGATGGGGATCGAATAATCGACGGCCATGCGCCTCAGCTTGTAAGCCGAGTTGAACTCGACCCTTTTCCCCGGGTTGGGGACGGAGATGA